>Ga0315914_1004936_pt1 | contig 19703 bp, 9 predicted proteins | sample MpolenodulesMG_FD_203920 | JGI IMG/M metagenome (GOLD analysis project Ga0315914, IMG submission 203920) | Medicago polymorpha root nodule microbial communities from Los Angeles, California, United States - elongated nodules | ecosystem: Host-associated > Plants > Roots > Nodule | place: USA... | reverse complement strand
AAAGGATCAATGAAGTGCTTGGAGAAGACGGTGCAGTTGTGTACCGTACCTTTGTTCGAAATGATGGCTGCTCATCTCCAAGGTCTACTCTGAAATGTTGCTGGAGTGAGGATGAGAACGAGGAGGAAGTTAAGGAGATATAATAGTAGTACTTTGTTCTTTATGATATGTTATTTACTTGTTTATCTTTACTTTTATCAGTGTTGTTACCTGAATAAATTTAAGCTTTTGTTGTGAAAGCGATTCATTAAACCTGTTGTTATGTTTCTTGTTAATTTTCTATGTGAGTCTTGTACCTGGATTATATTTCTAAATAAATAAAGTATTTGCTATGAGAAATATCTGTTAATCATCAAATGATGATGACCAATGTAGCAAAGATATAAAATAAAAGGATGACCAGTGTTGCAATCAATTATAATTATAGTTGATAGTGATTAATCAATGGAAAATAATATTAATATTATGGGAATTTTGTTAAGTCAATGTCAAATTATACGGTTTTTTCAACAAGGCAAAATGTCAAATTATGAGGATTTGTTCCACAATAAGAACGGAGAAAAATTGTATAATGAATATAGGGCAGCTATGAGTCCAGCTTTACATGCATCGTATCTGGAACTTGTGATTTTATAAATCAATTATTCATTCACTTTTTCTATGTGGCTGTGATGTGTAGTACTACTATAAAGAATTAAAGTTATGTTGTGAGCTCTTGGCTAGAAATGGTTTTGGTTTATCGAATCTCCAGTAGGACCGGGACATACACACACTAACCACGTAATTCCTTTAGATATGCTGCTATCAAATTCTATTACGTTAAGGCATTTGATGGCTTTTCGTGGAAGCTCTCTAGCCTCTACTACATGCAAAGTACATGGCTAGGTGGAAGCCAACATTAAGTGTTTCATTTGTGGACCGAAAATTGAATAAAGTGTCGGGTTTGAGTTTGGTTTGGTTTTTCAAACTTCTCATTATATCTTTTTGAATCAAACAACTATTAATTGAATTGTAAATTACTATTGCATTCTGTTGGAAATTCCGCCTTAATTGCGGTTCGTCCCCAGTCGTCTAAATTATGACCTTTGGTTATCCTTTATTGCAGCCTCCAACATCTTCATTGTGTTGACTTTGAGGGGGTGAATTTAGTTGCGCATCGGATAGATATGACTCTTGATGAGAGTTTATAAAGATGAGGTACTTCTCACTTTACAAGTTGGTTTTGTAAAGATGAGTTGGACCCCAAATTCCATAACATTCAATTTAATTTAACTTCACCAAGCATCCGTTGAAAAAAATACTTCACCAAGCATATAATCAAGCTTTTCTTTGAATGGACACATGCATTTTATGGGTATACTTTATTCCCCAATACACTCAGCCAGAGTCAATTTCAATTTGACCAAACCGAACAAATAACAACCCATTATCTTTAGGATAGACAAAGGAAATGAATTCCATCTAAAAGAGGATGAACTCTAATAATTTGAAAATTGCACTTTAAACTACTCAATTATCTATTTTTAGAATAGGACAAAATCACAAAAGTTGTATCAAACTAGTACATAATTAGAAAATTGCACTTTAAACTACTCAATTAGCTATTTTTAGAATAGCACAAAAGTTGTATCAAACTAGTACATAATTTGAAAATTGCACTTTAAACTACTCAATTACCTAATTTAAGAATATGACAAAATCACAAAAATTGTATCAAACTAGTACAAAAATACTATTAGATAATGGACCTCGACAAACGGATTAGACTATTAATCTAAATCATAATTATAAAAAATTGGAGGAAAAATCATGATTAAAATTACTATTGTTTTCTTTGAACCAAGTACAAAAACACTTTATACTTTCAACTACTTGATAAGAGATATATGAAAAACTCTTAAGATGGTCACATGATCAAGAAATTGCAATTTGGTCACAACCAATTAAAACTTGACACATCATCATACACATAAAAGTAAAAAAATAAATAGTTATAAGAAAGAGAGAAAAACTCAAAAGTTACTTTCCTCATTTTCCAACCCAAATTTTTCCTTCCCGCCATTTATCAATCATGCTTCACCTTTCATTTTCTCACTAATTTCAAGCATGATCAATTTCTAGGTTGTTTTCATGGGTAAGTTCTTCTTCATTTTTATTTTTTTATCAAACTGTGTTTCTATGGTGAGTAGAAAACTTGTTGTAGCTTTTATGTGTGGATTGTGCTATGTATTTTTCCTTATTTCTGCTATATCTTTTTTTTTTTGGTTTTTATCCCGTGTAACTTAAAACATTCAAGATTTGAAAGTTTATTGACCATTTGTGATGGATTCCAGAAACTAAGCCCCTTAGCAGATAAAAAAAAAAAAGCTACCTTCATCTCCTATTGAGACACTCTCCTATTGCAGAAATTTAAAGATTTAATGTTCAATTGTTGTAATACGTAGCATGTTGATCACTTGTAAACAAAAGATTGAAATGTGATTCAATGAATGTCAAAGTAGTATGAGAACTACATAATTTCATTAATTTTAGTTGGAACTTTTACATGACTCAAGCAAATTCATAACCCCTTTTACAACCAATTGACCCAATTTTACAACAAAGGATGTGTCTAAGCTACACTTTTGTCTCTTGAATTTCTTCTGGTTTGCTGAACTGTGTTACAAACCAAAACATATGACACATATTACAAAACCAAACACCAGCAAAATTGGTTCCACCTAAGCCAATTTTCCAAAAAACCATTTCCATAAACAATACACAATCAGTGATAAACCAGTGAATTTGATAAAAAAAATGTCCAATTTGAGTGGTAAAATTTCGTTTTCTCTTCATCCCTCCACTCTTTTACCGCCATCAACGTCAACAACATCGAAGTTGCTGCAGTTTTCACCACCACCCTTGTCGTTGCACCTTCTTTGTCACCGTCATCAACATCGAAGTTGCCGCCGTTTTGACCGCCACCTTTGTCGTCGTTTCGGCATGGCAATCGTTGCACCTTCTCTATCACCATCATCAACACAGACGTCGCAGCTGTCTTCACCCCACCCTCATCGTTGTTCGGTCTTCGTTCCGGCATGGCTCTAACCACCAACATTGCGTTTTCTCTCTTTTGTTGGTAGTGTTTTAATTTTCATGAGTTTAAAAAAAAACAAAACAATAACTCTGGACTCATATTCTCTCTCTTCATTTTAATTATTTATTTTTTACTTTATGTGTATGATGATGTGTCAAGTTTTAATTGGTTGTGACCAATTGCAATTTCTTGGTCATGTGACCATCCAATAGTTTCTCGAGATGTATTGCCATATTACATCAGGGCCCATCGTGGACCTCAATAAAGTTAATACCCGGGCCTCAAGAAATCGCGTCATGGCTCGCACCATGAGTCAAATTCCGCCAGAGAATTCTCAGAACGATGGATATTAGCAAAATCATTCCAACAATAGTGAATCCTTAACAACAAGTGAAGAAACATGAACCCCGCGATTCCCTGTCGAAATAACAAAAAGTTCCAATAGAAAAATATAAACAAATGAAAATGTTGTAATCAATAATAATAATGTTAAAATATTTTTTTTTGGTAAGGCAAAAAAAGCGCTAAAAAACCAAAAGAGTTCTCTCCTCCTCAAACCCTAGCCGTCACCCTTTTCTTCTCTTTTCCAGAGGGGTGATTTCAGGTCAATTTTGACCCAAAAATCATCCCTCTGAATTATTTTTCCTTCTATCTTAATTGAATAAGTGATTTCACATATTTTCGGTTTTCTTTCGTTTCTTTTTGTGATTTCGTTGTCTCTGAACGACTCTGTTTGTTTTGATTTCCCGTCATTGTGCGATGTGTTTTTTATTTTCCGTCTTAGTGCAGTATTTATTTGATTTAGGTTGAAAGATTAGCTTTGAGCAAGTGCAGATCCGATCAATGACAATGACTTTAGCGTCGTCAACGTTGCAGATCCGGATATATGAGTATTCTAGAGACATGAATATAGTCATATTTGTAGGAATATGTACTTTGCCGTATTATGCTATTAACATGGATGTTGTAAGTTTGTTCACATATTCATCCTTTTTGTTTTTAGCAAATTTGGATTTGTATTGTATCGATGTACTCTATCAATTTACATGAATGAATATCGTTTATTTTTGTAAAAAAACCCAGAAGAGGGCCTGAACCTTCAATAAAAGAGATAAAAAAAATAAAGATAAACAAAAAAAAAAACTGGCTATGAAAAGCAAAGCCAACATTGCTTGCCACTTTAACTCTTGGAACCATAGTAACATAATTTGCTCCATAAGATAGGGAACCGCGAACCTCAATACAGTACTTTGGCGCATTTGGTGCTAATAAATTCGCATTGAATTTGCCTTAAATTGTGCACCAAATATGCTCTCAACAAACTGGCATTAACACCGCGTTTGACTATTAAGTATGCCATTGACATACGTTCCTTTTATAGATAATTTCTTTTTTAGCTCTCACAATTCTCCTGATGTGGGACTTTTAGTTTTGTAAACAACAACATTATGCTATATTCTCCTGGGTAAAAAATTATCAATATTGTACCAAAAAAATATTACAATGTACCACGAACCAACACGTACCGAAGCTCTATACCTCTATACGTACCAAATTCTTCTGATGTCGTGTATCGCGAACCCGTACCCGACTACCTGTACCGCGTACCAAAACGAATTGTGTGATTATGCTTGGAACCACCCATCGTTGAATTATAATGTTAAAATAAAATTTGTATTTAATGTTTTATTTCTCATATTTATAGTAGAAGTTTTTTTTTCATTTGAGGAAAATTAGGTGCAAAAACATCACATAAATCTCAACTATGTTGGCAGCCGAGAGATATCACCGGTCATTTGCAACACCTTATAAAATATTTTTAAAATAAAGGAAAATATAGAATAGAACAACTAGGTCAATACCTACAATAACAATCATGATAACTAGATTAAATTATCTCGTCAAAAATCTTACTAGAAAAACTCGATAAGTAAAACCATAGCGAAGGGAAAAAGATTCGCTTCAACATAAGTTAAGTTTTCCTTTATTCATAATGATATTGACTTTTTGAAATTATATCTTGGATGTGTTGTTTGCATCCATTAATTGAATGCTTTTCCAATGTAGACATTGATCATAATTTGGTCCTTCCTTCAAAACCTTACAACCACCATTTGTATTGTTAATTTTCCAATTGCAATGTATGCAATCATCCCACCTTTCATCATAAATGTCAAGATAATGACGGTATGGACTTCCTTTCCATGTAAAGCTGCACCAGAATAAAGTATTAAGATCTGGAATCACATTAGGCCTGAATGAAAACATGTAAATTTCTCTAAACTTGATTGTGTGAAATCCAAGATCATCATCTTTTGATTTGCAATGAACGGTGAGATCTAAAGGGGTTGGATTTGGCGCTATATCGTTCTTAATTGTAACAACTACCTTAGGAAAAATAGCACTTATAGTGTCTCTAGCATTAAACATTACAATTAGTAGTATTGAGAGTTTTAAGGTAATAGCTTTTGGATTAGCCATGGCTAGATGCACAATACCTACAAAACTTATACATGTCGTTATTTATAGCACACTAACAAAATAGTCTAACTCCTTCCAAATTTAAAAAATGAATCATATTTAATATTTTTTTTTTGTATTGACTTTGACTGACATTTAATGATATAACTGTTTATAAAAAATTAATATTTATTTAATATTGTGAAGTGGCTAAAAATAGGAACAAAAAAGATTGGAATGATGTCACGGAAACTTGTAACGTTGTTTGTGACAAAGCTGATGCAACTCTATCTAATTGGAAGAACGCACAAGAGGCGAAACAATCAATTATCAAACCTTTGTCGGGAAGGTTCAAGTGCAATGTAGACGCCTCCTTTTATGAGGGATGAAATAGAGTTGATATAGGAATATATATTAGAGACAACCAAGGGGCTTTTGTGCAACATATGGTCTTAATTAATTGCGTGCTTGTGTAACGAACAAAGGCATTTCATCGAAACATTTAGACGAAATAATCTACAATCTAAACAAATCAAACATTCTCTATAAAATAATACACGTGGTATGATTTATTCTAATTTAATGTTTTTCCAATTTAAAGTTATTTACTAATCCTATGTACCAAGTCAATGACTTATATTCTTTCAAAAACAAAAACAAAAGTCAATGACTTATATGACAACTTTTAATATCACATTAATTCAGACAATTATATTTCGTTTTAATTTCATTAAATCACCTACAAACAAAATGAAATGAATGGTTGAAAAGTATGTAATGATTAAGAAATGTATTTGAACCAGAGATATAAATCTCATCAATAAAAATGTAACAATTACATAATTGCAACACATCATGCACATACATGGTTCAATAATTAATATCTCTGACAACATTTTATGTTGCTTACCAAATAAGTTAAGATCGGACTAGGACTTAAATCCCAAGTTTTTCTAATTCTTAGCACAAAAATTGATCCTACTATTTCCATTCTCCCTGTTTTGTCATTAGAAGAAAAAGATTGTCAACAAGTAGAAAATTTCTTGAAAGGAGAAGAATCATCTGATGAAGATGATGTATAATGAGAGAATTTATTTGGTCACAACAAGTACTATTGTTGAATTGTGGATCTAGTGTCAAAGGCAGTTTGGACTGTAAATGGAGAAAGGCTGAAAATTTATTTGGATGGTAAAGAGAAAAATGTAACCACTATTTTTGAACTGCATGATCCAAATATGAAATCAGGCGTTAAAAAAGTGCTTCATGGGAGACAACCCAACATGTTTACAATTTTTTATCAGTCTTCACACTGTATTCACTTTGCATAACCTTTGATGCTAATGTGTGTTGGCATGAATTTGAAATAGTGCTACTTTTCATTCATTGCTTTTAATAGCTTGCTTAACTTTCCTTCGATATTTATTTTTGATAAAAACCAACATACTTAACTACTATTGTTGTGTGAAGGATAAAAAAAAATCCATCTTATCCATGACCTTGGTCACATCTCATATTTTCTAAGCAGTAGGGGTCTGCTAATGCACCAAAGAAGACATGTTGCTGAAATTCTTAAGAGATTTGATATGCAACACTGCAATCATGTAGTGACTCTTGCTGAGACCAAAATCATGTCACTTAGCGGCTACAAATAGGATATTAAGGTGCATTAGAGGTACAATTGATTGTGGAATTTTGTTTCCATCGGTAGACAAGGGGAAGAAATGAAAATTGATTTACTACACATATTCTAATTAATTGGTGTGGTGACATAGATGATAGAAAATCAAATGCACACTATATATTCTTAGAGGGAGGATCACAGTGACTTTGTGTTCAAGGAAGGAACCAGTTGTTGCTCTTTAATAGTGTAAAGCTGAATATATAGTTGCATCACTATGTGCATGTTAAGCAATTTGGCTAATGAATTTGATTGAAGTGTTAAGCTGTGACCATAATGATTGATAACATCTCTGTCATTAACGAGGCTCATTACTCGAGAGAGCAAATAAGCAAAGGAAGACTGAAACTGAAACATTGCAAGAGTGAGAATCATATTGTTGATGTCTTGACCAAAGATGTCGAAATTGAAGTGTTCGTACTAAGGCTTTGTTTGCAAGTTTGGAGGGGAAGGGAGGGAAGAGTTTTGAAAAAAAGGAAGGACCAAGTGGAAGAAATAGAGGATATTGGAAGGGGAGAGCTTTGGGGGGTTAATTTTTCTTCATAATATAAAACACTCCTCATTTAGAGGAACTAAAAAGTTGAATTGAAGGAGGGTTTATATGAATTATTCAAATTTAACCTATGCATTTCTCAATTTTCCTCTATATTTTTCACACTCACCCCCCTAAAGCCCTCTCTTCCCCTCCCCTCCCCTCCAAACTCCTAAACAAAGCCTAAGAGACTTGATCGAGATTGAAGCATCGACTAAACATGGATTAAGGTGGTGTGTTGCACGTTAATTCAAAACTAGTCAATAACCGTCTTACGTATTGTGCAAGTAATTGAGGAGTTAATTTTCAGTTTTTTATTTTTGGTTGTTAGATAGTTATTTTCTGTTATGTGTGCCAGGTGTGTGAACTATTACATGTCACTGCTTGTGATTCTTCAGTATGATGTAGGAGGGTTTTCATAGTATTTCTGTGGTATTTTATTATTTTAGCCTAATTTTATTATTTGTTTGTTTTATTTCCTATTTTTGATGTTCGACTCATTAGAGTTTTGTTACTTCCATATTTAAGCTTAACAGTTGTAGCCTAAAAAGTATTTTAAAAAAAAATTGTAGCCTAATTAGCAATTTTTATTCATTCAATAATATTTTAGAGAATTTTCTTAATTTCTGGTGGATTTCGGAACCCTATTTTCACAAGTTTGTCACTTGCAAACTTGTTTATTTTCAATCTAAGTTTAACGCTTGCTAGCCTACGCTTCCAACTGCGTCACTCTCTCTCCCATTTCCAATCTTCTTCTCTCTTAACAAGCAAAGTGAGTGTGCTAGGGAAAAAATTAGTGAGTTTTTCTCTTGCTCTAACAGAAATGAAGATAGATGTTCAAGTAAAATATTTGAATTGTTTTTATAAAAAATAAGCATTCTCAACCACATTTGACAATATTACGTATACAAATATCCTATGTGCAAACAACCTAAGGGCTGCTAACCATTCATAGAGATATTTATATTTCTTCACTAACCTATCCCAAAAAAAAATATTTATATTAAATTTTTTCATCAATGAAACTTGTAAATATTTTGACAAGCTGTTTTATTTAGTACAAATTTTGTCAAGCTGTTTATCAATAGGCACTTGTGATTAAGACCAAAGGGATAGGAACCTTCGGATTCAAAATACATACACAAACACAAACAAAGCACACGTGAAGCCTAAGTTGTCATTTGTCAGCCAAATTTCACCGCATAACATCATCATATCATATAGAATAAAATGGACCACTAGAGATATATAGATATAGAGAAAGAAAATGACACATATATATCATAGTCCTTCTATTGATCATAATTCCAATTCCTCTTGACTTTTCTATTTCAAGTAAAGCATTTCAAAAAATAATAATAAAAGTTGGTTGATCAGTTGATAATGAGTTGACTAATATCCACGAGGGTGTGGATTTAACTTTCATTCTCGGCATAAATACTTCGTTGATATATAAGTGAAAATATCTCGATCAATGTTTTCTGAGCTTTGATGCCTTTTTTGATCTTGGTGAGTCTCCAAAATTAAACTTATCTAAACATTTGCTAATGAGAAACAAAGCATTTCAAAAATAGCTCAAATGAAAGTGAAGTTAGAGAATTTCAAAAACCATCATTCATTCAAACCTACTCCCTCTTTAATTATTACATTTTCTTTAGCAACCCTTTGAGGTGATAAGTGAAAAAGATGGTCTTCTTTCTTTATCATCTTTATTTCTTTCCCTATGTCTTTTCTTTTTCATCATCCATGAAAAGCACCCTATTTGTTTGCAAAGTTGCTTCTCTTCTTTCTTTCTCCACTCACTCTTTTCTCTTTTTGTCTCCCATGTTTCATAATTATCTTTCACCTCAACCTGCACATGCATTTCCACTCTCACATCAATGTCATGCTTAATTTGTGTGATGTGCTTCTCAATTAATCATTCAAAAAAATTCTATAATTGGAAACACTTGTGACTTATCAACCTCACTTCAATCATGTGTCATGTTTTTTAAGGAAAATATTATTGTCAATTTTTTGTCACCAACTAACCCAAATGTAATTTCAAGATTAACCGTTAGAAAAAATAAAATTAACGGAAAAAAAATGAAATTCATGTCCAATTTCTTCGTCACAAAATTTAGAGACAAAATTTGAGAGAGATTTCACGTTTTCCTCACTAATTTTTTTTTTTTACTATGTCCTATTTGTAAACCAATTTCATCCATATCGAACATGAAACCTCTACAATTGTACAATATAGGGTCCATTAAATTTAGAGAGAAATGGTGTAGTCGTAGAGGATCCAATTTCATCTATGAGTGTAATTGTGTAATAAACTAGTACTAATGGTACAAAACAGATTTGTCCTGATCTATGCTTAATCTATTGGTGAGATAGTGAGATTCAAGTTCAGATTTTTTAAGTATAAACATAAAATATATTGAATCTTTTATGCAATGTATAAAATTCAGATGGTAAAAACATTTTACGTTATTGTCTAATGAATCTAACTTTATGCAAAGAAAATTATATATGACAGGGGAATGGTGTTCTAATTCGTAATATTTTTTAATGCAACTATATGTTAAGTAAAGTGTTTCTACCTAATTTGTTTTGATTTTAAGAGCCAATAATTCGTATTATATAAACTTCAGCACAACCATATATTCAATTTGAATAAAGAGAAAAAAAAATGACCACTATTTATGACTAAATAATATGAACTAAACTTCAATCCTTAGCAACTTTTGAAAACAATTAAAATGTAAATAGTCACATAACATTATCTTCAAAGGATAATATCATGAGGTATATATAAGTTAAAGTCTGCCATTTGTTTAATGTGACTATTCTATGATGTTATTATTGGTGAGATAAGGAGCTTCTCTAATATTATGCTATATACAAAGTGGTCTTTACCCAACACATTTTACTCTTTCCCAACTGAAATTCCAAAAACACTCATGCGTGAGTTAACTCACGCTAGTGTTAAATCTGTGTGACTTAACTCACGCTGCGTGAGTTAACTTACGCAGAGATTTACACTAGCGTGAGTTAACTCACGCAGAAATTTACTGAGTTGGGAATGAGCATTTTTGGTCGGGTAAAGAGCATAATTCCTTTGTATATGGTCCTAATAATGAATGAATAGTATACAGTAGAATGAAAGTGAGTAGACAATTTGTGAAGTACCCCTGGTGAAAAAATGCTGTACTTTGATTGAAGAATCTTAGTGACTTCAAATGAGACAAAGGGAAGAGCTAAATTGAAAAAGAGCAGTACTATTTGATTACTATCATGTTTGAAAATTGAATCATTGAAGTGGGATAACTAGGTTTGAATTTTGAAGTGAACTTTGGAATGGAGAAATGTCTCATATGATCTACTGTGGACGGATGCCTAAAATAGTTTGAAACTACAACAATGACCGGTGCCACTCTCCATAAGTAGTAGCCCATAGTATTACTCGTCCTCACTGAGACGGTGACCCAATCAATGCCGATTTAGTAGAAAACAAGAAAACATAATATTAGTGCTTCAAAATTCAACTGCTTCAAAACAAATTTTGTTCAATTGGCATCGATCAAGTCATTGTTTCAACAGTAAGGAAGTGAATGACCCTCAACTTCTACATAAAGGTGGCGACATCAATCATCGTCAAACTTCTGAATGATTTTCAAGACGCGACCCTTTTTCACCCTAGCAATTGTCTGAAGAGTTAATTTTGAAATTTCTCATCAACTGGTCGAGCAACTTTTTCTCTTTTTGGATGAATCCAACAACTCTTAGGGTGTGTTTGGATGAAGAGTTTAAGAGGGTAAAGGAGGGGAGGACTTGTTTTTCTTTTTTAAATTACGGACATTATAAAATAATTTTTAGAAAATTGAATTAACAGCTTGATATATGATCACATAATAATTCAAAAACACTTAATTTATTTTAAAAAAACATTTTACATTGCTCGTACTTTAAAAAATAAAAGTGACTCCTCCCCTCCCTTTCCCTCCTAAACCCTCGATACAAATACACCCTCAGTGAAAATGAGATAACACTTTCATGACCAGAACTGATTCCATAAAACAGAAAGAGGGACCAAAAACTATAGGAGGGGGGTGCTTTCACATGAAATAAAGAGGGACAAAATTGGAATCTATGAATGCCCCACTTTATAATGTTGTAATCTAATTATATGACAACAAGATTTGATTCTTTTGTCTTGGAAAACACACCATTGGCCAAGGGTAGAGTTGTTCATTTTTCATATGAATTTTGGAATTTCTTTTGGTTTGAAAATTTTGCAACATTCAAATGAAATTTCTGACTCTTTGATCTGATTTTTTTGGATAGTTCCTTTGATAGTTTGAATTTTTTTATCAAACCAAACAACAGGAAAATAACAAATTAAGTACTTTACTTTTACAGAAACTGGAAATTTCTTGTGTCCGGGTGGATCCTGTTCACTTACTACAAACACAGACACAGGACACGATACAGACGCTGACACAGATAATAATTTGAAAAAATGACATAATTCAGTGAAATCATAGGTGTCGTGTTGGTGTCGGACACCGACGCATGTCTAACACCAGGACACACCTAATCCGAGGAGTGTTTGTGCTTCATTCAAATTCATAAAAATCAAATAAAAGAATCAATAGTCTGTTTATTTTTAAACAACACTTTCAGTTTTTACTGTGTATGTGAGTGGCTGAAAAAAGGAAACTCTAGAAGCAAACAGATACTAAAATGTTTAAGGTCTTAAATTAGAACTTATGCAAGATATTTTGATAAACTCATTGAAAATATATATTTATTGAAAAAAAATTAGTGCATACCTCTTCCTCAGATTTTGTTTTTGCATTTGAATTTGAACTAGGTGAGTCTACAGGTCTAGTTTTTAACCTCTCTACGATGGATGGAGTTGAAGTAGGGCTAGGACTGCTTGAACTAAGATAAGGAGGTGTGCTTTGAGTCCCCACATCTCTTGTCATTCCCTCTTTCTTCTTTTCTGCATAGAGAGAGACAAACAACTTAATTAAGCACTTATAACATAAGCGATTATTATATAAGTGTTTATGTATACGTTATTCTTATAACAAAAAATTAAATAAAGTCAAACAATTTTTCATATAAATTATAAATTGTTTTCATAAGCTATCCTACAGAGCTACCAGCTACCAGAAATAAGCTAAAAACAACATATGGACATATCATCAGTTGTTTCCATAAGCTCTATAATCAATCTCGAAAAATGTTTATGTTAGCGGATAAACTTAAATAAGTCAATCCGAACATGGCCGAAGTAGAATTGGGAATCAAAAGCATATGAACCTGGAATTGGAAATTTAAGAGAAACATCTTCTTGTGTGTAAATTGATGGCTTCATTTGAATATGTCTTGCAGAATAAACTAGAGGAGCAGACATTGTGATTCTGTTTGTTGAGTTTCTGAATGATCTTCCACTAAGAGTTTTTGCTGATAAACATTCCATTGGTACCTCTCCTGAAAGTGGATTGCATATATACTTTTCTGCTTCATTCCACTTTGAATTTAATGCAAACCCTTCTGGAGATAAACACTCCCAACTGTTATAGCTTACCCTTGCTTGTAATGCTGTATCAAATCACCATCCAAAAAGTTTAGACCAAAAATATAAAATATAAGAAATCATAAGCTTGCGATTCTAGTCTTGGTTTTAAATTTAGATCATATAGACCATATTTTCCATAATTTTGCTGCAATATAAAGGTTTGAAGCGTAACCACAACCGCGATTTAAAACCATGATTCTAGTTAACAATGTGGTTTATTACCTTTATTATTCTTTAGCTTTTTACTAAAAAAAAAAATTAATATTACCTTTAAGGGCAGTGGTGAAAGAATATGTTGAAGGGTCAATTTCATCTGCAAAAAAATTGTTGAATTTGAGATGTAAAGGTAGTTAAAAACCATGAAATTCATGTGAATTAAAATGGAAAAAAGTAATGTACCTTTAAAAGGGTATCCAGGTGAAGAAGCAGTACTAGAAATGGTTATATTTGATCTTTGAGACCTTGTATCTTCTCTAAAGCTTCTCATATAAGAACCTGAATACCTTCTAGAATTATTGTTACTCTCTCTACTGATTCTTGCTTTCACTGACCATTCTCTCAAATTAAAATCTGACTCATCTCTTCTCCTTGAAGTATAGGGATATGATTCAGCATTGTAGGCCATGAATGAGTTATGAACTCAAAAGAGTATAGTCTTTGTTGTGGAATTTGTGGAGGTTTGAAAGTAGGTGTTGGAGGTGCAAATAGTGACTAGAAAAGAGGTTTTTTAGAGTGAAGCTTTTTTGTCTAGAAAAGAAATTATAGGTAGAATGTGCCTAAGTTCTAAGAGGAGTGTGTTTGTGTGTGTGTGTGACTCTTCTAAATTTTGGTTTTTAGCTTTTTTTGAATCTTCAAAGTGCAATGACATGGTTTTAAATCAAAATGTCTTTATATATTGAAAGTCTCTTTGTTTCTTTTTTTGGTCTCTGCATTAAATTCATTGGACTACCTCTGTAACTTCCGTTCTTGTTTGACCCCTAATATCCTATACCACACTAGGTTAGTTTTATTTTTCAATTATATCATAAGATACCAATTATTAGATCCTGTTTTTTGGAGCTCAATAATTTTACACCTAAAAAATGACCACACTAGGTTAGTCCACTCGTATTTTAACTTTGCATATAGACATCAAATATTGTTTTAGAGCTCAAGTAACCGTGTTCGAGGCAATATGAGTATCTCTTTCAACTGATATTAAGATATTGGTTCGTCATATTGTAGGACTAATCTCTTTGGTTAGACTACATTAATTGTAGTAAAATATGGCAAGACATTTGTGTAAAATTTAGAGTGTCATTGTGCAAGTTAATAAATGAGTGTTTGTTTTAATCGTGTTGAAAGGTGAATATGATGAATTGTTCGTACAAAATTGATTTTGATTAAAACTTGAAAGATTTAAATTTGTATACGCTCGCATAAAAATAAGTTGGATAATAAATTTAAAACGGAACATTAAGTTTGAATGAAAAAGCTCCAAATTTATTTCTCCTCCATATTTACTAAAGAACACTCAAACATTTCAAAATCAATTAGTTTCTATAATCAAGTTTTCCTCCTATAAAAATGAAACTGTAGATGCATTAAGCTTATGTTTTCATGTGCTTACTTATTGAAGAAAGACAATGAATTTTTTTCCACCTTCTCCCTTCAAATTCCATAAATTTAGGATGGTTCAATTCATGACATAAAGTCGTTGATATCACTATCCATCCAGCACACAATTTTTTCATTTGAGACAATTTTTAAAACTTACAAAAAGGACTGATTGTTAGACATATATATCAAAGTGAATTTTCGCAATCTTCATGTTGGACAATGACTCTTCATATTTTCTGTTGGAGATTGTCACAATTGTTAGTATATATATAATAACATATACTCTTTGATTTTATTTTCATTATTATTTTTTTACAAACAACTTTAGCAAAAAACTTCTGCATTTGGTTTCTTACCTTATGTTTCAAGAGCACAAGTTAGCTTTTAACATTATTTAATTAAATTAAATTTCCTTTCTACTTTCTATATATAATAAAATATTTTTTAAGACAATCGTCACCCAAAAATTATTTATTTAATTAATTTAGATATTAACATTCTTATTTTTAAGATGATGAATATTTTTTACAGAAATGAATGAAAACCAAGTATAATAAATTCCTTAAAAAAACACCAAATTGTAAACCAAAAATAGATAAAAAAAAAATCTATTCATTGCATCCGCCAAATTGAATTGTATTTAATTAAAGTGGTTAAAATGGATAGAATTTTAGATGAGGATTTTAATTCATTTTATATAAGAGATCCCTCTTTTAATGGGGTTGGGTGCATATATACCATAACATTGATTAATAAAATAATTTGAATGATTATGGCAGGTGAGGATTAAATAAGAGAAAATTGAGAACCCAACACAAATAAGAGAAAATTAACTCATTACAACAACTCCTTATTTATGTTACCCTAATGTACAAAGGAAAAGATAATTCGTCTGGTACAATACATTATAACATCAATAAAAATTGTTTATACACTGTATCCAAAATATTAAATTGACCATACAATAATAGTGGACCAACATAGATGGGTTACATTTCTTGTAATTTTGTACATATTAAAACCAACATTAGCTTTAATGTGCACCACTTATTTGAAACTGATGATGCACCAGACTCACCAAAACATTGATTTCAGTTTGATATGACATGAAATCTTAATTTTGATTTCCTGTTTGGGAAACACCTCCATTGAGTTGCAGTCAGATATGTTAGATGTGTTTCAATTAAAAACACAAACATAGAAAGAACACAAAGTATCCCAGGAAGTTTCTTGATAGAAGAGAGATACATAAATGAGGAGGTTTTTAAGGTGGAGATGTGTGTAGTATGATATGCGGTGGAACGATCGTTTGAAACACTAAGTAGAAGTTTGTGGCGTTCTTGTCTTCACAGTTGAGACCATGACAAATCACGACGATTCGTCAAAAAACAAGAAAAATGAATATTAGTGTCTTGATCCGTAAAAGAAAGGTTTCTTCTAAATAATAATTTGAAGTGATAAAAGATAAATTAGGGATAGGTCATACAGGCTTTGTTAACACTTACAAAGAAGACTAATGTAGTTTTGTTACATTTATTTCATATGTCAATCGCAACGACTAAAATGATTTAATGCCTGTTTGGAGTGGCGTTTGATGAAGCAAAAATACATGTACAATATTCGAATCTGCTGTGATTTTAAGCAAAACGTAATTTGCAGCAGTCCATCCAAACAATTTTAGAGGGACTAGCGAAAGGTGTATAATATTTTCCTGGCTTAAATAGATCTTTCGTCCCTGCAAATATAGGTCATATGAATTTCCATCCCTGAAGTTACTAATCATTCCAATCTGCCATTGCAAAATTTAATCATTTGACTTTTGGTCGTAATTAGATTTTTTTGCTGAGGTGGGCTGTCTTTAGCGACGTGGTGCCCATGTGGCAAGGGATAATTGGGCGAGGTGGCTGGCTCAAAGAGGTCTTTCGTCCCTGCAAATATTGACCATTTGAATTTTCGTCCATGAAGTTACTAATCAGATGCAATTATGACCATTTTTCAAATGATTAATATTTGCAATGGCAAAATGGAAGGATTAGTAACTTCAGGGACGAAAATTCAAATGACATATATTTGCAGGGACGAAAGATCTATTTAAACCTTCCTTTTTTTCTTCAAATTACAAATGAATTTATTGAAGTTTCCCTCCTATGACATCTCCAAATATCAGCACTCCTTTGGTCTTTGTTGTAACCTAGTGAAAAGCTCCAATGAGGGGTGGGTGAACCCTTCTGTTTATCACTGTTTTCTAAACTCCATGTTACAACTGGAGAATAATGAATGAGATAGCATAATATCAGTTTGTACTGTTGGGTTGTTTTCAGTATAGGCTGGATGTGGAGATCAAAAGAGGGTAAAGGAATTGTTAAGGCTGTAAAAGTGAGAATGTCTTTGTGTGCATGTTAAACTCTTGTCTTAATCTAGTGAAAATGAGTGAGGTACCCTTACATTATGGAAATAGATAGGTCCCACATAGGACCTCATCATGACCGTCAGTTTTGTCTGATGTGTATGCAAGGTAGGTATCAAGAAAGAGAGAGGTTCTGTTGATTGTCAGATCTGGGGTCCATTTAGTTCCATTTATTTTATAAAGTTTCTTTTCTTTTATAGGAGATATATATGTATATTTTGTCCCTCACAAACTACTTAATAGTGACTTGTTTTATCTTTCAAATGAACTACTTAGGACGATTCTGGGAAAGAAAGAACATCAGCATCCATAACAGAAATCCATAAAAAGTAAAATAGTAAAATAGTGAATGATTGATGTGGTAAAAAATGGAAAGAATTTTCTATATAAAATTGAAACTTGGGAAGTGGGAACATAAAGAAGAATGTCAGTGTATGTTCGGATTGACGGTGAAACGGACATAATCACAGTGAACCACCAAGATTTTGGCAAAAGTCACACTCTAGAGCTTCACAAATTCACAATGTCACTGTAATTTTGCCGAACATACCGCCACTCTAGTTTTCACATTTCCACTCTCCAGCCTTCATGCTAAACACACCATAATCAGTTCAAATATCTTCTCTTAAACAACTATAATTAAAATATATAGGAACCAACTTGGATGAGAACACAAGTTCAATTCAATGCATCCACTAAAAACTCAACCTTCAATCATATTTCAAAGTAAGAACAATACGGGTAAGAAACAAAATAATCTGTCATACATGACATGTTGTATAACTAATAACCATATATTCACTTTCAACAACCAGTACTGACATGTTGTATAACTAATAACCATATGTTCACTTTCAACAACCAGTACATATCAATAGTAGCTACAATCATATTTCCAAATAGCTTCAAAAGTGGAAAGTCTAGGGAAGGTTACACCACAGATAATTCATACTTTCTAAGAGAGAGCTCCATCATATGACAAACAATTGGGATCAGAAGTAATATATTAATAATCAAGGCAATGCAACCATGATACTGATAATCAAATATTAATAATCAAGGTAATACAACCATGATACTGATAATCAAATATTAATAATCAAGGTAATACAACCATGATGCTGATAATCAAATTATGACCAGGAGTAAAAGTAAGACAACAAATAATAATACTCTAACTATGTGCTTGTCACATTTTGCTGCTTATAAAAAAAATGATGATTTTATATATAAAAAAACTAAACAAAGTAACATTCTTGAAGGCTGAAGCAAACCTTCACAAGGAATTATGTCCTCTCCATCCATTCAAAAAAATATGCAACTGACTACAGCAACTTGATATGAAATTAGAAGATACAAATTACAAAATGGAAGTATATAGCAATTCAAAATTTGAATCCAAAGACATAATTATGAGGCAGATTTGTTGAATGGAAACAACATCAACAACTTTTGAAACAATACAAGCGTTAATTTAGTCATAAAAGCTAAACCACATATTTCTATATATTATTGGTAAATTTTAAACTGTATGTCTCACAAAAATCATAGATGACATTTCCCGCAACATATTAATTACACTCGGTTGTGCAGTGGAAGATGAAGGGCAGAGAGAAGAGAGGCAAAATCTGGCATCTGCGGCCAAGCAATCATCAGCAGTAAAATACAGGCGGGACAAGTGTATAACAATAATAGAAATACATTTGGAAATTGTTCTCACAAAAAGAAGCTCAATCATCAACTTCAGCTTTAATCTCTTTCAGCAGATCATCCTTGTAATCGTCAAATGTTCCAGGGAAATTTCTGACAGTGCCATCTTCAACAACCCATATTTGACTCCGTTCTTCATCATCACAGACTCGTGATATCAATCTAGAATCATGACTAACAAGAACAACTCCACCAGTGAATTCATCCAGCGCATCAGCCAATGCATCAATACTTTGCATATCTAGATGATTTGTGGGTTCATCTAACAATAAAATGTGAGGTCTTGACATGGATATCGATGTGAATACCACCCGAGCTTTCTGTCCTCCTGATAGTTTGACAATGGGGGTAAGATGATTATGACTAGGTAGCCCATATTTACCAAGTTTTGCACGAACAGCCTCTTGCTTACTAAGCCCCTCCTGGTCTGGATGGAGACGAAGAAGGTACTGAACAGGTGTTTCATCCATTGTAAGTAGGTCCACAAAGTGTTGGGAATATCTCCCTATCCTCAACTTCTGACTTCTTCGAACTTCACCTTCACTTGGAACCAAATCACCAGCTAGAAGATTCAGCAGTGTAGATTTTCCAGCACCATTAGGCCCAACAATGGCAACACGAGTCCCCATATCAATGCCAACATCAACATCCGAGAGTCTAAAATCCTCT
>Ga0315914_1004929_pt1 | contig 19717 bp, 11 predicted proteins | sample MpolenodulesMG_FD_203920 | JGI IMG/M metagenome (GOLD analysis project Ga0315914, IMG submission 203920) | Medicago polymorpha root nodule microbial communities from Los Angeles, California, United States - elongated nodules | ecosystem: Host-associated > Plants > Roots > Nodule | place: USA... | reverse complement strand
CATACATCAATGGACATGGCCATTGCTAGGATCACATTTTTGACAAAGAGAGGTAACCGTATCTTGTAAATGGTTAACAATAAAATCAACCTCATCATTGTTCTGAAAATTTGGTGTACTTCAAAATGTACTATTTGTCACGAAAAGCAGAAGACAAGGGAGTCTGAGGAAAAGTCCAGAGTGAGATTGCAGCAGCTGTAATATTGCACCTAAATTCGTGCTACAGGAGTTAGAGAAACAAAGGCATTGCTTATTCATCTAGTGTTAATAACCCTTTAATTTATGATAAATCTTGGGAAACCTTAAGTTGCACACTTGCACTCCCCATCTCTCCCTCAAGCAGCATGGTCTTAAATTGGCCGAAAGCACTCTGACTTGAATAATGCTGTTAAAGCAAAGCTTCAAAAAGGAGTTTGCTTGTTGATATAGATACTATGCATCTATTTGTACATTATATAAAGAATCTTGCATTCTCCAGTAAGGCAACTGTAAATGAATCTTCTTGCTTAACATCAACTCATAATCTTCCCAAGCAGCAATAGCCGAAACAATTCCAGTCCAATTAAAGTAAATGCGTCCATTTTCTTCCGAATAGGAAGGCCTTCTACAGAAAGTTCTGGATGTGAAATTAACATCATTCAGAAGTAAAGAATTTATACCGTTGATCTTCTCTCTTTGCACATCCAACAGTTTTACTACCTTTCTTTCAAAAAAAAAAAAAACAGTTTTACTACCTTTGATTCTATATTTGACATGTGGGTCTGCAAGGCAGAACCTTTCCATCAATAAAATTGGACGATCTGCAGCCAAAGAACATGAATCAGAGAAATAGCAGAGATCTTTGTATATCCAATCAAGTGGGGGGAAAAGTTTTTTGGTCTGGATTGATTTTCAACATATTCCAACCCAGTGGGGAAAAAGATTATTTGATTTTTGGTTCGGTCACTCTGGTTTGGATATCATTGGTTTACGAATGACCCAACTAGAAAGCATGCTCCATAGTTCGTACATTAAATAGAAAGAATTCCAACAAATGTTGATGTGTGACCCGAGTCGAGTGTTCTACACACATATATGCCTTTTAGTAACTAAATCTACTACTCTTTCCATTAATCTTAGCGAATTCATTCTTTTACCAACCCTGAAAGAAAAAAAAATTAAACGTATTGTAGAGGATTGTCTCCATCGAGAAAACTACAATTCTAGCCGGTTTCATTCTGAACCCTATTTTTTTCTATAAAAAAAAGAAGAAATAAAAACTCAGGGAAGGGGGAATTTTTTTTATTAATTAGTGACAATAATGGCCATTTTCACAACCGTCCTCGAGAGGATTCAAACTCAGTACCTTGAATCCTATTTTTGTAAACCGTGAGAGAGAAAGAAAAAAAAATCATGGTCACTTGATCTTTAAATTTTAATAATAAATATAATTTGCATACCGTTCCTTAAAATACCAGAAGCGCGTGCAAAATGTTGACAAATTCATGGTCTAGCAACTCACTTCCTCTTGCCAAGCGCACTGGCTTTGCCATTAATTCAGAGACATCAGAGCCGGAGCTACTGTCTTGAGAAATATATATGTCATATCCGAGAACATGCAGTCTGGCCCAACAAATATTAAAACCAAACTGGTCATTGGAAGCGTGATCCTGAGAAAACCAGTACATATTACTGGATGTAGGAAAGGGTAGGCATGAACCAGCCATGTTCTTATGCAATAGGTGTTGTGAAAGAAGAGAAACAAGTTTCGTATCTTCATCATGAGAACCATCACGACTGAACCATAAAGCAAGTGAAAGTCTTTCCCATCAGTTATCTGTCCAAAAGGTAGCTTCATGTCAGAAATAAGATGGCCATATATTTCAGACACAAACCTACAACTTCATGTGTGATGTGATCAATAGGTGTAAATCATCTTTTGATGATTAAATTTACACAACTCGTCTCGCAGGAATCAAGATGGTTATATATTCTATAACAAACCGACCATGTTCAGAGAGAGGGTTAAGAAAAGATGGTTATGCTTAATGTTATGCTCTAAAAGGTGGTAACTTCAAAGTGGTAAAGTAACAACACTATTTGAAATTATGAAATTTGATCATTTCCTATTTGCTAATTGTCAAAGGTGACAAATGGTTCAATGATCTTTAAATATTTTTTATCTATTAGTACAGATTGATTTCTCATTACAAAAGAAAAAGGTAAATTGAAGTTTGATCTATGTAGCTGACCCCGCTTAAAGGGATAAAACTTGGTGATTGATGAAGTTGGGTATTATTTATACAATAATATGCCTTAAAAGTAACATGCTAGGAGAGTGGAAAGAAGGGCTAAAGTGATATTGTTCTGCATATTCTAATCATATCAAGCACACTGAGGGTAAAATATGGCCAATATGAACCAAGAGGAGTCCTCTCTGCTTAATAGTATCGACTCAAATTTGCCCAATCATCCATGTATGTTTTCATTAATTAAGAATTGCGACAAAGACAAAATTACTGAGGTGAGGAAAAAGTGTCAACCGCAATTTTTGTGCTTACATATTTCTTGAATAAAAACCATATATTCTCTTCACGTATTTTGTATTCATGGTCCCACTATCAGGTATCCATTGGATTTGTTAAGTCATAAATCATTCTTTTAGAATGCTAAAAGAAGAGCCAAACAAATTCCAACATAGATGTGGCTACCAAGTAAAAACAAGAAAGAAAGGGGTGCATTTGATTTATACCTCATCAACAGAATGAATGTTCCTGTCGTCAGCCGTGTACATCACAGCATCCTCAGAAAGAAAATAAATTAGAAAATCAGTTGTTAACAAGTTTAAAGAGATAAAAACTGTGAAAAAAATGTTCATTTCCAACTTTGAATTACAACCAAACACATCATATAACTCACTATTGAAATTTACAAAACATAATCTGCCATCAATCATTCATAGGAATGCTGAAGTAGATTTAGTTACATTGAAAAAACAGGGGGGAAATCATCAGAGGATAAAACTCACTCCAGCAGCAGGCATAATTGTTGCCGATTCACCATCTTGGAAGTGAAAAGGTCCACCACTGAAATCAACTTCTGACATGTCTTTGTGTGATGTTTGGTTCAACTTCAAATTCAAATTCAACACAGGTTGTGCTTACTAGTGAACTAGCATATGATAAACTAATCACGTCACATGATATTATCAAGAATATATCGTATCATATTTTTATCAAAGTAGTAAATATATCGTTCCATAGGAAGTTGTTGTAATTATTGATTCTCTTTTCAATTGTGATTAGCTGAAAAGTTCGGTTTTAAAAGTTTTAGAAAAATTGGTTGAAATAAAATAATAAAAAGCAAGTTGGGATTATTGAGTGTGTTTCAATAACAATCACGTCTATTCTCATGGTTGATTGTTATTAAAACCCATTAAGAACGAAACTTTTAATGTCTCAAGGTTCACTAGATTATTCTCATGTTTCGTAAACCTTGTCTAATCTCACTTGTTCCAATACTAATCTTCTTCTTTCGATACTTCAATTTGTATTTGAAATATGGATTAAGAATAGTGATATTAGATTAAAAAATAGATTTACATAAAATTAGGATTCTATGCTTGGTTTGATAGGATTAGGTCATTAGACTCATCCAATAATCCAAAGGCAAATAAATCTACTCACTCATGTTCATTGTAGACAAAGAGATTAAAGAGGTGGAGAAGAAAGACATAAAAGTAAACGGTTAAAAATAAAAGTGCAGAATTGTAAAGAACAAGAAAAATAAAGAACTTCGATTCCAAAGAAAATAATTGTCACAAAGAATTCTCAAAGTTCAAAGATGATTTACAAGTCTGATTGCTCTTCAATTTATAGCAAGAGGAACAACATAAATATGCACTAAATCAGCACATAAATATGCACCAAAGCAGCACATAAATATGGCAGAATTTTCATCTTTTTAACTTTCTTCTCAAACAAGCTTTAATCATGCATCTTAATCCATTCTTTTTGCTCAAAGACTCAATCTTTCATCATATTTGATTCTAAAGTAAAAACAAACAAATTTGAAGTATCAAGGTTCTAAAAAGAAATTAAAAGACATAAAATTCTACTAAAATAAACACTTAAAACCACCTAATTATTGACTTATCAACGACAAAAAGATCATATGGACTTATCGGTTCGGACGTGCAATTCTTGTAAATGAGTAAAATTAATCTTCATGTTTTTTTACAAAAACAAAACGATATTCATTCATCCAGATTGAGAGTACATCAGATAAAATAACATGTTCAACATTGCTAAAAACGTAAATGATGAATCTGCGAACAAACTCACAGCACTCAAGTTAATAGCATACAACAGCAAAATGCTTACAAATAATATGATAAATTCTAAGTCATTGAAATATTCATGCTTCCGGATCTGCAACGTCGGCACCCAAATCATTGATTGAAATTGTAATTGACTAAAGTTGATCTTTCAATAAGAATCAAACGAACACCGTAACAAGACGCGAAATCAAACGCCGCACAAGACGACAAACAACACAGCGCCGCACTAAGACGACGAAATCTCAAAAAATACAAAATGAAAAATTTAATATGTGTGAAAACCACTTATTTAAATTAAAAGAAATGGAAAAAAAAGATGCAAATGAGTGATTTTAGATAAAAAAAAATACATAAAATCATCCCTCCTCGATAAATGAAGAAAAAATAAAACTTAAAAAAAAGATGGAATTTCTCTAAAAAAAAAACTAGGGTGGGCCTTAATGTTATCATTAAGTATTTTATTTTCGAACGGATCGCTGTAGGTGTTAAATACATGCTTAGTTGAAGTCTGAAGACAAACTTTAGTTTTTTTAAAGAAGTAGGAATTACTTCTGACGTCTAAATATCGCTTTATTAGAAGTGCATTACCAATAAACATTCCAAAAGGGTGTTCCAAGAAGAACCTTTTCTTTTGCATTCCCATTGAATAAAATGTAATTTGACCAAAGACGTTGAGATCACTGGTTTATAAAACCACACGCGAATGACACGGTACCTTTTTGTTTAACTAAGGTCCTAGTTTAAATTGAACTTTAAACATTCAGGAAAACTAAAATTCTTAGGAAGAGTTTGCCGTCCATTTAAATTTCACAATACTCGAATAATCAATCTCCTCAATTGCACGTGCGGAGAATACTAAAAAAACCCTTGGGCTCCCAATTTTGTAAGAATTCATGCCAAGATGATGGATCCTGCGGTAGGTGCCTCTACATGATCTCCGGGTAAACAATTATGAACAGGTACCATAGGCTTAAATAATGGTCCATTCCTGGGTAAATCATCTTTCTTTCCCTGCGTTTACAACAAAAAAAGACTATAAGCAGCTTAATGTTTTTCCACCATGTTCTAACTTTATGGAGGATAATATACCCACGCATGCATATTGTTCCGAAAGGAACTATAATTTTGTAATTTTTTTTTCATTGAAAGCATGGCCCCTTCGAAGCATCTCGAATGGGAAGGAAAAAAAAAATCAATTTAGGATGCATGACCATAATTTTTTTTTTTTAAGGAATAAATTCATTTCATTAGCTAAAATATGCCAAATACATGTATGTACATTATCAATAATACGAGGGCTACAATTAGACAGGGCTGCCTGAGCTAACTCGTGAGCTACCCTATTTGCTTGCCTCTTGTTGAACTCAACATGAGAGTTCTGAAATCTATTCTCTAGCAGCTGTTTACAAGCAATAATAATAATACACCCAAATTCATGTAGGTACATCATCAATAATATGGTTGCTAGGATTAGACATGGCTGCTTAAGCTAACTCGTGAGCTACCATATTTGCTTGCCTCCTGTTGAACTCAACATGAGAGTTCTGAAATATATTCTCTAGCAGTTGTTTACAAGCAATAATAATACACCCAATTTTGGTGCTATCATCTAAGATAGAATTGACACAATCAACAACTCTTTTACAATCAAGTACAAAATCGACATTATCAAACTGTTGATTAGAGATCCAATTCAAAGCTATATGCAATCCAACAGCCTCCCCCGCTTCTATATCACAAAAAGAGGCAAACAATTCCGTTCTTGCAAGAACAAATGCACCATCATCATCCCTAAGGCACGTGCCCAGCGCTACCCTGTTAAGAGAAGTGGAAAAGGATACATCAATGTTGCATTTATACCTGCCAGGTGTCGGCTTCTTCCAATGATCTTCTTCTTGTCTTATAGGTCGCACTTGTGGTACGGTGGTTTGGTTGCTGCTGCGAGACCTAATGTCTTTGGCTGCTCTCCATTCTTCTAGTAAATGGGTTGCACGTTTAAACACTTGCACATTGGTTTCATTATGTTGCTGCCATAGTTTCACGTTCCGGCTCTTCCAAAGACTCCACATAATCGTGGGCATGACCATAATCTATGTTTATGTTTGAATCAGTTTTAAAATGATCGGATGTTTTTAGGTATAATTGATTCTAACTTAAATTTATGATTCATGCATAATCTGTGGTATAATAGGGCACAAAGTGGTTTAAAATTGTAGGAAACAAAACACAAATTAAGAACAAAAATCTGTGGTATTATACAATTGTAACTACAAATGACGCTTCAAGCTGAAAGCTCCAAATTTGTTTACTACACATCACTGTTATTTAGCATCATTTTACTTCTTTCTTACAGTCGAGTACATGTTGAATTAATCTACATCTTGAACTTTAAAAAAGATAGACACTTCAGCATACATTCAAAATTCTAATCAGGGAGGTAAGAATTAACAGTAATAGGAAAAATGGACCATTTGAAAAATTCAAGAAAAGGCAACCAAATATCATTTTAAAGAACAATAGCAAAGAATTCTTCCGGTTGGATGCACTGATTCATACACAAACAGCATAACTAATCAGGCATACAATTTCTTAGACCTTTTAAGCTTAGCCAAGGTCTTAGGGTTGAATCCAGCCTTGGGCATGCAGCAGCATTAAAAATCTTGGGAGAGTTTGCCGCACATTTTGGTCACACAAGGCTCGAAGGATTAGTCTATGCAGATGCGCGCGGAGGATACCCAGTTTACACCAAGAGAACTAATCAAGCATACAATTTCTTAGATCTTTAAAGAAATCCAAAAATTTCAGGGACCAAAATGACAAATCCATACAATTTCAAGGCTAAATGTACTATTTACACATTTTAATAATAGTGATATTTATAATCATAGGTGTTGAGAATGATTTTAGTGCATTAAAAGTTGATCATAATAAATTTGAGAGTGAAAACCCATCCCTTCACAATTCACTTTCATCGAACAAATCAGCCCCTATCATGTAATGAATCAGGGACTAATTGGTTCTCGTGATAATAACATTAATCAATGCAGGTTTGTTTTTTGTCGGGGGACTAGATTAGGCCAAGAGAAAATTATGAGATCAATTTGAATTTTCACTCTATTTGATTTTATGTCTGAGCTGACCATCTTCTAAACCTTTAGGATAAAAAGAGAAATCCATTGTAATACTAAACATGCATATAGGAGGCTTACAACCTAACCGAACCCGGCATTTAGAATACAATAAACACAAGCAAAATCATTCAAAAAGATAACAAAATCATTCAAAAAGATAACTTCCATTACAATAACTTAAACAGGTTTAATCATAACATTCAAAAGTAAATCAATCTAAAAGTCTTAACATTGACAAAAAAAAAAAATCCAAAACTTAAACAAATTAAAACCTTCCAGCAGCACCAGCACCACGACCGAACGAGATCTGCTGAACGGGAACAGGATCAACCTGAACAACACCGGGAATCTCGGACATACCAAGAGCAGCAAGCATATCAAGGGTTTCCTTATCAACCTCAATATGATCAGTCCTAATAGCAGAAACATCAGGAACGAAATCCATACGACGCTCACGCTCCTCTTGCAGCTTCAATGAAATTCCACGAACAAGTCCCTTTTGAATACGCTTCATGAGATGAGTGGAGAAACCAGCAATCTTGTTACGAAGACGCTTTGAAGGTATCAGAGCAACTTCTTCGAGGATCTTCTTGTTGGTGTGGAAATCGGGTATTAGTTTGGAGTAATGACACTCATTTATTCATCTTAAAAAATGTAAAACAGTTAATGTATATAAGTTAACAAAATCAACTAGGACATTTAGAATCAATTTTTTATCACTGCAACCAAAAACAAATTCAACAATACACACACAAAAATACTAAAAAGGCCATAACAGTACTGGTAGTGTTCGAAATATATTATCTCAACTCACAAAGAAAACTTGCACCATATTCTTAACATTTTGCATTGTCAATTTCCATTCCCGTTTCATGTCTCTCTCACACACTTGTAAACTTTGTTTTTTTTTCTTCTTCTAAGTAGTGTAGCACTTCCTCAAGCACATCCTTTTGACAATGACTTTGACGAAACACTTATTTTGTTTGAAAAAACAAATATTATTTCAAGCTAAACAATATTCTGCAAGAGAATAAGACTGGAAAGAGATTTTCAATAGTTTCATCAAAAATCATCCACAAGATGGTTACGACGAACTTTACTCAACCTTAGTATATATTGAGTAAAAGTTTGTTTATCTTATCAAAATAGACGTGTTATAATAACTATTTGACAGGATGTTGATTTTTTTTTTGGTTAGAAGACAGGATATTGATTGATACAATGATTTGGAGTGGAGTTATGGTATCTATGATATAAAATTTGTTTGGATGAATATGTTCCTTAGAACCGAACTACCTTGATAATCTTAGAGTTGATTTTCATCCTCCATCATCAAAACTTATGAGTATTTGCAATTCGCGGGTTTGTTTTTTAAAGTATATTTTCTACATTGATTCTTCAAGATGTGTGTTTCTTACTGCCATGATGTTCTATATGTTCTTCAAGACATGTTCTAAATTTCAAAATAGCAAGACTATTTTTCGTGAGTATGATAAAATATGCGGACTATGTCATTAAGCCTTATATCAAAATAGTAATTTTTTTTTTTTTTTGAAAGATCAAAATAGGGAAATAGTAATGTTATTGAGTAGCACAAATTATTCAAAAAAAAATAATCAAGATAAGTAAAGTTATACCTCTTTAGAAAATTGTGACCTTATTTTAAGTAAAGAACAAATACTGAAGACACTAAATAAGGTCACAATTTTCTCAAACAATAGGACTATTAAATTAGCTCAAACAATGGGACTATCATACTCACGAAAAATAGTCTTTACTTAAAATAAGGTCACAATTTTAAGCCCCAATAACATTTGGACTATTAAATTAAAGATGGTGCATGGTGCATGGTGTAAGCAAACAACATTTGGACTATTAAATTAGCTCAAACAATGGGACTAAAACTTTAACACCTTATCAGTGGCAGAGCTTGGTCAATATTTTCGTGAAGGCCAAATATAACTGCCCAAAACTATCAGAATTATTTGCTTGCTGTAGTGGTTAGTTCTACTAATTTTGAGCCCCAATAACGACGTTTGAACCCTGCTTTTGGCATTTTTACCCGAGAAACCAAAAGCATTATATAGGACTCCATTCTAGTACCCCCTACATTGCAAAATTATGCTTCACCACCGCAAATATTCATTGCAATTAAGCAAACATAATGTATATAATACAATGTATACATGTACCTAAAATCTAATAAGAAAAGGAAGGTTTTCGGGAGGGCCAGAGCCCCTCCCTGTCACAACTAAGATCCACCGTTGACTCATATTATTGTTGTCAATAAATGACAATTTTACAATTTCTAACCAGTTTCATCACTATAGGTCCAGTCAAGCAATGTTGACGCATACATCAATGGACATGGCCATTGCTAGGATCACATTTTTGACAAAGAGAGGTAACTGTATCTTGTAAATGGTTAACAATAAAATCAACCTCATCATTGTTCTGAAAATTTGGTGTACTTCAAAATGTACTATTTGTCACGAAAAGCAGAAGACAAGGGAGTCTGAGGAAAAGTCCAGAGTGAGATTGCAGCAGCTGTAATATTGCACCTAAATTCGTGCTACAGGAGTTAGAGAAACAAAGGCATTGCTTATTCATCTAGTGTTAATAACCCTTTAATTTATGATAAATCTTGGGAAACCTTAAGTTGCACACTTGCACTCCCCATCTCTCCCTCAAGCAGCATGGTCTTAAATTGGCCGAAAGCACTCTGACTTGAATAATGCTGTTAAAGCAAAGCTTCAAAAAGGAGTTTGCTTGTTGATATAGATACTATGCATCTATTTGTACATTATATAAAGAATCTTGCATTCTCCAGTAAGGCAACTGTAAATGAATCTTCTTGCTTAACATCAACTCATAATCTTCCCAAGCAGCAATAGCCGAAACAATTCCAGTCCAATTAAAGTAAATGCGTCCATTTTCTTCCGAATAGGAAGGCCTTCTACAGAAAGTTCTGGATGTGAAATTAACATCATTCAGAAGTAAAGAATTTATACCGTTGATCTTCTCTCTTTGCACATCCAACAGTTTTACTACCTTTCTTTCAAAAAAAAAAAAAACAGTTTTACTACCTTTGATTCTATATTTGACATGTGGGTCTGCAAGGCAGAACCTTTCCATCAATAAAATTGGACGATCTGCAGCCAAAGAACATGAATCAGAGAAATAGCAGAGATCTTTGTATATCCAATCAAGTGGGGGGAAAAGTTTTTTGGTCTGGATTGATTTTCAACATATTCCAACCCAGTGGGGAAAAAGATTATTTGATTTTTGGTTCGGTCACTCTGGTTTGGATATCATTGGTTTACGAATGACCCAACTAGAAAGCATGCTCCATAGTTCGTACATTAAATAGAAAGAATTCCAACAAATGTTGATGTGTGACCCGAGTCGAGTGTTCTACACACATATATGCCTTTTAGTAACTAAATCTACTACTCTTTCCATTAATCTTAGCGAATTCATTCTTTTACCAACCCTGAAAGAAAAAAAAATTAAACGTATTGTAGAGGATTGTCTCCATCGAGAAAACTACAATTCTAGCCGGTTTCATTCTGAACCCTATTTTTTTCTATAAAAAAAAGAAGAAATAAAAACTCAGGGAAGGGGGAATTTTTTTTATTAATTAGTGACAATAATGGCCATTTTCACAACCGTCCTCGAGAGGATTCAAACTCAGTACCTTGAATCCTATTTTTGTAAACCGTGAGAGAGAAAGAAAAAAAAATCATGGTCACTTGATCTTTAAATTTTAATAATAAATATAATTTGCATACCGTTCCTTAAAATACCAGAAGCGCGTGCAAAATGTTGACAAATTCATGGTCTAGCAACTCACTTCCTCTTGCCAAGCGCACTGGCTTTGCCATTAATTCAGAGACATCAGAGCCGGAGCTACTGTCTTGAGAAATATATATGTCATATCCGAGAACATGCAGTCTGGCCCAACAAATATTAAAACCAAACTGGTCATTGGAAGCGTGATCCTGAGAAAACCAGTACATATTACTGGATGTAGGAAAGGGTAGGCATGAACCAGCCATGTTCTTATGCAATAGGTGTTGTGAAAGAAGAGAAACAAGTTTCGTATCTTCATCATGAGAACCATCACGACTGAACCATAAAGCAAGTGAAAGTCTTTCCCATCAGTTATCTGTCCAAAAGGTAGCTTCATGTCAGAAATAAGATGGCCATATATTTCAGACACAAACCTACAACTTCATGTGTGATGTGATCAATAGGTGTAAATCATCTTTTGATGATTAAATTTACACAACTCGTCTCGCAGGAATCAAGATGGTTATATATTCTATAACAAACCGACCATGTTCAGAGAGAGGGTTAAGAAAAGATGGTTATGCTTAATGTTATGCTCTAAAAGGTGGTAACTTCAAAGTGGTAAAGTAACAACACTATTTGAAATTATGAAATTTGATCATTTCCTATTTGCTAATTGTCAAAGGTGACAAATGGTTCAATGATCTTTAAATATTTTTTATCTATTAGTACAGATTGATTTCTCATTACAAAAGAAAAAGGTAAATTGAAGTTTGATCTATGTAGCTGACCCCGCTTAAAGGGATAAAACTTGGTGATTGATGAAGTTGGGTATTATTTATACAATAATATGCCTTAAAAGTAACATGCTAGGAGAGTGGAAAGAAGGGCTAAAGTGATATTGTTCTGCATATTCTAATCATATCAAGCACACTGAGGGTAAAATATGGCCAATATGAACCAAGAGGAGTCCTCTCTGCTTAATAGTATCGACTCAAATTTGCCCAATCATCCATGTATGTTTTCATTAATTAAGAATTGCGACAAAGACAAAATTACTGAGGTGAGGAAAAAGTGTCAACCGCAATTTTTGTGCTTACATATTTCTTGAATAAAAACCATATATTCTCTTCACGTATTTTGTATTCATGGTCCCACTATCAGGTATCCATTGGATTTGTTAAGTCATAAATCATTCTTTTAGAATGCTAAAAGAAGAGCCAAACAAATTCCAACATAGATGTGGCTACCAAGTAAAAACAAGAAAGAAAGGGGTGCATTTGATTTATACCTCATCAACAGAATGAATGTTCCTGTCGTCAGCCGTGTACATCACAGCATCCTCAGAAAGAAAATAAATTAGAAAATCAGTTGTTAACAAGTTTAAAGAGATAAAAACTGTGAAAAAAATGTTCATTTCCAACTTTGAATTACAACCAAACACATCATATAACTCACTATTGAAATTTACAAAACATAATCTGCCATCAATCATTCATAGGAATGCTGAAGTAGATTTAGTTACATTGAAAAAACAGGGGGGAAATCATCAGAGGATAAAACTCACTCCAGCAGCAGGCATAATTGTTGCCGATTCACCATCTTGGAAGTGAAAAGGTCCACCACTGAAATCAACTTCTGACATGTCTTTGTGTGATGTTTGGTTCAACTTCAAATTCAAATTCAACACAGGTTGTGCTTACTAGTGAACTAGCATATGATAAACTAATCACGTCACATGATATTATCAAGAATATATCGTATCATATTTTTATCAAAGTAGTAAATATATCGTTCCATAGGAAGTTGTTGTAATTATTGATTCTCTTTTCAATTGTGATTAGCTGAAAAGTTCGGTTTTAAAAGTTTTAGAAAAATTGGTTGAAATAAAATAATAAAAAGCAAGTTGGGATTATTGAGTGTGTTTCAATAACAATCACGTCTATTCTCATGGTTGATTGTTATTAAAACCCATTAAGAACGAAACTTTTAATGTCTCAAGGTTCACTAGATTATTCTCATGTTTCGTAAACCTTGTCTAATCTCACTTGTTCCAATACTAATCTTCTTCTTTCGATACTTCAATTTGTATTTGAAATATGGATTAAGAATAGTGATATTAGATTAAAAAATAGATTTACATAAAATTAGGATTCTATGCTTGGTTTGATAGGATTAGGTCATTAGACTCATCCAATAATCCAAAGGCAAATAAATCTACTCACTCATGTTCATTGTAGACAAAGAGATTAAAGAGGTGGAGAAGAAAGACATAAAAGTAAACGGTTAAAAATAAAAGTGCAGAATTGTAAAGAACAAGAAAAATAAAGAACTTCGATTCCAAAGAAAATAATTGTCACAAAGAATTCTCAAAGTTCAAAGATGATTTACAAGTCTGATTGCTCTTCAATTTATAGCAAGAGGAACAACATAAATATGCACTAAATCAGCACATAAATATGCACCAAAGCAGCACATAAATATGGCAGAATTTTCATCTTTTTAACTTTCTTCTCAAACAAGCTTTAATCATGCATCTTAATCCATTCTTTTTGCTCAAAGACTCAATCTTTCATCATATTTGATTCTAAAGTAAAAACAAACAAATTTGAAGTATCAAGGTTCTAAAAAGAAATTAAAAGACATAAAATTCTACTAAAATAAACACTTAAAACCACCTAATTATTGACTTATCAACGACAAAAAGATCATATGGACTTATCGGTTCGGACGTGCAATTCTTGTAAATGAGTAAAATTAATCTTCATGTTTTTTTACAAAAACAAAACGATATTCATTCATCCAGATTGAGAGTACATCAGATAAAATAACATGTTCAACATTGCTAAAAACGTAAATGATGAATCTGCGAACAAACTCACAGCACTCAAGTTAATAGCATACAACAGCAAAATGCTTACAAATAATATGATAAATTCTAAGTCATTGAAATATTCATGCTTCCGGATCTGCAACGTCGGCACCCAAATCATTGATTGAAATTGTAATTGACTAAAGTTGATCTTTCAATAAGAATCAAACGAACACCGTAACAAGACGCGAAATCAAACGCCGCACAAGACGACAAACAACACAGCGCCGCACTAAGACGACGAAATCTCAAAAAATACAAAATGAAAAATTTAATATGTGTGAAAACCACTTATTTAAATTAAAAGAAATGGAAAAAAAAGATGCAAATGAGTGATTTTAGATAAAAAAAAATACATAAAATCATCCCTCCTCGATAAATGAAGAAAAAATAAAACTTAAAAAAAAGATGGAATTTCTCTAAAAAAAAAACTAGGGTGGGCCTTAATGTTATCATTAAGTATTTTATTTTCGAACGGATCGCTGTAGGTGTTAAATACATGCTTAGTTGAAGTCTGAAGACAAACTTTAGTTTTTTTAAAGAAGTAGGAATTACTTCTGACGTCTAAATATCGCTTTATTAGAAGTGCATTACCAATAAACATTCCAAAAGGGTGTTCCAAGAAGAACCTTTTCTTTTGCATTCCCATTGAATAAAATGTAATTTGACCAAAGACGTTGAGATCACTGGTTTATAAAACCACACGCGAATGACACGGTACCTTTTTGTTTAACTAAGGTCCTAGTTTAAATTGAACTTTAAACATTCAGGAAAACTAAAATTCTTAGGAAGAGTTTGCCGTCCATTTAAATTTCACAATACTCGAATAATCAATCTCCTCAATTGCACGTGCGGAGAATACTAAAAAAACCCTTGGGCTCCCAATTTTGTAAGAATTCATGCCAAGATGATGGATCCTGCGGTAGGTGCCTCTACATGATCTCCGGGTAAACAATTATGAACAGGTACCATAGGCTTAAATAATGGTCCATTCCTGGGTAAATCATCTTTCTTTCCCTGCGTTTACAACAAAAAAAGACTATAAGCAGCTTAATGTTTTTCCACCATGTTCTAACTTTATGGAGGATAATATACCCACGCATGCATATTGTTCCGAAAGGAACTATAATTTTGTAATTTTTTTTTCATTGAAAGCATGGCCCCTTCGAAGCATCTCGAATGGGAAGGAAAAAAAAAATCAATTTAGGATGCATGACCATAATTTTTTTTTTTTAAGGAATAAATTCATTTCATTAGCTAAAATATGCCAAATACATGTATGTACATTATCAATAATACGAGGGCTACAATTAGACAGGGCTGCCTGAGCTAACTCGTGAGCTACCCTATTTGCTTGCCTCTTGTTGAACTCAACATGAGAGTTCTGAAATCTATTCTCTAGCAGCTGTTTACAAGCAATAATAATAATACACCCAAATTCATGTAGGTACATCATCAATAATATGGTTGCTAGGATTAGACATGGCTGCTTAAGCTAACTCGTGAGCTACCATATTTGCTTGCCTCCTGTTGAACTCAACATGAGAGTTCTGAAATATATTCTCTAGCAGTTGTTTACAAGCAATAATAATACACCCAATTTTGGTGCTATCATCTAAGATAGAATTGACACAATCAACAACTCTTTTACAATCAAGTACAAAATCGACATTATCAAACTGTTGATTAGAGATCCAATTCAAAGCTATATGCAATCCAACAGCCTCCCCCGCTTCTATATCACAAAAAGAGGCAAACAATTCCGTTCTTGCAAGAACAAATGCACCATCATCATCCCTAAGGCACGTGCCCAGCGCTACCCTGTTAAGAGAAGTGGAAAAGGATACATCAATGTTGCATTTATACCTGCCAGGTGTCGGCTTCTTCCAATGATCTTCTTCTTGTCTTATAGGTCGCACTTGTGGTACGGTGGTTTGGTTGCTGCTGCGAGACCTAATGTCTTTGGCTGCTCTCCATTCTTCTAGTAAATGGGTTGCACGTTTAAACACTTGCACATTGGTTTCATTATGTTGCTGCCATAGTTTCACGTTCCGGCTCTTCCAAAGACTCCACATAATCGTGGGCATGACCATAATCTATGTTTATGTTTGAATCAGTTTTAAAATGATCGGATGTTTTTAGGTATAATTGATTCTAACTTAAATTTATGATTCATGCATAATCTGTGGTATAATAGGGCACAAAGTGGTTTAAAATTGTAGGAAACAAAACACAAATTAAGAACAAAAATCTGTGGTATTATACAATTGTAACTACAAATGACGCTTCAAGCTGAAAGCTCCAAATTTGTTTACTACACATCACTGTTATTTAGCATCATTTTACTTCTTTCTTACAGTCGAGTACATGTTGAATTAATCTACATCTTGAACTTTAAAAAAGATAGACACTTCAGCATACATTCAAAATTCTAATCAGGGAGGTAAGAATTAACAGTAATAGGAAAAATGGACCATTTGAAAAATTCAAGAAAAGGCAACCAAATATCATTTTAAAGAACAATAGCAAAGAATTCTTCCGGTTGGATGCACTGATTCATACACAAACAGCATAACTAATCAGGCATACAATTTCTTAGACCTTTTAAGCTTAGCCAAGGTCTTAGGGTTGAATCCAGCCTTGGGCATGCAGCAGCATTAAAAATCTTGGGAGAGTTTGCCGCACATTTTGGTCACACAAGGCTCGAAGGATTAGTCTATGCAGATGCGCGCGGAGGATACCCAGTTTACACCAAGAGAACTAATCAAGCATACAATTTCTTAGATCTTTAAAGAAATCCAAAAATTTCAGGGACCAAAATGACAAATCCATACAATTTCAAGGCTAAATGTACTATTTACACATTTTAATAATAGTGATATTTATAATCATAGGTGTTGAGAATGATTTTAGTGCATTAAAAGTTGATCATAATAAATTTGAGAGTGAAAACCCATCCCTTCACAATTCACTTTCATCGAACAAATCAGCCCCTATCATGTAATGAATCAGGGACTAATTGGTTCTCGTGATAATAACATTAATCAATGCAGGTTTGTTTTTTGTCGGGGGACTAGATTAGGCCAAGAGAAAATTATGAGATCAATTTGAATTTTCACTCTATTTGATTTTATGTCTGAGCTGACCATCTTCTAAACCTTTAGGATAAAAAGAGAAATCCATTGTAATACTAAACATGCATATAGGAGGCTTACAACCTAACCGAACCCGGCATTTAGAATACAATAAACACAAGCAAAATCATTCAAAAAGATAACAAAATCATTCAAAAAGATAACTTCCATTACAATAACTTAAACAGGTTTAATCATAACATTCAAAAGTAAATCAATCTAAAAGTCTTAACATTGACAAAAAAAAAAAATCCAAAACTTAAACAAATTAAAACCTTCCAGCAGCACCAGCACCACGACCGAACGAGATCTGCTGAACGGGAACAGGATCAACCTGAACAACACCGGGAATCTCGGACATACCAAGAGCAGCAAGCATATCAAGGGTTTCCTTATCAACCTCAATATGATCAGTCCTAATAGCAGAAACATCAGGAACGAAATCCATACGACGCTCACGCTCCTCTTGCAGCTTCAATGAAATTCCACGAACAAGTCCCTTTTGAATACGCTTCATGAGATGAGTGGAGAAACCAGCAATCTTGTTACGAAGACGCTTTGAAGGTATCAGAGCAACTTCTTCGAGGATCTTCTTGTTGGTGTGGAAATCGGGTATTAGTTTGGAGTAATGACACTCATTTATTCATCTTAAAAAATGTAAAACAGTTAATGTATATAAGTTAACAAAATCAACTAGGACATTTAGAATCAATTTTTTATCACTGCAACCAAAAACAAATTCAACAATACACACACAAAAATACTAAAAAGGCCATAACAGTACTGGTAGTGTTCGAAATATATTATCTCAACTCACAAAGAAAACTTGCACCATATTCTTAACATTTTGCATTGTCAATTTCCATTCCCGTTTCATGTCTCTCTCACACACTTGTAAACTTTGTTTTTTTTTCTTCTTCTAAGTAGTGTAGCACTTCCTCAAGCACATCCTTTTGACAATGACTTTGACGAAACACTTATTTTGTTTGAAAAAACAAATATTATTTCAAGCTAAACAATATTCTGCAAGAGAATAAGACTGGAAAGAGATTTTCAATAGTTTCATCAAAAATCATCCACAAGATGGTTACGACGAACTTTACTCAACCTTAGTATATATTGAGTAAAAGTTTGTTTATCTTATCAAAATAGACGTGTTATAATAACTATTTGACAGGATGTTGATTTTTTTTTTGGTTAGAAGACAGGATATTGATTGATACAATGATTTGGAGTGGAGTTATGGTATCTATGATATAAAATTTGTTTGGATGAATATGTTCCTTAGAACCGAACTACCTTGATAATCTTAGAGTTGATTTTCATCCTCCATCATCAAAACTTATGAGTATTTGCAATTCGCGGGTTTGTTTTTTAAAGTATATTTTCTACATTGATTCTTCAATATGTGTGTTTCTTACTGCCATGATGTTCTATATGTTCTTCAAGACATGTTCTAAATTTCAAAATAGTAAGACTATTTTTCGTGAGTATGATAAAATATGCGGACTATGTCATTAAGCCTTATATCAAAATAGTAATTTTTATTTTTTTTGAAAGATCAAAATAGGGAAATAGTAATGTTATTGAGTAGCACAAATTATTCAAAAAAAAATAATCAAGATAAGTAAAGTTATACCTCTTTGGAAAATTGTGACCTTATTTTAAGTAAAGAACAAATACTGAAGACACTAAATAAGGTCACAATTTTCTCAAACAATGGGACTATTAAATTAGCTCAAAAATTGGGACTATCATACTCACGAAAAATAGTCTTTACTTAAAATAAGGTCACAATTTTAAGCCCCGATAACATTTGGACTATTAAATTAAAGATGGTGCATGGTGTAAGCAAAAAACATTTGGACTATTAAATTAGCTCAAACAATGGGACTAAAACTTTAACACCTTATCAGTGGCAAAGCTTGGTCAATATTTTCGTGAAGGCCAAATATAACTGCCCAAAACTATCAGAATTATTTGCTTGTTGTAGTGGTTAGTTCTACTAATTTTGAGCCCCAATAACAACATTTGAACCCTGCTTTTGACATTTTTACCCGAGAAACCAAAAGCATTATATAGGACTCCATTCTAGTACCCCCTACATTGCAAAATTATACTTCACCACCACAAATATTCATTGCAATTAAGCAAACATAATGTATATAATACAATGTATACATGTACCTAAAATCTAATAAGAAAAGGAAGGTTTTTGGGGGTGGCCAGAGCCCCTCCCTATCACAACTAAGATCCGCCATTGACTCATATTATTGTTGTCAATAAATGACAATTTTACAATTTCTAACCAGTTTCATCACTATAGGTCCAGTCAAGCAATGTTGACGCATACATCAATGGACATGGCCATTGCTAGGATCACATTTTTGACAAAGAGAGGTAACCGTATCTTGTAAATGGTTAACAATAAAATCAACCTCATCATTGTTCTGAAAATTTGGTGTACTTC
>Ga0315914_1004927_pt1 | contig 19722 bp, 13 predicted proteins | sample MpolenodulesMG_FD_203920 | JGI IMG/M metagenome (GOLD analysis project Ga0315914, IMG submission 203920) | Medicago polymorpha root nodule microbial communities from Los Angeles, California, United States - elongated nodules | ecosystem: Host-associated > Plants > Roots > Nodule | place: USA... | reverse complement strand
CTAATTTACTTCTTTCATTCCATTCCCAACAACACCAATTTTAACCCCAAATAAAATTCAATTATTGAATAATTGCGATTCCATTTACCTTTTTTACTCTTTCCTTCATCCCAATCATAATCATCTTTCAGAAATTTTAACCCATAAATGAAACCCAAAACTTTAAGAAATCGGGGTTATGGGTATGGACTCAGTTGAAGAATTAGAGAGTGAGAACGTTGAGACCCAGCACGAAAATTGGGGTTATGGGTCAAAATTTGTTAATTATACAACACTTTGAAATTGAAGCAGAGAAGTGTAGCATTTTCTTCCTCTTCGCGAGACATGATTTTTTTCGGCCAACAATTCACATTGTCTCTGCTGATTTCATTTGGGCCAGAACAAAGTAACAAATTTATGATGTATTAGACTATGAGATATTGCTTTCCCATGGGAACCAGAGATTAAACCAATTTTTTATTTTTCATGTTTTCCGGTGCGTTGGTTTCTGAAATTGAAGGTTGTTTGTTTGTTTGTTTTGTTTCAATGATGGGTGGTGGAGCTCACGCATTGAAGTTGTTGATGTTTAGACGAAAGAATTGAAGAAGTTTGAAGTTTAAAGATCTGTTGGTATTGTTGTTGTTGCTTTTTTATTGTGCTACGAATGAAAAGGAAGGAAGAATTTGATGAAGATGTATGAAGAATATGATGAATTCGATGAAGAAGAGGAAGGAAGAAGATGAAGGAAGAAAAAAAAAATTAGTTGTTGATGGTTCATTGTATGATACAATAGACCTTTGTGATCCAACGGTTCTTGTTTTGAAAAATAGATCAAATGGTTAAAATTAAAAAATTAATAAAGTCTATGGTAGACCACCTACAATATTTATCCATCTTAAACATTTGGGGTTAAAATTAACAGAACGGGATCAATTTGACTGACGGATGTATAATTCGGGGACCAAAACTTGAGTTTTATTAGTTATAGGACCAAAATGAAAACTGAAAATTAATTGGAGGACTAAACGACCTATTAAGCCTAGATCAAACTCCAACACAAGCAGTAGCAAAAGGTAGAAAAGGATTACAAAGCAAGAATTCGAAAGGCTGGGGAAAAAACCAACAGAAAGCGCAAAAAAAACCCAAACAGCTAGCGTGACAATATCCAAAGAGCACAACAAGCTAACACCGAAACCTAAAAAAACTATGAAAATCACCTCTGCTACTGTTCACAAATACCATGATAGCAGCACCTAAACATAACAGCAGCCACCACAGCCCAGTAGAAATGTGTATTGGATCAAAGGTATTCCAAACATTCAAGAAACCACAGGGTTCTCCTTAATTTCACATGGACATCGTTAACTTTCCACTCTTATCCTTATATATATTGTACTGTGATTATTGATTATACGATTCTGCTGGAACTCATCTAATCATCAATTTCATTTGTCATTGATCCTTTATTTAAACCGCTGATTCCATTTTTTTATGCTTACTCTCTTAATTGAAATCATCTTTCATTAGGTTAATCAAATCAAAATTCCACTGTATTAGAAATCAATTTAGCAGCATAATGGTAAAAGCATACAAATAAGAAGTGTATAAACATCCATGAACAAAACATAGATAAGAGTTAGTAGCACGGGAGGTGTATGTATATTTGTGGAAAACTTAAGGGAGGTAAGTGTAAGTTTTAAAACTAGAGGGGGTGTTAGTGTCATTTTCATAAACCTCAGGGGAGGTGAATGTAATGTCAACAAAAAGAAAGTTCAAATGCTTTTTCCCCTAGCTATAAACGGTTCATTCTTTTTTGTTTTCCAAGATGATTCAACATTCTAACAAATTAATGGACGGAAGCAAACTCTAGTTCATTTTAAAAAATATTACTAGTGTCTTCCACCAAAGCAAAGCACGCAAGTTGTGGAATCATTGTCAATGCAAATTGTATGGGAAGAACTGGCCCCGTTCATGTCATTTTCCCAAGTCATTAACAAGTACTGAGTGAACACAAAAGCAAGGAAGTAAAATAATACGAAATGGAACAAATTATTGGAATGCCATAACAATAAGAAAATGTAAGTTAATTATTTTATGTTGGCGTCGGTAGAGAACTAGAGATGCACCAAACCATGTGCCAATCTCACCTTGATTTGGAGGGAAAATTGTTGGAAAAATCTACCTCCAATGTAAATAATATTTGATTTTGAAATCATCATCATCATATCTTAATAATAATAATAAAAAAGGGGAGTGTTTCCGGATGGAACTTTTATGACCTCGGCCAACCGTCGTCCATGATTAAAGTCAGATGTGTTGTATTTAAGTAGAATGAACGACATATCTCCTTTTACTTAGGAACCTCCTCCATTTATAAAGTTTTGTCAAAACCATAGAAAAATGGGTTGAATATACATATTATGGGTCGAACATCCTTCGATGGCTAGAACTCGACCCACGTGAGTTTTTAGTCCTTCAGACGTAGACCTAGGTCTTACCATATATGCTTCTTTTTTGTTTCTAGTAGACTCCCTATAATTCTATTCAGTGTGTGCCAAACATTTAATGTAAACATCTCTTTCAACTGAAATTCGAATATTGGTTCGCCACGTTAAGGGAGTTTAACATCTACTAAATCAATCTTTGTTGATAATTCAAAAGTATTCGTAGGAAATTGTTGTCTAATTGTCATGTATATGAACTTAGATTCATCACAAATACTAAAATATAATATTACTACCGTTAACAAAATTTGGTCATTAATTAAAATGAGACAACTTGTACCATGACTTTAACAAAATAAAGAATTTAAAATCCCAACCATTCTTTTTTTATTTTTAGATCATTAAATCTTTAAGGTGCTTGTTCCTCATAGTAGGGACCTATGATGCATAGGTACGAGTATTTTGATATAAAAAAAAATTTGTTTAAGTGAGTGAGTTGTTGTAAAAACATGCCTAAAAAAAACCAATTATAATAAAAACTAGTATAATATTATATATTTCAATCATGTGTTTAATCTCACTATCATCTTCATGTTGCTTTAGAGCTCCTCCACTATTTTCATCAAAAGCAACAGAGAGAATTGAAATACAATAAAATAAAAAAGCAAAATAATTTTTGTTACATCCATTGCGACGAATCAACCTAGTAAAAATGAGTATGTTTTGGTATATACGGTATCGTACACGTATCTGATACGGGTGTGTACCTGATACGAGTAGTTCATCATGTTTGGAGTACTCATCCTTCGGAGGTAGGGGCTAATGTGCCATAGTGCAGAGGCTTGTATGTCCCAATTCTGGTGATTGTGCACCAATTTCTCCGCATGCATATATGGGGTTTCTTTTCAATTGAAAATAGAATGACGAGTACATAAGTGCGTAGTTAGCATGTGTGTAAAATAATTTGAGTTAATGTTTGGGGTACCAAATTCGTCTATATCATCATTCATACACAGAACAAAACAAAAAACCATCTCCACTCCACTCTTGATTTAACGATCTTATAATTAATATGGTCCCCCCAAAGCCCCCTTATATAAACTTCACTCCATGAAATGTGACAATATATATAGCCCCACTCATTCTTCTATTTCAAGCAACAAAAACCTTCCCTATTCTCTTACTATATGAAATATAGGCACACATAAAAATGTTGTTTATTAGTGTAATCTCAAGTGCTTCAACAATATTCATCTTAGTGACTTTAATTGGAGGATTAGTGGGTTATCTCTATTTGCCATTTTGGAAGTTAAGGAAAGTTCCAGGCCCACCATCTCTGCCTCTTGTAGGACACCTTCCATTGTTAGCAAAGTATGGCCCTGACGTTTTCTCAGTCCTTGCCAAGCAATATGGCCCTATCTACAGGTTTCTATATTCTACTTGCATACATACAATTTATCACTTTATTTATTTTTCTTCCTTCTTTTCTTTTAGTTCTCTGGTTGAGAAGGATAAAAAAAAGAAGCTGTTATTGTTGGGATCAAGATCAACTTGAATACATGATTTGCAAAATCTTCAAACCCTTTTTGATGAGGATGAACTTCAGCCTAGTCATGATGGCTACCAACCCCAGCCTAGTGGATATTGCTTGTGGAAAAAAAAATACTACTTGTGTATTTGGATGCTAGCATTTGTTATTACATGCAAGTTTGAGACTAGGGTTAATATTTTATTTAGGATATTTTCTAAATTAAAACAAACATTAATCTTTATTTATTTTTTTTATAATAATGAGATTAGCAAAATCATTTTTAAAAATAATTATTACTGTTGATGATATTGTTCCTATTTGTTAAATGGAGCAGATTTCATATGGGAAGACAACCTCTTATAATCATAGCAGATGCAGAGCTTTGTAAAGAAGTGGGAATCAAAAAATTCAAAGACATTCCAAACAGAAGCATTCCTTCTCCTATCTCTGCTTCTCCTCTTCACCAAAAAGGTCTATTCTTCACCAGGTATATGCACACATTTATAATTAAGGTTAAAGATATTATAGGAAAAACCATATGATTTACATGACCAAATTTACGTGTTAATTAAGATTAGTTTGAATTGTAAATGGTTTGTATTACATATGAATGAATGCATGCTCTTTTTTTTTGGACTCACATGAGTAGTTTTATTCATATGATAGACACTATTTAGTGGGAAAATGAAATGTTTATTTTTGTTGTATATATCCTCAATAATATATTTGTCACACCATATAATCTAGACTGGAAGATAAGTATAAATGTACTTTGCTTGTACAACTTCATTTTCTCACAAGTCAACATTGCATTTTTCATGTGGATTCTAGGGTGGGGTAGCCTAGCCACTAAGTCTAATGGCATTAACTTTTTGTGATCATATCATTATTAAAATGAGATCCGCAAAAATCATTCAAATACAATGGTTCACCAAAACTCTTTTGTCCTTTTACTAAAGACCACCAGTGCATGTACAAAATTTCAACACACAAAAATTCATCATGCAATTTCAAATGAAAAATTAATCACACTAATAACAAATTCGGTGTCATTTGATTTTTGTGTGTATTTTTAAAATATGTATAAGTTGAAGAAGATAAAAAGTAATAAATAGAGATAAACACAAATATTATCTATCTTACGCATCGTGTATATTGATGTTAAAATAACACAACTAATTTAAAATTGTAGGAACTTGCAATGGTCTACAATGAGAAATACCATATTATCAGTATATCAACCATCACACTTAGCCAACTTAGTACCTAAAATGCAATCATTTATAGAATCAGCAACCCAAAATCTTGATGACACCTCAAAAGAAGACATAATATTTTCAAATCTTTCCCTAAGACTAGCAACTGATGTTATTGGAGATGCAGCATTTGGTGTCAACTTCGGTCTCTCTAAGCCTCATTCAATATGTGAATCAATGAACAATGTTAACAATATAGAACAATCAAGTGCTAATAGTGATGACGTATCAAATTTCATCAATCAACACATTTACTCCACAACACAGCTTAAGATGGATTTGTCTGGTTCCTTCTCAATTATAATTGGCCTAATTGCTCCTATTCTTCAAGAGCCAATAAGGCAGATTTTGAAGAGAATACCGGGCACTATGGATTGGAAAATGGAATGTACAAATAAAAATTTAACGGGTCGTCTTGATGATATTGTTAAGAAGAGAATGGAAGATAAAAGTCGAACTTCGAAGAATTTCTTGTCCCTTATATTGAATGCAAGAGAATCAAAGAGTGTGTCAGAGAATATGTTTTCATCTGATTACATAAGTGCCGTTACTTATGAACACTTACTTGCCGGCTCGGCTACCACATCTTTTACATTGTCATCTATTGTTTATTTGGTTGCTGGTCATCTAAACGTCGAGGAAAAATTGCTTCAAGAGATTGATGGATTTGGTCCACATGATAAGATACCTAATGCTAAAGATCTCAATGAAAGTTTTCCTTATCTTGATCAGGTTAGGTTTTAGAAACTTGTAGAAATTTAAGTTTTTTTTTAACTTTGATTTGGTTGCAAGGGCCAAGAAAATAGTTCTAAGTTTTGTTTTATTTTCATTTATGCAGGTGATTAAAGAGGCAATGAGGATTTACACCGTCTCTCCATTAGTTGCTAGAGAAACATCAACTGAAGTAGAAATAGGAGGTTACCTTCTTCCCAAGGTAATATATCTTTGTCCATGGATTTTCGTTTTTAACAAAACTAGTGTTAAGATAAGTTGTGGCTAATTAAGTTGAGTTTTTACACTACTTTTGTAAATAACTCTAGTCACATGACAAATTTTTTGGAGGGGACATAAGATATTAGTTTTTGTTGGATTTGGCTTCTCACAATTTATGTAATCATGCCGTCTCCAATTTGAACTGTCGGATCAAGATCAAATGGTTTACTGTTTTACTTTTTATTTTGGACTACATTTACTAAAGTCGGAACATGTTCTTCCATATCGGTTTGACGGTCCAGATTGCACAACTATGTCAAATGCGTGATTTCTTATTCGGAAATAATTCAAATATCTCTATCTAAGGCTTTATGTTTTGGTATAACAGGGAACATGGGTGTGGTTAGCACTTGGAGTTCTAGCAAAAGACTCAAGAAACTTTGTAGAGCCAGAAAAATTCAAACCAGAGAGGTTTGACAAAAAATGCGAAGAAATGAAACGAAGGCATCCTTATGCATTCATACCATTTGGAATTGGTCCAAGGGCATGTATTGGACAGAAATTTTCTTTGCAAGAGATCAAGCTTACTTTGATTCATTTATATAGAAAATATATATTTCGTCATTCACTTAACATGGAAAAACCTGTAGAACTTGAATATGGTTTAGTTCTTAACTTCAAGCATGGTGTCAAGCTTAGAGTGATAAAAAGAATATAATAGACTAATAGTAGTATCTATGTAAACCAACTATAGACTGCACTATTGATGTAGTGGATGATTAATTGTTCTGTCATGAACATTTTTATTATAAGCAATTTAAAAACTTATATAAATCAAAACACATGTAAATTAGTCACTGGTGTTGCATATACACATGACAATGTGTTTATAAGTGGTAAATCGTCCGGTTTTGTAATGGTTGAATTAGAAAAATTACTCAAATTTTAAAATGGTATCAAAACCATATTTTGATCCTAAGACCTTTGACAATTCTCACAAGATACTATTAAATCCTACGACTTTGGTGTATATTGCCGAAAATCCTTAAAGATAGTGCGATGCATCTCAAACTACTTCATCCTTTGTTTATTTCGCAGATCTTTGTGACACAATCAATTAAGAGAAGCATTAACAAACAAATCAATGAAGTTAATAAGGAGTGCATAAATAAAACTACCAAATCATCATATCATAAATACACAGAATCATAAAAACAGAACGACATTGCATTTCAAATCAGTTACAAATTCAATGCTCAACAACCTAACCATCCTTGTGCTTCATCAAAACAAATACACTGTGACCTTAACCCTAAAACAAAACATAAAAAAGAACAACCTTAAAAAACAAGCTAGTACTCCTCTGCCCCCAAAGACCATCATTATTCAAAACAAGAATTCAAGCAATCTGAACTTGAATGGTTCTAGGTTTCATAGGCTGAGGAGGAGGCAATTTCTGAGTTATTTAATGTAGCAAGTTAGATTTTTGGGTTAATACCGCTTTTGGTCCCTGTAATATAAGCGAATTCCGTTTTTTTTTTGTTTGGTAGATAGACGAAATGGCAAAGCCATTATAAACTCACACACACAAGTGGAGGTACCGGGGTTCGAACCCCAGTCATGGCATCCGGCCTAACAATTTCGGCATTTTGCCAGTTGAGCTAGGACTTCTGGATAGTGAATTCCGATTTTAGTCCCTGTAAAAATAATAATTTAGATTTTGTCCTTATAATTTCAGATTCTTCCACTTTTTGTCCCTCATTTCACCATGTCAGCAAAATCTGTATACATGACACGTGAAATGAGGGACCAAAAGTGGAGGAATCTGAAATTACATGGACCAAAAGTGAAGAAATCTAAAATTACAGGGACGTGATTTATGCAGATTCTGCTGACGTGGTTAAATGAGGGACAAAAAGTGGAGGAATCTAAAATTACAAGGACATAATCTAAATTTTTTATTTTACAGGGACTAAAACCGGAATTCACTAATATTATAGGGACCAAAAGTAGTATTAACCCTAGATTCTTTAAGTTATTTCATTACAATTTTTAGGTCCCGAATAACATACATTTTTAAGATCTAAAATCCCTAAATTATTTAATTGTAACTTTTAGGTCTTGAATAAATTACATTTTTAAGATCTAGAATCCCTAAAATTGTTACAGTTAAATAACTTAAAGAACCTCATCAGTACGAAAAAACTTAAAGATCAACTTGTTACAATTTATTAACTTAAAGACCTAAGTGGTACGAAAAAACTTAAAATCAATTTATTGCAATTAAATAACTTAAATGTAGCATAAATATATCAACAAGCAACACATAAGTTTTCATTATATCCAACCAAATATACACATTTTAAAAAATTTATAATTTGCCTAAAAAAATTCAAATTGTTTTAAAATATTGTTTCAATAAGTTTAATCTAAGTTCAAGTTTTGAAAATATTTTATTAATTTTTTTTTTATGTATGTGTGTTACTTCAATGTTAATTTTATTTTACTTTTTTTCTATTTTTTTTCATTTGTTTTTTTGTGTGAATCAGGAATTATTTGCGCGCAATTGCAAAGTCTAATATATCGAGTCGATTAGGATCATAAAGGGTGAAAAAGCTCTCAAAATACATATTATTTAATTTTAAGGTTTTTCTAACATGTGCAATGTTGCACAACTTAAGAGTCATTTAATGCACATTTTTTCTCTCTCCTAATAACCATTTCAGCCCATTTTTCTCTGATATTAATTACATCTTCTCTAACAATAGATTTTGCCTTGAATTTTTTCTAACGTTTTTTAGAGAGAGAAGTTCTAACTTCTCTCTTCTCCTACTGCTTCAACCCCACTGCCTTACACCTCCATATCCAACCTCTCCTCCCCTTCACATCCAAACTTCATCAACAACGATGTAGAAGCTCATTGTGGTGGTGTGATGCCTCTCATGGCCGCACCACCGCTCTCCCCCTTGTCCTCCGGCGACACTCCTTCTGTCGTCGCGCCGGTTTGTAGGTTTGGTGTTGTGTTGGTTTCGATGTTGTTCGTTCTCTAACTGGCGGTTGTTTTTGTTGCTTTGGTTCTATGCATTTGGTTCAGATCTACAGATTCTCAAGCTCAGATTGCATCCTCCGAGTCGGAACGAGGTTAGGGGGTTGTTTTGATTCTGGTCTGCCTCTTCATAGAATAGTTTTCTCCAAGGTTGTCTGGCACTGTTTGACGGCTCACTGGTCGGTTTATGCTTAGTTCTCTGACGATGGTTGCCTTGGTCATCGCTATTTTTATTTTGTTTTCTTTTATTTTATGTTTTGTCATAGGAAGTTGAGGATGGGTGTGGTTTTGTTCCAGATTCTGTAACTTTGTTTGAAAATATTTTATTTGGGTTTTACTGGATTTAGGATCTGTTTCTTAAGTTCCTGATGCCCGAAAGGGTTGGGTGTGTAGATGCTCCGTGTTGACGGTAGTTGTCGTTTGTCGTACCTTAGGAACTGTATTGTATCTGCTGTGGTGGCTTCGTGCGCCGTCGGTGGACTGTGTTGCGTTGTTTGTTCATCCCTCGATCTGAACAACGTTCAGATTGGTTCGACCCGAAAGGGCATTTGTGACTTGTTGTTTAAGGAGTTGTTGGAACTTGAATCATTTATGTGTTGGCAGACGATTAGCCCTACGTTTTTGTGACTTGAGTTTTGTCTTTTAACCTCTAGGGTTGTTTCTTTGAGATTTACTGGGTCAGGTCCATGCTCCCCAGTCATGTACTTCCTCTTTATTTTAATCTTATTTCTATTTTGCTTTAAAAAAAAAACCTCTTCTCTTGAAAATGGATGATAGAGACACAAGAATATTTTATTTTCTTCCACAATAAAACAAAAAAAAAATTGTTGAAATAAAATGAGAAGATTAGGAATCAATCCAATACTATTCTTTCATCAATCAAAAAGAAAACTTTAATCGAAATAAATCTTGTAGTGGTGGTTCAATCCTAGAATGCTTTAAACATGAAGAATCACCCTATTCAAAGAGCAACATTGCAATCCAATTCGGAATTGACACTGCAACCCTTCATCGATGACAAAGCCTTTGCTAAGAATCTCCAGGAAGAAATTACGACGTCACCCACATGTTTTCAGCCGCATGTGAGAGCTTCCATTTCGATCAGACACCAACGTGACGGTGGAGAAGGCGCCTAACTATTTTCGGTTATGACGGATACTGAGAGAATCAGAGTGGTGAGAACTCACATGGTGGAGATCCATCCCGGTTCGACGAAGATCATGGCAAGGGATGGTGAACTGTTGCTTGATCTGTAAGAGCTTCATATATGAATATCTCAGTTACCAGATTCGATATTGTCGGAGCTTGCTAGTGCGGTGGTTATGGAGTTGATTGTTATGGTGTTAAGGGGAATCATCATATGCATAATGTTGAGGTGGTGATTGGTGTGATGGTAGACTTGTTGTTGTATTGTAATTGTGGTGCAAAGATGATGGTGAAATTTTAATGCTAATTTTAAAGCTAATTAATATGACAGAGAATTGGACTACAAAGGTTAATGGGAGAGAGAGAAAAATGTGCATTAAGTGACTCTTAAGCTTTGCAACATTGCATAATTTGTTTATAATGGACATGTCATGTACTAACACATTGATAATTTTTTAATTAAAAAACCGATGTTTTATATAGTATAAATATCTCTATACAGTTTGCACATCTTAATTATCGTTATAAATTGTCTGTAGAGATGACATTACTTTTACATATGTATTCATTAATTTAAATTACTTGCAATATGAATTTATTTATTTTATTTGTGTGTATCTATTATGTTATTCACTTCGTGTCAATGGTCGGTTTTATCCATGAATATCATGCATATAAATTTTTTGGCATCCCTAATTACTGCTACTATTACTATTATTTTTTCTTTCATATTTCTATTATTATTATTATTATATTCATTTGATCTTTTTATTCGTCTATATACTTTGTGTTCTTTTTTAACAACTAATTGATAATATTTGTCATTAAAAAAATCCTTTATTATAAGGACAAAATTTTGGTGCCTTTTACTTACATGCTTTCTGCACATTTCTCACATAATTAAAATTCATTTTTTGTGGTTATAACAAAATTTGAAAAAAAAAATATGGATTTGAGAAATCATAGGTAGTTGTGAGTATTTTATGTGAAGTGCCACACGAAAAGCATTTAAAAACATGCACCTAAGTTTTATCCTTATTTTAATTCTAGCAAAAAACTTATGTGTATTTTCTTAGGTGCTTTTCATATGGTTCCAAAATAAACTACCCATGAAAAGTGTATTATTAGCTAAAAATCATATGAAAAACACAGAAATTCACATGAGTTTTTTCCTTATTTCAAACTATTTATCTGTTCTCAGTTTTCTCCTTCCTTAAATTTAATTTTAAATTATATTTTATTTAGCATAGATTTTGTCAAATTTAATAGATAATTCAATCATTTTTTAAATATTAAATTGATGGAGAAAGTTTTAGATGAATATTTTATTAAATTATTTATTGTATTCAATTTCATATATTTATAAGGAAATAATTTTGTTTGCCTATATGTGCTCATTATTTTTATTCTAAACACACACTCTTAATTATTTTTCAACTTAGATAACTAGGATTTATTTATTTTATATTTTAAATAGTTTTTTTTAAACTCGGTATCTGGTTCAATGATTGACTGATCCGAGGGGTCCAATCTTGCTGTCCATTTGTAGGACTCTAATTAGATCCATATTTTAGTCAAATATTAATAGTTTATTTAACAAATTACGAGTTATATCACTACAAAAAAAAGTACGTGTTATAACATGAGCAATTTTTCTTTTATTATTTTCAAATTATACGTATTTTCAATAAATATTACACATATAGCACAAAACACTAATATTATTGATAATTTTTTCAATTTAGATAACTACAATTTATTTATTTATTTTTTGTCAAAAATATTAGAATTTATTTATTTTATATTTGAAGCAGATATTAATAGTTTATTGATAAAATAGGAGTCATAGCATGAGTAATCTTTTTTCTTTTATAACTATCGAGTTATATGAACTTTTTATAAATATTAAACATAAAACACAAACATTAGTACTATGTATATAACCCAGCCACCCGGGTAATGCTAGGAAAATACACTAGTAAATACTTTTTTTTGAAAGTGTTAAATATATAGTTTCTATAAAAATATAATTTGTTTGTCAAAAATGATATATAATCTTCCAAAATTAGTCCTCATATAATTTATTTTTTTACTAAAATAAATAAGTTTTTCAATTTAGTCTATCTTAATCAATTAATCAATGACATGAGGATAAATCTTTGTTCTCCCTTCAATTTTGTACCTCACCGGTAGATACTTAATTGACCCCTTAGATATAACAAAACCATTTGTAAGAATTGGAAAATGCACATGGAAATGCTAACATTTGTTATTTGTTAGTAATTACATATTGTAAATTGTGTCAATTTATTTTTTAAAAAGTTAAAAATTAATGATTTTTATGTATGGAATACTTAACATATGCTCTAATAGAATAGTTTAACACAATTTTCAAGATTTTTTTTTTATGAATTAAGAGAGCAAGGAAATCATCAAGAAAGAAGCTAAACATTCCAACTAAATTGACACCTCGTAGTTGCACCCATCATCTACCACTTGCTCTGAAATTTTATTACAAAAGAGAAAATTGTATAAGAAAGAGGACTAAGTAAAAACAACAAAGTGGAAAATAAGAGAGTCCAAAATTTGAAACACCATGTATGTCCTGTAAAAATATTTGCTTAAGAAAAATCGTTAAAAAAACAAATTAGATAACATTTGTAATTATGTGAAGCCTCTAAAATTCCCATGGAAGACCTTTGTTGTTAAACTCTGCAGCAGTAGTTGCTTTCAATTTTGTAGGCAGATTTACTTTTTCTGCTTCTCAATGAGGTAGATGTAGATTGTTCATTTGAGTTATCCATCTCTGGAATCAAAATATGCCAAATCCGCATAACAACTGAAAAGCTCAAGCTCTAAAATATGAGTATTTTCCTCCTCCATATGCTGCCCCTCCTGAACCATTAACAAAGTATCATTTTAACTGGTCTCCACAATTCTATAATATTCTCCAATACAAAATGGAAAGAATTCATTGAGTTGTGATGTTGTTGTACCTTCAATCACATTTGCCCCTTCCTTCCTCTGGTATTCCATATTTGCTATGTTACATAGTAGAAAGAATTGTCTCCATATATCTTAAAAAACAATTGTATCTTGAAAATTTCATGATGTTATAATGGATAAAATACTTAATTTTCTCTTTAAATGGAGGGTTTCAATCGTAATCTTTATTTTTTATTTTTCAATTGCATCGTACCGCAGTTGTGGTGTGATCACCGATCATGTGTGCGGCCATACATGACCATTAGATGATTTTGGTCATGTTCTTTCAAATCTTCTAACCAAAATTTAAATTTTAGAACCCCTAAATATGAATTTACTCCAAATCCAATGATAAATTTTAGTAGGGGTGTACGTAGGTCGGTTTGGCTAAACCTAAAACTCAAACCATATAGGATACTTCGGTTTAGGTGAGGTAAATTAACCATCCATTATATTATTAGATGGGTTTGGACAAACCCGCTAATTTATAGGTTGGGTTGAATTGGGTAATGGGTTACCCAACTTATTTTTTTAATATTAAATAACTAAATGACAAGTTCTCGTAATTTTTCTTAAATATTACTCTACTTATTAATTTTCTTGAAAAAAAATTGTTAACTTTTTTTTTTTGCTAAGCAGGGAGAAAGACAGACATCAGGAGACAACACCGACATCCCAACTAGGTTGGCACCCCGGGAAACCTCCGTCATATGCCCGACAATCTCTAAAATTTCATTAAAAAAAGGGGAAAAGTATTTACAGGAAGAGGGGGAACTAGGCCAATATCCTCATAAAAAAACAAAAGAAACAGAAACAAAAAAGCTACGGAAATCTGTAGTTGGGTAAACCAATTCTGTCACGATAGAAATCCTGAATGAGAGTGGGGTCTGTAATAACCTCATCACCATCTTGTAAAAAAGAGATTGAATTTTTTACAGCTCGAACTTTGGATATTCTGTGAAAATACACTGTGTTCCTATCTCCGTGAATAAATTTTTGATCTCTCGCTTTTTCTCTCCAAAGCTCATCTTGATAATTCAACGCTTTGGTGAGAACAAGATGCGCCTCAAGCTCCTGGGCATATATCTGATCCGAGAATCCATCAGTATCCAGAATGTGCTGAATTCGGTTTACCTCATCCATAACAAAGCGGACTTGCCTATCCACATCACCAAAAACCGTGCGATTCCAATGCTTAAACACTTGTTTCATATGCTTAAGCTTTGCTTGTAACCGAGCCATGCCATGACCTCTAGTGTTCTTAGTCCAATTTTCGACCACAAGTCTTCGGCAATCTTCATGAGCGGTCCATGTTTTAAAAAATTTGAAAGTCCCTGAGCGTTGTGTTGTAGAAAATTCCATAGACATAAGCAAAGGGTGATGATCCGACTGATGACGCACTAAAGCAGAACAAGTAGAACTACGCCAAAAGTTAAGCCAATCTTCATTACATATAGCCCTATCAAGCTGGAGAGCAACATTATCCGAGCTCAACCTCCCATTAGACCAAGTATAAAACGCACCCAAAGAAGGAAAATGATGTATAAGATTAGCATTCGACCAATTCAGAAAATCAGTACAGGACCATGAGGAAGGAGGCCGACGACCACGCTTTTCATGTGCACCCAAAACCGCATTAAAGTCACCAATAAATAACCAAGGTCCTTGAAAACACCCTTGCAAATAAGTCAGATCAGCCCATAGTTGTCGGCGCTTCAAATAAAAGGTGTTACCATAAACAACGGCAATGAAAACAGTAGACTGATGACATGAAATTTTTAAGGCAATGCATTGATCAGAACTAAACAAAACAGCGATAGTCTCACTGCCCCAAAGAGCCCAAAGATTAGGTTGCAGACTATCTCTACTATTTACACAAAATTGAGAGACCCCAATACTATCCCAATACCAAGAAGGAACATTCTCAATAAAAATCATCGGTTCCGCAATGAAAATTAATAAAGGTCTATGAGAAATAAAAAAAATCCGTAAAGTGATTTTAGTATCATCATTACCGATACCTCGAGCATTCCAATATAAAAAAATCATTAGGAAGATGGAGGAGGACCACCCTTTGCACGGGTCTTATAATGTGGCTGTCCGATGAATTGCTTTTTTAGGGCTTGTTGCTACTTCTTTGATAAAACTTGTGTAAAACCTTCTTCAGCAATACGTTTGTCGTATTCACGAATTCTGGCCCATAAGTCCAGATCATTTTGTATGTTTCTGCTTGGTTGTGCATCAGGTTGAACAGTTGGTATCTCAGATGAATTCTCTGCGTCATCCATACTATCAGTTGCTGCAAGTTCGGTTTGTATTGCATCATGTTCAGAAATTGCAGCAGCAGCCTCGTGCTCTTTATCTAGGTCGCCACGTGAGCTTGGTCATCAGAGGAAATCTCTTCTAGCACATTTATTGAATTGTTGGGCAGCCGGTCTGCGTTCCTTGTAATAGCTTCTGGTTGTACCTCAAATGTGAAGGTCGCATTATTCAAATCTTTGTCACCATGGCGAGTGACATCATTTTGCACTTCTTCATTATGATTATCATCAGTTGTGACATCTGCCATGTCAGTTGTGCCTTCGTTTTGCATTGCCGTCATACTAGGCTCTGTGTGTGATTCAGGTTGCTTCGATGGTGCAACATTGGCCTCAAGCAGCAATGTAGGAGAGGGGATTGAGTTATCCTGCTGATTGGTCTCCACAGATGCAAACGCCCTTGAAGAACCAACTCCCTCTGGGTTATCCTTCGGTTTCCATGTTTCTTTTGATCGTTGCGAATATACCAGTTGCTTCCCGTTATCAACATTCTTCTTTCCAAGGTCAGTTGGCTACTCACGCCTCTCCACACTTCGGGGGTGTAAACGACGACATGAATTTATGTTGTGACCAATACTGTAACAATGAGAACAAAAGTCTGGGAGTCCTTCATATTCAATAGCAAGAGGGAAAGCAAAACCCTCACGTTCGACCATCACCTTGTAAAAAACAGTCTTTGACAGATCCAGATCAATAAGTATCCGTGCATAGTGCCTATACAGCTTGTTCCTCGTGACATTATCGATCAGTAACGGTGTACCTACCGCACCCGCAATTTCATACAGTGTTCTCTCCATCCATTACACTTGCGGGAGTTCCCAAAGCCTAATCCATACTTGCGTGTGCGTCTGTCTTTGGGTATGCATATTGAAATCCTTATTCCATTCAAATAGTCGAAGTAGCCCCGGTTTCAAACTCACGGTACCAGCTGCCTAAACAGTGCGCATATCATCTTGTGAAGCAAAAAAGAATTCATAAAACCCTCGTCTGAGGGAAAGCATATGCCATGGGCCTTTAACTTTCCATATTTTCTGTAATTTAGCGGTGACATCTTTGGTTGCATAAGGTTTGTCTCCTTTGTTTAAGACCAAACGTCCCCGGAGGTTAATCTTGCAGTAGTCGACACCCCGAGAGTAAGTTGTAGAAGAAATTGGGACGGATAGTGTTTCTCCACGGATTGAAGGCAACGGGAGAGGTTCAGTAATTGACGGAGGGCCACAAAGAGCCTGTGCAAAGGATGGTTTTGCAGACTACGCAGGAGGAGCAATCGCGGCAACATAAACATTTTGTGTCAAGGTCGGACTACCTGACATCACGGTCGCAGCTGGTATGGCAGGAGGGGCGAGCTCCGCCTGCCAGTCAAACATGGCAAGGCGAGCAGAAGCACCACAGAATTAGGGCAGAATCGATCCAAACAAAAACTTTTCATGCACTTTTTGCCAACGGAAAGAAAACAAACATGAACTGCATAAAGGAGGTGATCAAAATTTATTTCAATTGTTAACTTATTTTTACTATAATTTTATGCATCATAGAATAATAAATTATAACATCAAATAATAAACTCCATCATAAAATACTTGCACCAATCTAAAGCATGACATAAAATTTCATTAGTATTAAAATAACCAACAAGTGCAACATCCTAATTTGTAACTCTAACATGTTTTGATCTTCATTATATAGGGTACAATGTATATGTTTTAGAAATATAATTTGGTTTATGACCATAACTATTATTATTTTTCTTCTACTCGATAAAAAATATCGACATTATTGGGTAAGTGGATTTTTTGAATTTAGGTTTGGTTTTACCCAAAACTAATTTATTTTTATGGGTTTTTCATTTTTAAAAACTATACCAATCCATTTAGCTGGCTCAACCCTTTTTTTTTAGTGAACTATATATTTTAAGCACCCCCAATAATTATCTAAGGGAGCGTCCTTATATCCAAATCCAAGAGATATAAATTTGTATATAAGTTAATAACTAGTTCAAATTTTTATTTTTAATTTCAAAATCTAAAAAATGCCCCTCAATGTTTATACATTCTAGATCGCTTTGTAAAACGGAATTGCTGATCAAAGCGTCGATTTTGTCATGAAATGCATTTTCTCTTTTGAATCACAGTGTTAACAAGACGAAATGACAGTCTCATTTTTTGGGTGAACGATGAATTTTAACAAAAGTTCATTCCTGAGAAGAACCAAACAAAAATTCATTCCTGAGAAGAACCAAAACAGAGTAAATACAACGAATCATAGAAACAGAACCACTACATTTGGACATTAGAAAACAAAGTTAACAGTCCTCAACAACCTAACCATCCTTGCCGTACATCAAATCAAATACATAATAAAAATAACTCCCAAAACAAAACATAAAAATGAACCACCTTAAAAATACAACCTTAAATTCAGAAACAAAGTTTCAAGCAATCTGAACCTGAATGGTTCTAGGTTTCTTAGGCTGAGGAGGAGGTAATTTCTGAACAGTGACACTCAAAACCCCATCTTGACAAATAGCAGAAACAGCATTGGTATTAGCATTCTCCGGTAACACGAACTTCCTCATAAATTTCCCAACCCTTCGTTCCATTCTTAAATACTTTGCACCACCTTCTTTCTCTTCTTCCCTCTTCCTTTCTCCACTTATCACAAGCATGTTATCATCTTCAACCTGAACCTTAATATCACCAGATTTCAACCCTGGCATGTCAATCACGAACACGTATGAATTTGGATTTTCCTTCACATCTGCTGGAGTAGCAGCCATTGCTTTCGCGTCTCTAACATAGGATCTAGTTGGAGCATTGTGTGATGATGTCTTCTCCACATTGTCGTCTGAAAGATCAATCATCTGGTGCAAAGCATGTAACACTGGAACATCCAGACCCATCACTCTGAAATCCATTTTCACAATTTCTCTCGATTCGATATATTTTTTAGCAACTTTGTTTTGTTGAAGGATGGTTTTTGTTTGAAGTATTTAAATGTGTGTGGAGGAAGAAACGTGAAGGTTCTACTGAAATGAAATAAACACACTCTGCTTTTGACGCTTCTAGTTCTTTCTATACACATCCAAATCATAATTCATTTTCATTTTTCACCGTACGATAAATAGAAACATCAAGAAGCATACACATGCCATATTTTATCTCTATCTCTCTTTATCTCAAGGTGATTTCACCCCAGTAAAACGTACACGATATTTTTCTTCCAAAATCTTATGGCCGATATTTTTATTTTTGGTTCAGACAAGTATAAAATTCAGTAACCTAAAAATATTTATCCTTGGAGTCTTAAGTCGTGTAACATCTATAAAACAACGGAAATTTTGATCTAGAAATTGAATTTTAAGTTGATAGTTTTCAGAAACATATATAAAAATACATAAAGAGTTATAAAAATTGAAATTTGGATGACGTTTTGATTTATATTTATTTTTCAACTAAAATGTGCAAAATTGCAATTTTATTTTGAGTAAGTGTATACTTGCAAGTTAAATTTTGTAGACATGATTAGAACATCATAAGAACTTTCACCATAAAATTTTAGAGTTTTTAAACCAGAGACAAATTATTTATGAATTGTTTAAGAAATTCATAATTACAAGGATTAAAAATTCATAATTAATTAATCCCTAGTCTAGAAAATCTTTTTATTTTTGAAGGCATATTTTAACGTCTTAAACATGCTTGAAGAAAATCATTAAAAAAAATAAAAATCAACCACTAAGTCACTTTTTTGGACTACGCTTATATTACAGGGTTAAAAATAAGAAAAATTTCAAATTACAAAATTAAGATATGATTTCTCAAAAAAGAGATGTGTTTTTTATTTTACAGTGTTATTTTTAGACATTGCATAAATTACATGGTCAATTTAAACAATTAAATGATTAACACATATCATATTCATTACAACCACTTTCTCTATTCCTTTCTTTTTTGGCTTAAATGCGCTTTTGGTCCCTTAACTATTTATTTGGTATCGCTTTGGTCCCTTAACTAAAAAAAAGATTGTTTGAGTACTTTATCTTTATCTCTGTTACCTGTTTTGGTCCCTTCTGTTAAAAAAATTC
>Ga0315914_1004919_pt1 | contig 19742 bp, 16 predicted proteins | sample MpolenodulesMG_FD_203920 | JGI IMG/M metagenome (GOLD analysis project Ga0315914, IMG submission 203920) | Medicago polymorpha root nodule microbial communities from Los Angeles, California, United States - elongated nodules | ecosystem: Host-associated > Plants > Roots > Nodule | place: USA... | reverse complement strand
GGCGAAGATGAGAGAAAAAGATGAAGAAAAGTAAAATAAACCGGGTGTTGGTGATACACAGTTAGATCTGATAGACCTCATTTATCCAACGGTCTCCTTTTTTGGGGTTAAAATGAATAAAATAGGACCAAATTGAATGATGGAAAGAAGATAAAGGACCAATTTGAAACGTTTAATAGTTAGAGGACCAAATTGAAAACTGAAAATAAGTTAAGAGATCAAATGATGTATTAAGCCTATTAAATATATACTATTTTAATAAGTGTAATTTCAGCCTAAATTGTGTATTTGGCTGAACATGAACTTGGCATTTCTTGTTCTCAAGTCCTAACAATTTCCAGGAAAAAGTAAGAAAGAAAGCCTCTTTTCTACCCACTACACTACGCGTTGAATCCTCTTACACTCTTGCTCTTGCATGCATATATTGCTGTGCACAGCACCAAAAGCATTGTTTGGAAGCAAGTGGGTCAACACGTAGGAACTCTTGTTTTGTAAGACTTTGACAAACTAGGGAACCCGTCTCAGCAAGTGGTGCGTATTTATGTCTCTAAAAACATTTTCACCTTAATTTAATTGTGATCGGTACTATAAACTCATGAAAAAATATATTTGTGGTTACTATAGAATTTGTTTGGACTTTGTCAGAAGTGTTACATTACTTTGTTGGTAATATTAACCGGTGCCCCAAGGCACTTGTTAAGAAATTAAATGTAGTAAATATTACATTGAAATTTGTGCTGTCAACCCTTCAAAAACATAAAAATGTTATTTTCATTATAAACTTTTTTTTTTAGCTTCTTTAATTAGTGTCTCGAGGGTACTGGTTAACATGACACTACTTTATTTAAGATTTTTAAACTATTAAATGCATGAATATACTTGTATATCATCATCTTTGAATTAGTTTTTGCTATAAAATTCAAACTCATATAATAATAGAGATATACAAATAGTCTCTATGATTAGCCACAAAAATACATTATTTATTTCTTTTAGAAGACAAATGGAGAACATCGGAGGCAACGAAAAACTGCTGCTGGGTTCAACGCACATTTTGACCCCCTCCTCCTTGCGCGGAAACGGCATTAAGTACGGTCATAAAATACATTTTTTTTTTCTTAGATGAAGTAGTTATTTACCGAAATTAAACTCATTCATAATTATGAGGTCACGGCGTCTAACTTTGCAATTTTGACTGTCACTTGAGTTAGAATTTATTTTATTTAAGGAGATAAAATGATTTTTGAATTCTTTTGAAATGTTTAATATATACTTCATCCGTCTCACAATAATTGTCTCTTTACCATTTTTTTCTTTTTCTCAAAATAATTGTCACTTTAGAATACCAATGCAACATTTATTATTATTTTTCCATTATTATACCCTTATTTATTGAATTTTATCCAACTTAACTACTCCACTAACTACAATTAATAAGGGTATTTTAGTAAACGATATTAATTTTACCATTGAAATCAACATAATCAATCATTTTCTTAGTAATCATTCACAAACTTTAAGCGACTATAATTTAGGAGTACTGTAATTGTTTCCTTCCATCTGTAAGTATGTCACATCGTATTTCGATGTATTGTTTATTTTGGATCCTTGTGTGAACTCTTGCAGTTTGGTACATTATAAAAACGCTTTGTTTGATTGATGATTGTATGTGTTGTATATAAACTAGGCTTAATAGCAGTTTTAACCCTCTAACTTTCTCAAAGTTGCGATTTTGACTCATAAAAAAAAACTACAAAATCACCCCCTAAGTTTTGCACTTGTGGCAGTTTTGGCCCCAAGACCAATTTTGACTTGATCTACGCTGATGTGGCACCCTAAGGGAGGTGCCACGTGTTATTTGCACCTGTGGCAGTTTTGGCCCCAAGGCCAATTTTGACTCGATCTACGCTGACGTGGCACCCTAAGGGAGGTGCCACGTGTTATTTTTTTTATATTTTTTTTTGGCTTTAAGTGGCCAAAACTGCTACAGTTGCAAAACTTAGGGGACGATTTTGTAGTTTTTTTCTTAAGGGGCCAAAATCGCAACTTCGTGAAAGTTAGGGGACAAAAACTGCTATTAAACCTATAAACCATCATTTGCCTCAATTCCTAATCAATATACAACTTTAAGATTTACTGTAACGGTAATTGATTTTGATTGCACGTTTATTTTTTCACATTAGTAAAAATGTATTTGCTTAAATATGCAAATTGTTCATACGAATATGAGTTTTGGTTTTTAACCTTATAATTTTTACTTTTTTTTGTAGTTCTTGCAAATATATCGCTTTTGTTTTTTTTGTCCTTATTATTTTGTTTTAGTCCACGTAACATTCACTCATGTTGAAGTAAGTTTCAATAATATATAAAATATTTAACTAATTGATTTAGTTCAAATAATTAATGAACTTCATCAAAAAATAAATCGTTCAAAAGAATATAAATTTGATTTTTTTGTTAGAAATTCTTGATCAAATTTTATTTACCTTTCAACCAAATTGAAGTTCATTCTCAAAACCAAAAAAGTAGCAATGTAATTATCCTACTTTACTAAAAATTCAGCACACTTATTTTAATTTTAGTCAAGATAACATAACACACCTTATGGTTGCCATCAAATTCAACAAATTCTAGGACCACATACTATACCATATTCCAACCGAATCCATTTATGGCTAATAAAGCCACTTTTCTCTTTATCAAGAAAATAAAAAAAATCCACCCTGTTTTATTTTTTAAAATAACAAAGTTGAATTAATGCAAATAGCATAATAATTTCATATATAATCAAATTTAGATTCAGTCAAGCCAGCCAGCTTACTATTTCTGTTCCAAACAACGTTTCTCATTTCTTTCTTGTTTTCTTTCTTTTTTCTTGTTTTCTTGTGTTCTGTTTCTCTCTTCTCTTCTGCTATCACAGAGAGAAGAGAGATAATAACAATTAACAAGAACAAAAATGGAAAATTCATCACTGTGGCAAGGTGCGATTCTTGGTGGAATTCTCTTCTGGCTTCTTTCTTCTTCATACCTCAATCTCACTCTCAAACTTCGATCTTTCCTTCAACCTTTCGTCACTCACTATGTTCAATCCGGAACCCCAATTCTCCTCCAGATCCAGGTAACAAAAAACAGAGCACCCCATAATTTCATTCTCTTAAAAATCTCATCTTTTTTATGTTCTTGTTGTAAATGCTGATTTTTTTTGTTTGAATTTTTGGGTTATGCAGAGTTACAGGGCTGGATATCTTGATGCTCTTTTTTCTGGGTTGTCTTGTGTTGTTTCTGTGCCATTTTACACTGCTTTTATACCTATGTTATTCTGGGTATGTATAATTTGATGATATTATACAAAATTTTGATTAAAAAACTGTATATTTATTGGAATTTGGCTTCTGTGTAGAGTGGTCATGGTCAATTGGCTAGGCAGATGACGTTGTTAATGGCGTTTTGTGATTATATAGGGAACTGTATAAAGGTGTGTATGCTTGTTTTGAATCAGAATTTGATTCAACACTTTGTTTAGTTGTTACAAGTTGTTGTATTTGATGTTTGTGGACTCAACGTGTTTGTTGTTTTGTCACACTAAAGGATGTGGTTTCAGCACCAAGACCTGCATCCCCACCTGTGAGGAGAGTAACTGCTACAAAAGATGAGGAAGAGAATGCTTTGGAATATGGATTGCCTTCTTCTCACACACTTAATACAGTTTGCTTATCTGGGTAATTCATTTTTATGCTTGTGAATTATCTTATTTAACTCTTTAGACATATAGGCTCATAAATAGTTTTCCGTAAGTGAATAACGACAAATTTATTTTAATTGAAAAGTTTCCATGGACCTAAGCCTAGGCATTTCAGATATTTGTTATTCTAATAATTTTGTTAGAGTTTAGAGTGAGCGAGTTTTGTGTTGTGTTCTTAAAGCTGCTTGCTTATAGTGGGGTTGTTAGTTATACTCTGACCAAATAATTGATTAGGTGTGCATGCCTTACAATTCAAGTTACATGATTTAGCTTCATATTTCTTATCTATTTTCTGGGCTAACTAAGAAGGATTGGAAAAATTAAATAAGTAAAAACATGGTAATGTATTTGCTATCATATATTTCATGTTTCTCCGATCATCAGCTTAAATTGATTAGAAATGAGACAGATGAAACATTTGCTTTCAATTCTCTGTGTTTATCATTAATATATGTTTTTCCTTGGAATGGATGTTTATCAGCTACCTTTTGCACTATGTCCTGACTCATACTCAAATTCAAGGTGCCTATATTACTTACTTTGGAGTTTCCCTTGCTTGCTTGTTTGTGGCCCTTGTTGGTTTAGGTAGGCTTTTTTATTACTTCTAATCTGTTAGTGGATTCCTACTTTTTGGCCTATCGCAAAACAGAACAATGAAAATTGTTTGTTGTTTTTTGTAGGAAGAATTTATCTTGGTATGCACAGTTTGATTGATGTTGTTGCTGGCCTATTTATTGGACTCGGAATCCTTGGACTTTGGCTTACAGTTGATGAATACATAGACAGTTTCGTGGTCTCAGGGAAAAACGGTATTCCTCAAAATGAATATTTCAGCACATGCTGCTCGCTCGTGCTCATATTGTAGAAATTGAATTAGATCATATTTGTTACTAATTTCTCAAGGTTTTCAGAAATTTTGTTACTAATCTCAACGGATTGTTTTTCCTTGTATCTAACTTATCTTAATGTGTTCTGGTTGCAGTTACAACTTTTTGGGCTGCTTTGAGCTTCCTACTGCTCTTTGCTTATCCAACTCCTGAACTTCCAACTCCAAGTTTTGAGTTTCACACTGCTTTCAATGGTGTTGCATTGGGAATTGTAAGTAATTTATCCTCTTTTAATGTTATGGAAGTGCATTTCATCTTACTTCTTTTTATCATGAATGAATATACTCTAGTTTATATAATCTCGTAATTGTATACGGTTATACATACTGAGTGGAACAGAATTTTGTAATGTAGCACTTGAGTAGAGTCATAGACAAAAAGAGGACATTTGGAACTATGTTAATGTAGTGTCGCTAAATAGCACTTATAACGGCTTTATTCCGTGAAGGAATCTGAACAAATTGCTGTTGTTTTACAAAACACTATTTAGTAGTACAAAATGTCGTCAAACAACGGCTATAGTGGCGCTATAGCTCTGTAGTTAGCGAATTTTGAACAAACTGCTATTTCCGCGATTGACAACACTGCTTTAATGAACTATAACTGACAAGCTCTAGATTACTTAAGCATTGGCTGCTCCAGATCAGACTTGAAATTCTGAACGTTTCTAGGGCTTGAGCTGCATCTGACTAGTTTTGAACAGTGACGTTTGAGGTGAATGTGCTGCATGTAAATTCATGCAGCGCAGCTGTAAAGTGAACACATCAAATGCCTGGCGACAAACTATAGAGCATTAAAGATCCATATTAATCTTGAGCATGTTAGTTACAATTTGATATGCTTGAGGATAAATGTTAAGCAAGTGTTGTCAAATAGCGATGCTATAGTGCTATAGCATACCGGATTTTGATGAATCCTCTACAAAAACCACAATGCTATCCTAGTTTTGCTATTAGGGCAATAACAGCCACTGTTCAAGTGTCTGCAAATGCTAGCTGATGTAGTGAGTAGTGACTAGCGACAATAGCGTCTAGCTTAATTAGTCTCAGGTTGTTTGTCATGTCAATTCACAACAATAAGCCCATCAAGTCACTCCACTGAATATTTGTCAATTCACAACAATAAGCCCATCAAGTCACTCCACTGAATATTTGTCAATTCACAAATATTTCCTGAGCATTTTTGTTACTTGTACTGTATATGTAATTTATTTGCAAATGTTCTTCAGGTTTCTGGGGTACAGCAAACATACCATCAGTTTCACCACAGCACTGTTCCTCGTTTGTTCTCTTCAGAACTTACAGTGCCTGTATTCATGGGAAGAATGCTCTTGGGAATACCTACGATTCTAATCGTGAAATTCTGCAGTAAGACTCTTGCAAAATGGACAATTCCCGTGGTAGCAAACACATTGGGCGTCCCAATAAAATCAACCACCTATATCCCCACATTGAATGGGGCTAAGACTGGAGAAAAGTCAAAGGCTTTCGATGTTGATACCGGAATTAGATTTCTCCAATATGCAGGTCTTGCATGGTCTGTGGTCGACCTAGTGCCATCTATTTTTTCATACACGAACCTGTGATGTGCAGATTTACCTCTATTTTATTTAATTTTTGTACAGAGGGGTACATATAATGTATCATACAAGAACACTAGATCATTTCCACCCAGTGAAATTTCATCTCGACAAGAATTCACCGAAGGCTGGTTTTGTTTTTACAAGTAGGTTTAACATAATCCATCGAAGATGTTCTTCAATCTTCACGCACCAGACGAAATAAGCAACAAACAAGTAGCCTTCGATTGGAATTAACCATCCTATGTTTATATGTTTAAATTTGCATATTTTTATTCTTCACGCAAGGATTTTTCCAATTCAAAATCAAACACTAATAGAGAGCAACCAGAATTATATTGTCAAAGTACGTGTATCAATGATGTTTGTATACAAATAGATAATATTATTTTATTTTTTGTTTTTCATAAGTTACTTTCACAAAAGATATTCAATTTCAATCATGGTGAAAAATAAATGTGACAACTCTTCCAACATCGTCCAGTTGTCCAAACTTGTCTCGACACGTGGATAGGTGTTGCGCCAATTAGAGAGTTTATCATGTGTTTATAGAAACATGACTGATTGCAGTTTAAAAGAGTCAAAATCCATATTTACCGCATGAGAATGCAAGTTAAACAACTGAACGTGAGTCAACAACGAAAAATAGAGGATTTGCATGCAGTGACAAACAATAACTAACTTTAGATTAAACATGAATAACTTTAGATAATAATTCTTAAATAAACACGATATTATCATGTAACTTTCACTAAAAATTGAGATAACGTATCATAAGTATCCGTGAGTTAAAAAATCTTGTCATGGTGCCTAAAGCCTTGGAAAAAAAGCATACAAAAAAGCATACAAAAAATATCCACATTTTGCTGGAATAGTATACTTCCTTGTGGAGTCATAATCTTGTGTAATAGATCAAAGCAACCTTCGGACGACAACCACGTTATCAATGGATATAGTGACACCACCTTTTGTTCCTGTTTCAACAAAACAATGTTGTGCACATGTCTAAGAAAATTGCTCTTTAGGCAGCCTGGTTTGTTCTCATACATCTCAAAATTACTCTTTTACTCTCACCAGCAATTAATTATCATTCGTTATTTCGCGTTCTCATACATGTTTGTAAGTGATACATCCATATTCAGGTGATTTTCTTGTAACTTTATCATAAATCACACGCCCTTCCTTAATTTCTCCATGCTCTTGATATGCCTGAAAGAAAAAAAAAAATCAATATTAATAAGCAATCACATACATGATGACAAACTAAACACACTCAATAATGAATACAACCACAACACACAAAGTTTGTGAATTGGTTTTCCTGAACAAACCACGAAGTATAGTTAAGTATCATAAGGAGAACGACAATTAACTACCATTCACACCGATGAACTGCAGTTAACTATCGTTAGATGTAAAAAGGTAATTTTGGGATGTTTGAAAGCAAATCAAACTATTTAAAGAGCAATTTTTAAATTCTAAAACTTCACCCTTGTAATTCGAAAGAACAGATTAAAGAGGTATTCTAAGACTATACCTGGTTATAGTTAGATTGTTTCTTTTTCCACCCTAATAGTTTCTCACGCGTTATACGGATTTTGGATTTTAAAATCCGAATTAGGTGCGAGAGTAGATATTTTAAAGACAAGTCAGTCCATATGTTAGGTCTGACTTATCTTTAAAATACATACTTGTTCTTCATCATATAGTGTCACTAGCTATATTTCTTTTTTTTTTTTTTGAAGGACACTAGCTATATTTCTTAATTCGTGTAAAATTGTGAAAATGACATATTTTAGAAGGAGAATTAACTATTTTCTTTAATGAAAAATAAATCAATAGTTGATTATAATAATTTAGTAAAATAACTTCATCTAATTCTTTTAATTAATGCATTTTTAATATGTGTGTAAAATCTTGAAGAGTAGAGTATATAATTTGTTAGTGATATATAATTTGAGATGGATGGGGAAGTAATTTACTACTCTACACTGTACTCAGTCCCATAGTGACTCAGTTTTGATGTTCTCACAATTTTGCTCAACCCTAACTCTAACTCTAACTCTAACTCCAATCGAAGAAGAAGATGATGATGATGAACAAATTCAAAAATGCAATGCTTCCATGTCAGAATCTCCAATTTCAATCTCGCGGTATAGCAAAAGTACGTTTAAAATGGGTGAAAAATCGAAGCATTGATCACATAATCGACAAAGAAACCGATCTAAAAGCCGCTTCACTTCTCAAAGATGCTATCAAACGTTCCTCCACCTCTTTCCTCACCGCCAAAACCTTCTCCGATTGGCAAAAGCTTCTCGGCTTAACCGTCCCCGTTCTCCGTTTCATCCGCAGGTATCCTACTCTCTTCCATGAATTCCCTCACCCTCGTTGGAACTCTCTACCTTGTTTCCGTTTAACTGATACCGCGCAGTTGTTAGATTCTCAAGAACAATCGATTTATGCTGTTCACGAAAATGACATTGTTGAAAGATTTTCTAAGGTACTTATGATGATGAAATCCAGGACTGTCCCGATTCAGTCTCTTTATCCTCTTAAATTTGATTTAGGTTTACCTGATTCGTTTGAGAAAACTCTAATTCCTAAATATCCTGAGAAATTTCAGTTTGTTAAGGCGAGTAATGGTGTTTCCGCGATTCGCCTTGTGGATTGGTGCCATGAATTTGCGGTTTCTGCTCTGCAGAAGAGTAATGAGTGTGAGAGTGAAAATGCGTGTGATCAGTATAGAGATTTTAAGAGAGGTAAAACTGCTTTGGTTTATCCGATGAGGTTTCCGAGGGGTTATGGTGGGCAGAAAAAGGTTAGGTTTTGGATGGATGAGTTTCAGAAATTGCCTTATATTTCGCCGTATGCTGATAGTTCTAAGATTGATCCTAAAAGTGATTTGATGGAGAAGCGCGTTGTTGGGGTTTTGCATGAGTTTTTGAGTTTGTGTTTGCATAAGAAAACCAAGAGGAATTACTTGAGAAGTTTGAGAGAGGAGTTGAATCTTCCTCATAAGTTTACTAGGATTTTTACTAGATATCCTGGGATATTTTATCTTTCGTTAAAGTGTAAAACAACTACGGTTACTCTTAGAGAAGGGTATGCAAGGGGGAAATTGGTGGATCCGCATCCTCTTGCTCGCCATAGAGATAAGTTTTACCATGTGATGAGGACGGGGCTTCTTTATCGTGGCGATGGATCCTTGAAACTTGGGGAAGATGCTTCTTTGATGCTTGATTCTGTGGAGAACGATGAAATGGGAGATGGAGATTCTGAGGAAGAGGTTGAAACAAGCGATGAATTCTGTGAGGGTGAAGTTTCGGATTCGGATGATAGTGAATGAGGTTTTGTTTTCAATAATACGGAATTGTACTTTGTATTCATATTCAGACAAGTAATATGGTGATTACTTTGAAGAAATTATTTGCTCTCCACTTACCTGGTTAGTTGCTAGCTCTATTCCAAACTTGCAAGTAATTTTTCATTTGATGGCTCTGTTATTAAGGATCAAATTGTAACAATCACGTATTGGATATGTTATTTGATTTGTCTTGCTAGAAACCGTGAAACATTCTTATAGTTTTCATTTTATACTTTCCTTTTTACTATTATACTGCTATGGTGCATTTGGGTCTGCTTCTTCTAATTATTATTATGGACATTAAAAAATTGAGGTCTGAAATCATTGATCAACTTACTGAAAGTACAGTTTGTGGAGTGAAAATCTCACTCTCTATTCTAAAATTCTAAATAGGTAGGAAAATTTTGAGTATAGATTAGGGAAAGCTTGATAATGATTTGCAAGTGTTTGTGAGCTTTATGTTGTTGATAAATAATTGAATGTGAGTTTTGACAAAATTTTGTACTCTGATGTCTGTTCTGCATTGTTATACCAATTCACATATGTTGAATGATTGGCTACACTGTTACTATGAAATAATTAGTTTGTTTTCAGCAAATATTCCCAGTAGTCCCACCAATTCGGGATATCAATCTTCTTTAAAGTGGGAGTAAATATTCATGTTACTGTTGATCTTTTTTTTCTTGACGTTATCGATCAGGAAAATACCGCACAGCTTGAAATTTTTGTCTCAGGTTGGTGAATAGTCCCTAATGCAATGTTTTGGTTTTCTTTTATTTTCAGTTCAGAATTGAGAATTAAAGAAAAAGTAAATTGAAAGTTGCCCTGTTTTTAATGTTTTGTGCTTCTTAAGTTTGAATAGTAATTTGAGTCAAAAAAGTTTGAATGGTAGCTAAGAATGGGAATACAGGAATTGTGATTATATGAGTAATTAATGGTTAATTGATAGTAACGAGCTACCCCTCAGTTCCATAATATATGACTTGTTAGAAAATTTCAAACCAATTAATAAAATGAATAATGTTATGTCGATGTAATTACATCGTTGAATATTTCTTACTGCATGTATATCAGATAGAGTCGACAATTACGATGATGAATATCTTACTGCATGTGTATTTATAAGTATGATATATATTGGAGGTTGTACCACGATAGAATCGAAGAAGATCATTGAGAGATTTGTAATCGTTCATGTCTGGACTGTATGAAGTTGTTTGATCCATATGGCCATGATCAAGTCAGTGTATGAAGATTTTCGTTGTTGTTGTATGTTATGGTTTCAAAGGGTTTTTTGTTGGCTGCTAACTGACCAGCCTTCATTTGTATAGTGTGCTGGGACCAGCTTTTTTTGTGAATTGTGATACAAAGTGGGCACCGATGGGTCCAACATATTTTTGAGGTACTTACGACATGTAAGCAAGCATCTGGCTGTGGGAGAGGAATAGGTGAGCTGGTGGAGTATCAAACCTAACAGCATCGTTGGCCCCGCAGATGCGGATCAAATACTGTCGTCTGTTTATTTCTGGGTGCTGGTGTTTGTTCGCAATTGTATTCACTCTATACTCTTGGGTAATTGTATATTGTCCAGTATTCACTCTATACTTACCTTCAATTTTTTTTATTACTGTTTTGAGGGTTATAGGCTAATTTTTGTAAATATTCGAAGTTTTGAGGAATAAGGAAACTGAGTGTAATAAAGCAAACCTCTATGGATTTTTATTTTCATATAGTTAAATGAGAATTATATGCTTTCTGTTATAAAGGCATAGTCTGTCTAAGGTTAGGATGTTATGATCACCTTATTTTTATGCTTTCTGTTTTTCTTGGTCTCTCTGATTATGACTTATTTTTAGATACATTACAAGTCTCTTGGATAGAAAAACAAATTGTACATGTATACTAACAAAGAAAAGAAAGATGAAATTCTGAACCTGCAATCAGTGTACAACGGAATTGTTAGTTTGTTACTCCCTTAAAATGTGTGTATCGTACGTGCACATCTTCAATCACTTGTAAGCTTAGTTTCAATTAATTTCTAGCACATAGAAGATTTGCAACTGTGATAGACGTTAGCTCCTAACTTACAAAGAAAGGTTGTATGCGACTCTTGAATAAAACACAAACCAGTTTAAATTAGCATTTAACACATGATTTTTGCAGCTGAGATAAGTTTTAGTCTATAATAATTTATGAGTCGTGAATTTAAAGGTGTTTTGGATCAGTTAAATGAGATGGAGTATAAAAAACAAACTTGAGGTGTTAAGTTATTTCAAAACATTTCTTTTCTGTACGTGTTTAAAAAATATATCCAAACTAACCCATAGTTTTTATTTTTATTTTTATAAATGATCATGTGATTTGAGTCAATAGCTAGTCCTTGAAGATCAGGACTGTTGATGAAAAGTGGGAACCAAAATAGCCTGCAAAAATCTCCTCTGAACTTTTATGGTTTTTTATTGTTATTTTTGCAGCTTGGTTTATGCAGGATTGTAGGTTGTTTTGCTCTAATTGATTTAGCTTCCTTTTGCTACCCCTTGTTTGATTATATGTCTAATTCCTTTGCATATTTCCTATGTACCTTGTTTGACAAAATGATAGGTTGACGAGTTCTGGAATAGTCTCATCAATTTCTTACTTATTTCCTTTTAATTGGGTATTTGGTGTACAACATATTGTCTCTACATCATTGAAGATCTTGACTTAATTTTTTCTTCCTTTTTTCGTGATCATGTACTTGTCTACTAAAATGGAAATTACATGCTTGTTTGATTTATCTATTAGGCGCTGAGCTATTGGCTGCTTGAGAAGATCATGGCGGGGGATACTTAAGCTAGAGGAATTTGTGATGTAGAAGTTTTGCCACGAGTTAAAAAATCAAGTCATTGTACCTAAAGCCTCGAAAGCGAGATATAAAACATGATTTGAAAAAGAAATTGACGTGGAAAACGCACAAAATATCCAACATTGTACTAGGTGTAATGTTATGAGGTTGTTAATAGAACTCTACATCACCAATGAATTTTATGTGATAGCCATGTGGTTTCCATCAATTCTATGTTCCTCGTTTACTTTTTACACAATTATCATTCTAGGACATTCCTGTTTCGGGTTAGTTTTTCAAAAGTCTTGTTTATGAAGATTATTTTTTGACACATATCTAACTTCGTTTAGTTCTTTAACCAATATCCTAAAGACACTCATTAGCATTCTCCTTGTAGAAAGAATAAAAGCTTAAGTAACCTAGATTCATTTATGAAGCCTTTCAATGATCTTAATTTCCTTTCGGAAAAAGAAAAAAAAAACTTCAATTTTCGTGCATTACATGTGCACATTACCGATCCCAGAACCGGTAATCTTGTATATACATACATAAAATGAAATAATGCAGCAACTATTTCTGAATACTCTTATTGCCCATTTCAAGATGAAAAATGCGCATCACAAATTGATTAAGAACTCCCTCATTCTATATCTTTTCAATTTCAGTTTGGATTCACCAAGCATTTCAGTTCCACTGTGAGTTATGATTCTTTCTTTACTCCGATCATTTTCTGAATTGAGTATGAGTTCATTTGCCTTCAAAAGATGCCTCTCTTATCACTTGACTTGGTGTAGAGTAACCCATCAGTTTATGAAGAGTACATATTAGTGCTGGCCTTTGCCTCCTTTTATGCTGACAATTTCCTAGATTCAGACATATTTGAGGAAAATACAGTTTATTCATTTGTCTCCATTGAAGCTGTGATGGTACTAAAAAAAAATATCTTGAAGCAACAATGCTCCCCTTAAACGTTGAGCTAGGACTGACGTCTGTGTTAACATGTTCACAACCATTCAAGGGATGAAATGGTTGTGTAAGAAAAATAGGATCTACTTCTAAGGAGAAAGCTTTGAAAGCGAGAAAACCCATTGTCATCAAAATATAAGATGGGTTTTGCAGGTGAATAGTTGTAATAGTTGACATGAGGTTTTGATGGCGAAGCTCACCAGATGGAAGACCTATAGTATTCAATGAAAATGGAACTAAATGACTTCTACTCTTCAGTGATGTAGAGTTCCACCCACCTTTTATAAATGAGAAATCTGCAGGTTGTTGCTGCAGTTTTGAGCATTTATGACAAGTGACAAAAGGAGCTACACCTGCTACTGGCTTGTGATGTCGCATAGCCAAGTTCAGCTCCTTCTTTAAGTATTTCCTCTGTGTAGTAGCAGATAGCCCTATGTGTCTGAAAATCAGAATTTGTTTCACAAAAGCATTGTGGACCTGAAGAGCAACAATCTTGCGCTCAATAGGACCTGTATAAATCTTCATGTTGGAAACGAACACGTAGTGACGAGTGATGGATATGCTGAGATATTTTAACAACAATGGTAACAAGAATGATCAACATTCAACACGGTGTGCGCAACTTGCTGCATTAGCTTAATAGGTATCAACGAGCATTTATTCCTTTGGCGCAACATGTTTCCATGATTACATCTTCCACTACCCATAGAGTGATCAAGAGAATGAGAAAACCTTCCCTCATGAAGGTCTTGGGTATGGTATTGGTGCGCAGAACTATGGTTTCCCTTGTAAGATACACCAGTGGTTCGTCTTCCATTTATCTCCTCACTCATATAGGAGTCTTCTTGTTCTTGTGTTGATCCTGCAACTTATTAGCCATTCTCAAAAGTTTCATCTTCTCCTGGTCAGTGTCCTCAAGAGTCACGTGAAAGAGAGCTCTCATCAACATTCCATTTTTTGGCCTGCAACTTTCATTGTGTGATTGATAACCACTTCGATGAAAAGACATACTCGATGGAAACTCGTGATCTCTCCATAATTTGTATTGTCCAACATTTCGTTTTGATTCTTTCTGCTCTCTTTCATGATATGGTTCTTTTCATGTGTCATATGTGATTGATGTTGTTTTCCAAGATCAACGTATATGTAGCGATTAGCAACACCTTTACTGTTTTTGATCCTTCCCTCAGCAACGGTGTCAGCGTTTTCAAAGAATAATAAATAAATAGAGAGGAACTGTCAAGATTGTATGTTTTAAACAGGTTAAACTTTCCCACTTCCAGTGTTTATTCTTTTTCTTCCTTTATACAAATCAATTTAGTCATTACAGTGGGATTTTCCCCCTCATTATAGTCTGATTCAAGTGTAAAATTTGTATACAGATTTGTTTTGAAGAAAGGCATAATTTATTCCTGAAATCAGTTGAAGACAAACTCTTCGGTTGATCCCAACTCCTGCATATACATTTTTTCTTTATTTATGTGATACAGAAGCATTTTTCTAAGCATGTATTTGTGGGAAGAATGCTCTTGTCTTGGGAATACATACGATAATTCACCAAAAGCTGGTTTTGCTTTTACAAGTAGGTTTAACATAATCCGCCAAAGGCGTTCTTCAATCTTCACGCACCAGACAGAATAAGCAACACACAAGTAGCCTTCCATCGGACTAATCTTTCTGCCTTCCTATGTTTACATTTCTAAATTTGCATATTTTTATTCTTCACCCGAGGATATTTCAGATTCAACTAGGGTAAAAACAAAACATTATCATGACCAAAAATAAAAACACACACTAATAGAGAGAGCAATCAGAATTACATCGTCAAGTTTGGATGTGTGTATCATACCCAATAAAGTCAATGTACAAACATATAATTTATTTACCTTTTGTTTTTCATAAGCTCTTTTCACGAAAGATAATTCGATTTCAATCATGGTCGAAAACTTAATGTGGCAACTCTTCGTGTTGTGATTTAACATCACCTCAACGAGACATGGAATCTAATTTTAAATTGTTTTACATGATAGATGTCACGCTAAATTAGATTTAAACACATTTATGAAACATGGCTGATTGCAGTTTAAAAAAACTTAAATTCCATACCGCCGCATAAGAATGTAAGTTAGTGGGTTCAAAGGATCGAAAAGTCCGGAACTCAAGCATCATACATTTAGTAACTGAACGTGAGTCAACAACAAAAAATAAAGGATAGAATACAGCGAAAAATTATGAATAACTTTAGCTAAGCGCTAATAATTAAATTAAACACACTTATCATGCAACTTTTACTAAAAAATTGAGATAACATATCAATATCCACGAGTTAAAAAATCCAGTCATAGTACCTAAAGCCTTGAAAAGGAGATATAAAACATGATTTGAAGAAAACATACAAAAAATATCCACATTTTGCTGGAATAGTACTTCCTTGTAGTCATAATCTTGACAACTTCTCCAGAAAGGGTGTCCAGCAATTTCTTGAGTGCAACAGATCGGTGGAATATTGTCTCCCTATTATACATCAATGCGGCCTTTGGACAACCACAATATCAATTGATATAAATGCCTACAGCAATCTCACCAAAGAGGATCCACAACTACCTGAAATTAGACTGGAAGTAGAGTAACCACGATATACCAGTATGACATCCAGCAGCAGCTGCTTTACAGGAAGTAATCAGGCGTTCTTCGGGTGACATCAGGTTCTCCTCTCCTTGGAGCAGGTTCAAACTGCAAGCAATTCAAATTTGTGTACAGACAATCCAAGGGATGGAACTAAAACATATTTTTACCAAACAATGTGGGCAAATTATGCTGAATAACAGAGAAACAGACCTGGATAAATGTGTGGCCCTTGCAATCATCAACCTCCAATATGGAAGCCATGTTCCCACATCGGTAACAGTAGTTAGGAGCACTAAAAATAGTAACCACCTTTTGTTCCTGTTTCAACAAAACAATGCACATGGTTAAAACTTTACTCCTGTAATTCTAAAGAGCAAATGAAAGAGATTATCATTCCATGAGAAGGACAATTACATGAGCCCAGTTAAATCCATCCATAACAAGCTGGTGAGCTCTAGCAATCAATTTAAGGCTGTTTGTGTGATTGAATTGTTCAGATATATCCTGAAAAAATGCAAATTGGAATTGAAATTAAAATTAAAACTAAAACAATAATAGATCTCTAGTGCTTCAACAAAAAACTCAGTCATGTACAGAGTTGAGATTAAAGCAATGATTTTACCTGACCAAAGGTATATCCAGCACCACGAGGAGAAATCCCCCAACCACATCTGTCATCTGGGTCAGACCACAGTAGATCACACATAGGCCCTTCATGAGGAACCTCTTGAACACGATCAAAGTTCCTTATGTTATCAAGGGTCTCAATTGAAGGTGACAGTCCACCATGCAAACAAAATATTTCTGATTCAACCTGGAAGGGGCATCATAAGGCTTGGTTTCAATAGAACTAGTCACAACAGACACTCTCATTTAAGCAGATTACATGTGTTTGTTGAAACTTACCACTTTGTATATTTAAGGCCGTCATCGCAATCTAGAAATCTACTACTTGCAAGTGGATTTTTTTTTATTAATATTGAACAGAAAGAAATTGAGGCTAGTTTATCATTCGTAAAATAAATGTACAGATATGATAAGTCATAAGACATGATGTAAGGAGCAACATTAGCATTCTTCAGGTATTAACTTCTTGAGGAAAAGAACAAGTGAGTGAAAAAGATGGAAGTCGCATGTAAGAGAAATGTACACACAGTTCTTTGAACAGCAAAAACAAAAGGTAAATGTTTATAATTTCAATTAATATTGGGAACAGAGAACACAATTATTCCAAAAAAATCCCTCAAATTTCCAAATTTTTAATTTTCATTATAACTTACATGAACTAACAAAACACTTCAAAATCTCGAACAAAAACACATAAATAGAGAGGGCATAAAGAACTAACCAATGCAGTCAATGGAAAAAAATCAAAGAGGTCTGTAAAGATCTTCCAAACATTAGCACTCCCATATCTGCAAATAAAGATTAAAAACACAAACAAGATCATAAATGTGAAAAAATAATAGAGCAAGAAACTAGACGGTTTAAGCGCAAGAAACTAAACCTATAAGGTAACATCTATATGATCATCTGAATTCTTAATTTATAAAGCTGAGCCTAGCAAAGGATGTAATCCTTCCCTCAAAAGCAAAACTTTCTTATATTGGCTATTTTGAACATTACTTTTGAAAAGATAATTTATTTTAATTTCATATTGCATCATGAAGTGAACATATTGTCTAGGTGTTTGTCCACAGTAAGTGCCAGGTCAAATCAAAAATCTTTATTTGGTTCTCTCATTTTCAAAATAAATAGTATTCCATATTCTTTATTCTTAGGGGAAATAATAGGACAGGTTTTTCTAGTTTTTACCAATGTTAACAAAAACAAAGGATGTTGTAATAAATAGTATGATATTTTATACCATACGACTTCCTTGACATCATCACTAATACGGCATATCTTTCACTATATAATAAAACTGAAGAACTCAAACCAACAAACAAATCAAAAGGCTACATAACCACCAAATCATCAGCACAATTCAGAAGCTCATCCCAGAACTCCAGTTCAGTACCATAAAATAATAAGAAACAAGGGAACAAATATCACAAGTTAAAATTCAATACGAGCATATTGCAATGGAAAATAAAAAGGATTTCCCTATAATTCACATTTAAAAAGAAGTTTATGACGCCAATAACACTACTATATGTACATTTGTATTCAGCAAAACGGGCTTCATTTGGAAAAATTATGACATTATATGCCTACAAATAGTTTTCTAGACAGAAGTATCTCATGTTTTGTTCTGTTGGACCTCCAAAGGAAGGTGCAAAACTCACTTTCTTAGGCATTCGTCGTAAAATCCATAAACTTGAGTAATCTGCATAAGAAAAATGATAAAAAAACAACTCAGCAAATAATAAAAACCAATAAAAGTCTTCAAATTAAAGCTGGCAATATTTAGCAATAACAATATAAAACAGAACTAAAAAGCATCCATGAATGGCTAAATTTTAAATCATTCAAGACTAGTTACTATAAAAGTTTAGAAATAAATGACATAAAGGAACTCAGGAGACATGAGCAACATAAAAATTTGAGTGAAGAGTGAAAACAAGAACCTGACGACTTTCATGGTTTCCTCTAAGAATAGTAATTCGCTGAGGATATCGCACTTTCAGCGCCACGAGGAGCTGGATAGAATAACTAATTAGTACATCTGATAATATAAGACATGTAATCAAAGGAAAATTTAGAAACAAAATGTATTAACAAAAATAAATATCAATGCAGGTTCACCATCAGTCAAAATCCCGCCTCAAAAGAAAGAATACTTAGAGAAATAGGTCAACCCTATGGATGAATCTTTCTTATAAATGGAAAATAATTTACTGTACCGGTGAATGATATTTAGTGAATACTTGAATTTTTCCAAACCTCAAATCATGATATGTAAAATTAAAACATCAGCCTTGAAATAGCTCAGATATTTGACTACAATATATTCATTGCAGGTTTAAGATTTTATCATATTATGAGCTGTTCATAAACATCACCCATGGTCCACCCCAATGGCCAAATTTGACTAGACTACCATTATCTGTTACTCACAAGTCAAAAAGTAAATGCCGACGACCTTGAAAATATGATTGTAAGATAATGTAAATATCTAAACGATCTCAATGCACATGTTATCCATATTTCATCTTTGTAGACCTTCTAAAACTTAACACATTAAAAATACAACTGGACATTCTAAAACTATTCCCTCACTTATGTGCCTGTGTTAAAATAATTTGAAGGCAGTATCTGCCATTTGGTAAGGTTCCATTATCAGTTTAATCCCCCGAGCAAAAGACGAATTAAATGAAGCTCAAAGTCACAGTTGGCCTGAATTTCATCAACTACCACTTGAAAACAATTTCCCACCTAATATTTGGTCTCCCTATCACATGAATACCATAAAAAATGCACCTCCAAAGAGGTCTTATGCAGAGAGTAAAGAGCATATTTTCTGAAAAAACTGTTGGAAAGTGAAAGAAAGAAAAAAAGAAAACAAGTTTCGGATGGTTGAACTTACTGTTACAGTCTCAACTGAATAATAACCTCGGTCCACATAATCACCCATAAACAAGTAGTTTGTATCTGGACACTGTAAACAAAACACACATTCAATATCAAAATGGTTAGCAAATATATCATCCAGAAACTTGCAAAAAATTGCCTTATCATGTTATGTTACATTTTGCAAAATTGAAGACAGAATCTTGGGGTCATAGTGAAGTCAGTTACGTAATTTGTGC
>Ga0315914_1004918_pt1 | contig 19744 bp, 9 predicted proteins | sample MpolenodulesMG_FD_203920 | JGI IMG/M metagenome (GOLD analysis project Ga0315914, IMG submission 203920) | Medicago polymorpha root nodule microbial communities from Los Angeles, California, United States - elongated nodules | ecosystem: Host-associated > Plants > Roots > Nodule | place: USA... | reverse complement strand
TGTCTTGGGGGGCCAAAACTGCTACAGTTGCAAAACTTAGGGGGCTGTTTTGTAGTTTTTTCTTAGGGGGCCAAAATCGCAACTTTGAGAAAGTTAGGGGGCTAAAACTGCAATTAAGCTTAAAATTTATTTTTAAAAAAAATAAATCAATCATCATCTTCTTTCTTTCTCTTCTTCTTCCATCTTATTTGTATGTCGGTGGGATAAAATTAAATTATATTTCTGTGAACAAATAAAAATATAAAAGAGAAATTAGATACATATTAGGTGCAAGAATAGACTTGTGGACATAAAGCATAAATACAAACAAGTCTTACATAATAAGAGAAGTTATTGACGGTTAAATACATACTCATGCGTTAGAAAAAAGTCCACCCTGCATACTATGCAATAAAAAAGACAATTACGAGATATGTAGTTCAGAGACTTCAAATTTAATGAAGTATCGGTATTTGATACGTGTTAGATAGGCATACATGAAAAATACTATATCTTTTCATAAGGGTGCATTTGTTTTCCGAATTCTAACTTAGATTATCACAATATGTTTAAGCCTCATACTAATTAGGACATATTCAATTAGTTAATTCCATTCAATTGTTTTATGATTAAAATTTATTTAAAAAATAAAAAAGCTAAATCAATCATCATCTTCTTTCTTGCTCTTCTTCCATCTTCTTTCAGTGCATACCTAAATATTCATCTAAACCCCTTGAAAAGTAACAAACATGTTAACAAATTTTATCTAGAAAAAACATCGAAAAAGAAAGGAAAAAAAATTAAAAATAAAACCCGCAAAAACTCAAAATGAAAATTCACGAATAACAAAAAATTCATAAAAATTTCTTCAATAAAAAAAATTCATAAAAATAAAATCATTCCAAATCTTAGGCTTATTAGAACCAACACACTCAACCAAGCACTTGAAATCAAGTCTTTAATGATCTTCACCAGGACATTTTCCTTAAAATCCGAAGGATTAATTCAAAAAACAAAAACACAATCAAATCATTTATTTTTGGTCAAGACTAGTCACACAATCAAATCTACACCCGAGCAAAAAAAAAACATGCAAGTGGAGTCAACAAAATAAAGACAAAAATCTTGCAGCTTGTTTAATAACAAAATCAACACAAACATCCAGAACATTCTACAATTTGTTCAACAATCAAAATAATCCAGCACCCTCATAATAACCCAAGCAAGTGGAGTCATCACCATTAATTTTTAGGAGAATGCTAGTGAGTGTCCTTAGGACATTAGTTAAAGTACTAAAATAAGTAACTTTGATATAAAAAATTGTGTAATTATATTGCTAAGACAAAAGTAAAACCTTGTATTTCCAAGACAAAGTTTCTACTAACGAATTCCATAACCACTGCCCTTAAGACATTGGTTAGCAAAACCCTAATTTTTATGCTCACAGATTCACCATTATTAGTGTTGTGTTATTTATAGGATCACGTTACATGTATTTCCTTCGTCCCTTTTTATAATATCACTTTAAAAATAATGCGGATATTAAGAAAAATTGTTGAAGTAATAAATTTACAGTGTCACACACATTTCAGACAATTAATTACTTCGACAATTTTTTTTTAACATTGAATACTAAACTACCCTTTGTATATAAATGCATTCAATGTTACTTTTTATATTCCAAGATAAATTGATAGTGTTGATAAGGAATATACTCCCTCCTTCCGATATTATTAAAAAAAAAAAAAATCACACTTATTAAGAAAACTAGAAGATAGTAGTTTGCAACATACCCCCTCCGTCCTATATTATAAGAAGAAAAAAAAAACTCATTTTCTTTGTCTAAAATAATAATAAAAAAAGATCAACTTTTATCATATTTAATTATGTTGTTTCAAAAAATTATCTTTTCCAAAGGAAAATTAAATGCAAAGTGCATTCAATTTGCTCTCTCTTTCATTTTCTCAATAACCAATAACCAATAAAAATTGTTTTTACATCTTCCTATAAAACTTATTTCAAGGATAACACAAGAAACTATGTTGCAAACTATTATGTTTTTGTTTTCTTAATAAGTGTATTTTTTTTTTTTGCTTATAATATGGGACGGAGGGAGTAGTTTCTTGTGTTATCATTGAAATAAGTTTTATAGGAAGATGTAAAAACAATTTTCATTGGTTATTGAGAAAATGAAAGAGAGAGCAAATTGAATGCACTTTGCATTTCATAATTTCATTTGAAAAAGATAATTTTTTTTAAAAAAACATAATTAAATATGATAAAAGTTGGTCTTTTTTGCTTATAATTTGGGACAAAAAAATGGGTTGTTTTTGCTTATAATATGGGACAGAGGGAGTATTTGATAAAGGAATAATAACTGCATATAATAATTTGTATTGAGTCTTATATTTAACGACACCCATTTTTTTTAAAATAGTTTTATAATTAAGGATGGAGGGAGTAGTGTTTTCTTTAAAGCATTTCCTTTTTTCCTTATTTTGTAATTAATTATCGATATTTTAAGAAATTAAACTACTCAATCGAAATTGGCACCACGCTGATTCGACTCTTAGACCTTAAGATGAGTACGCTTAAATATTCAAAGTCAATACCACAAGATCAATTCAAATAAGTTTATTGAAAGTTGCTATTTAGCTTCAGACCATTTCTGATGCTAATATTGTCCGTTAGTGTCCATTTAGCATCCACAAATTCTTATGCAAATGCATTTTTTTCAATTCCTTTTTTATATGAAATTTATCTTTAGTCAGATAGACGTTATTTGTTGACGCTATATTTTTTAACCAAATTTTACTAATAGAATCCACAAAATCTTATGCTAAATTTGTTATTTTACAAATAACATATATAATGCCTGATGCTAAATTTTTTACTAATAGCATCTATGCGTACCGGGAAAATGTTCCTCAAGATCAATGGTTTGCAACATTTTTGGTAAGGATATAAAAGAATTATGTTGCCTCTATTCAATGTGTGGGATGGGTACTTTTTTAGGTTGTTTTTGTGCTTGTTTTGTATAAGCAACACTGTTTTTCTGGTTTTTTTACATGTGAGCCCCTCTTGTGACTGGGTTTATGTGGTTGAAAATTATGGTGCCTTGTTCCTTTGGCTGCTTCAGAAATATGATACAAACCTTGCTATTTTTATATTGTTTGACAGGAATATGTTTCATGGGAGACTCAATATGATAACGAAATCAGGAGCATATTTGATAAAAAGTGCCGAAAGCGCCTTACTGACATGCTTACAAAAGTAACAAATATGGGGGAAAGACCTAGTTGGATGGGAGAGGATGCATATGATAGTCTTCTTCAATTTGGAAGAGTGACAAATTCAACAAGCTTTCTTCATAAAACAAGACTAATCGGGGTTTGAGCAAAGGAGGAGCTGTCCATACCACATGTCATAAGGCTCACCACGGCGTGGAACTAGACATGGTATGCATTCATTCCATTCTTTAATATCTAGTTCATTGCTAGAATTTGACAGACATTACTGTTTGTTTTATGGCTTGACTGACAGAGTAAAATACTTGGACAATCTATCTATCCTGATGAACTCTTCTTGGTCACTCATAAGAGGAATTCTGGCAATTGGGTTGACAGTCATGCTGGAAAAACTTATGTAAGTTTTTTATTGTATAATAATAGAATTGATAATCACTCAAGAAGCTCGAAAAACTTATGTCTGCAATCTGAGATATGTACTTTATACCGAATATATCTGCAATCTTGAGATATGTATTATGAGATATGTGAACATATATAATCTGGAATCTTGTACTGAAAAACCATAATTCATTATGTGCTTGTGCAGAATTTTTAGTAAGTAGCAGAATTTTTTTAAAATGCCAATACCTTACGTCTAATGATCAAAATACATATATGGATAAGTTATGTAAACCTGGAATATTTGCAATTTGATATATGTATTTTATACCGAATATGTCCACAATCTTGAGATATGTATTATAAGATATGTGAACATATATAATCTGGAATCTTAGACTAAATAGACATAATTCATTATGTGCTTATGCAAAATTTTAGTAAGTAGCAGAATTTTTTAAAAAATCGATAACTTACGTCTAATATTCAAAATACATAGAGCAATAAGTTTTGTTTTTTTACAGGATAACTATCAGCAGCGTCTGACTCAGCTATCAAATATTGATGAGAATTCTAATGGTGATATGCAAGAGGTGGGCGGAGAGACACGACTTCGATTATGGGTAGATGCATGTTGCTGGGGGTTTGTCTCGAGGTAATTGTTATGGTACTGGGGCTTTATATGTCAACATTAGACCAGGCGTAAGTCATCTGACTCAAGAATCTGGTCCTCCTGAAAATGAGGTGATTGAGATGTCTCGAGGCTGATCAGCGTTCGCAACAGCGAGAGAATCAATTCTCTACTGCTATGGAAGAATGCAGGAAGCGCATGGAAGCTTTAGAGAATCAATCAGGTGGTGGTTCTGGTAATACTATTCGATCTCGTCACACTCAACATCCACATTATGACCTCACCTAATGTTTGTTGGTGTTTTAGTTTTTTTTTTTGGATATAACACAATTGTTAAGTTCTTATGGATGACCTCACCTTGTTCTCTTTCAATTGGTGACGTGTTAAGTTTTGGGCTTTAGGTTATGTTTAATTTCTACTAATTTTATGCTTAAGACTTCAGCATATGCCAAACTTTTTTGGATAACCAAAACTAGTGACACATAGGTTATGTTTTGGTGCTTTAGGATTACGTATAGTTTCTACTAATTTGATGTTTAAGACTTCAATATATGTGTAGTTCTTTATCATTAAACTTGAGTACCAATATTTAATTTGATTGTTATTTTGTTGGATGCCTCAACTTCTAAGTGTTAATTTAATTTCTATAAAAGTCATATTATTATTAAATCTTAAAAATTATTGTGTAACCCTAGTTGGTGGTCGTTAACCAACAAACATAATAACTTACACTCATGTGGATTAACATTAGTGAACAAGATGCTATTGTGGATGCTATTATTTAGAAAATCATGAAATTAGCATCTGCATTTATTTGACACTTAAAATTAGCATCAACGAAATTCAGATGCTAAGTAGCATTTGCATTTAGATACACTTTTCATACCCATTTAGCCTCAAATTTAACATCGACGTTCGTAGATACTATTTTAGCGTCAGTTAGATGCTAGTGTTTAGTTTCAAGGCTTTTACTGTCGTCACTTTTGTGGATGCTATTCTGATGCTAAAAGCCTATGTGTCCACTTTTTGCCTATTTTTCTGCTGATGCTGAAACCCATTTTTCTTGTAGTGTGCATGGTCCTTTCCCGGCCTTGCTTTACTATCCGAAACTAGATGAGCAATCAGAAGACAACAAGACAAGGATGGTTGTTCAAGCCATTATTGAGGATATGCAAAGCCTAATTGTGATCATGCAAAACCGAAATTAAGAAAACACAACGATCCGACAAAAAATCTAGAAGAAATGTGTTTAAAAGTAATTACACTTAATACAATTGATGGTAGTTTACTCATGAGGTGAGGAGTCCAGATCAACGAGAATGAATATGAGAAGCAAGTGAAACACGTCCATAGTTCACCAAGAAGCCTCTTTCATCCCAACGTTGCTAACTATCAAATTTCTTTTAGGGGAAGTCATTGGATCATCCACCACAAGGACAATCCGAAAATGATTGGAGTTTAGATATTCAATTGGAACTAAAAAATGGTGTTGGTCGATCCAGGAAGCCTAGACGACATCCTATACTAGGAGAGGCATTTGTAGGATTACATTGATTATGAAACAACTTCATCCCTTTTGAGGTAACCTGGTGGGATTTTCTAATGAAATATCCATTGTAAAGGCATACACCATGCTCAATACAATGTTTGGTAAAAGAGAAAACTCAGAGTGCACCAAGGTTTGTTATATGGTGGTATATGTGCGGAGCCAAAAAATTTGATTTGTGGGGGCAAGATTTTATATGATAAATATTTATAAAAAAAATTAGCAATGCAAAAGTGATAAAATAATAACATTATTATCTTTTATGATATGTGGAACCTCATTAACAAGCCAGATGAGTTGTGGTGTAAAGTCCTTATTAGCAAGTATGGCAGAAGTAATGATCTCATGATTTCTGGTAGCTCTCAGCCTTACAATTCTCCTTTGTGGAAAGCTTTGGCGGGAATCTGGAATGATTTCCAACGCCATGTGTTTTCGCAAATAGGAAATGGCAGACAGACAAATTTATGGATGGATAAATGAGTTCCTAAGGGAGGTGTGCTCCTAACCTCAGCTTCCCAAAACCTTATTCATACCACTCTTTCTGTGAGGGATGTGTTGACTCCTGAAGGAAATTGGGATTTAATTGTTTTGCAGGATAATTTGCCTAACACTATTGTGAATCAGGTCGTTGCTTTACCTTCCCCAAACGATGCGGACGGGCCTGATGCCTAGGATGGGGGGAACTAGTACTCACCAGTTTACTATTCAAAGTGCTTATAGGTTGCAACATAGGGATATCCATGCTCTAGAGGGGGATTGGAAATCTTTGTGGGACTGAAAATGACCACACCGTATACAAACTTTCATCTGGTTGGTAGCTCAGAAGCGCATCCTTACCAACTTTCGGAGAAGCAAGTGGAGAGTGGGTATATCTCCACTTTGTACTAGATGTGGGAGAGATGATGAGATTACCATTCATGTGCTTTGTGAATGTGTCTACGCTACTCAGGTATGGCTCCGTTTGGTTCCATCTAACTTTATAACTGATTTCTTTACTTTTGATTGCAGGAATTGAATTTTTAATAACATCAGTAAGCAGGGTATTGGTGGTCATAGTACAAATTGGAAGATAACTTTCATGACCACTTGTTGGTTCATGTGGGCATGGAGAAACAAAGCTATCTTTGAAAAGAATTTTCAACAATTGAATAACCCTGTCTTGGTGATCCAAAATTTTGCTCAAAAGATAGACTTGTGTTCAAATCAACGGCTTCATTGCAATTTTCAAATGAAGGAGACAATCTACATAGGTTGGAAGAACCCCCCCCTGAAGGTTGGATTAAACTCAATAGTGATGGTGCTTGCAAAGGAAATGGAGAATATTCAGGTTGTGGTGACCTCTTTCGTGACTCTGAACGGATATGGCTAAAAGGCTACATTCGAAAGATTGAAATTTGTGATGCACTTCATGCTGAAATATGGGGCATGTATATTGGTTTGGAGATGGCTTGGCGAGAGCCCTCAACTCATTGTCGAAAGTGATTCTAAAATCTTCATTGACATGGTTATAGAAAACTGCAAGTTTAGTGGCTCAGTTCCCATATTGGTGCAACGCATTCGAAAACTCCTGGCTTTGGATTGGCGAGTCCAATTTTGTCATACTTGGAGGGAGAGTAACTGATGTGCTGATTGGTTGACTAACTTTAACTTTTCTCTAAACTCTTTTAATTGTATCATAATGGAGAATTCATCCAGTGAGCTCCGTAGACTTCTTTTTTATGACATCTATGGCGCTTCTATGCCTAGGAATCGTCGGCTAGCTTCTTAGTTTTCTTTTGGGCCTTTAGCCCTGTTTTGTACAAAAAAAAATAAAAAAAATAAACACTATACAATTATATATTGAAAAAATTAAAGACTTGTTAATATTTACAAATTAAAATTGTTATTTACGTGTCTTTATTTTTAAAATGTATGGTAAAAATCATTTAAAATTTTATCTCAAATGCATTTACACATTTGGTTTTATAAAATTCATGAAAAAGTACTCTTCTTATAGTATAAATTTCCATTCAATGGGCGCGGCCTATTATTTAAAGAGGAGACAATAACTAAAATATCAAAAATTTAACCAATAATATAGAAAAAGTAGCGGGGGCAATTGCCCCCAATTTACTCTATGTACATTCGTCCCTGGTATGTGCCTCATAGGGGTGTATAATGGGAGTTGAGGGAAAAGAGTGTCATGAAGCATTGTTTTAAGAACAATTGATATTAACCATAACTACTTTTAAAATCGCATGAATGAATGATTGTGATTTGTCGATGTTGTAATTTCATTACATTGAAAGTGTATATAAATTATATCTTTGATTTTTTTGACAAGTAATTTACATGTTTGATTTTTTTTTTTTAAATTTATACATATCCTATGGGTATTAATTTATTTCGATATTCTTATCTCTCTACATCATACTTTTTTTTTACTAACGAAAGTTGACAACTAAAGTTGAACTCACGTCTCAGTAGGGTATGAGTGAACACCTTACAAACAAAACCAACATTTACTACATCTCTACATTTTATTCTTTAAATATGAGGGAAAATTATAATGACCTCCCTTGAGGTAGGTCTAAATACAAGAAACACCCCCTCTATTTTCCTAATAATCAATAACCTCCCCTTCCGTTAGTTATAATCAAATTCCGTTAAGAAAACAAAAACCTTCTGAATTTGTTGTTGCTTTCGTTTTCCCTATCAATATCCATACACACACAAAACTAAAACTGTTTTCTTTCTTATCTCTAGATTACTCATTCACTTTTGTTCTTGGGTTGCATCCTTGTTTTGTATTCCCTATATTAAGATGTGTTCCCCGATGTTGCTCTTTCAATCATTTTTGTCGTTGCTATCGCCGGTTTATGCGTCACCGTTTTCCCGCGTTGGTGTGTTTATTATCTTCATCATTCTCTTCCGTCTTGCTGTAGTTTGTATTGCGATGTTCAATTATCATAACTGTTGTATTGCTCGATGGCTAGGGATTTCACTCGTTATCTTAGACTGTCAAGGTTTCTTATCCAATATGGAAAATGCTTCTGCGTCTTTCTTTAGCAAGAAATGATTTTTACCAGCTTAGAATTTAGTAGGTGTAGCATACCAGCTCAGAACTTACTATATCTTTACTGTAACAAAAAAAAAAGAAGCAATTTCCACAAATAATAGAGTAGTGTTTTAGACCTCTTCTACTTCTGTCAATATAAAAACCTCTCCTCCTTTTATAATATTTGAAAGAAAATAAAAAAGGAATTAAAAAAGTTGGAGTAAATTAACTTGAACAAATTTAACTCATCAAGCAAAACACTAAATTAACTATATATTTAGAAAATAGAAGCATTTGATAAAACAAGAGAAATTGTAGATTCAGATGAATTTCAAGTTACAAAGCCATGGATTTGAGAATTGAAATAAAATTAAGAGAATCAAAAGTAAATTACACGGTGGAATTGGAAGATTAAGGGGAAGTAGAGGTAGCTTCATAAACAGGAGAATCATGGTTTTCGAAGGAAGCACATTGCAGCAGCTTATGATTGTCTCATAATAGAGTTTAAACACCGTTAACCCATGAGGGAGGTATCTGATAGTTAGAGAATTAAATAAGGGAGGTGACTGCTTGATTGAAAAATAGAGGGGATGTGAGTGATATTTTAATAAAGTTTAGGGGAGGTGAGTGTGATTTATCCTAAATATAAATATTGAATTTTACATCTCATTCTTTAAATATAAACATTGCATTTAAATTATTAAATACAAGTCAATACATTTAATGAAAATTTATAGGAGCTTTTAATGCATTTAATAAAATTTAATGATAACTTATACGATAAAATGAAAATTTGTAATATTGATTTTATCTACATTAAAATACAATACTTAACACTAATTGTGACATTTGCTCTTTCAAAAAAAACTAATTGTGACATTTGCAAATAAAAAATTATCTCAAAATGAATGTCACACACAATTATTTAATGAAATATTAATTATTATTTCTCTATTATATCATCTAATTATTTTTCTATTATTTATTACATAGTTTTAAGAACCTGATCGGTTGTCGATCCGGTGAGGTCACTGGGTCATTAGTTCAACCACTGGGTCATTAATTAAACCAATTCTCGAACCGGATTCCAGTGGACAGGCCCAACCGGTCTGATGTTTAAAATTATGGGAGGAGTTGTGAGGGGAATGTGGCGCTCTTTTATCTAACATTGTTTTGCAGTATGGTGTGGTAGATTATTGGAAGTGGCAGTTATCAGCTGACAAAGACTATATTGTTCAAGACTTCTATCAATTCTTGACGGCGAAGCACCATAATCATTGTAACGACTATCAAGACATCATTTAGAATAAAACAGTTCTCTTGAAAGTTTATATTTTTGTTTGGAGACTTTTCAGGAATCGAATTACAACAAAGGATAATTTGGTAACCGGTTTTCATTCTTATCGTTTATTATTCATTGCAGAATTTCATTTGCAATAAAATGATGTTGAAAGGTGAATAAAATCATAAGAATACATTTGACATAGGCATGCATATTATTTATTGTATTTTGTTTCAATTAAGAACAAACTCAAGGTCGTCTATAGGTACAAGAGCAGTAGTCGAGACCATAGTCTTGCACACAAAACCCAACACCCGACTTAGGATATTTGCTAGTACACCTTTTATCACAACAATCATTCCTACAATCACTAGTGCATAGTCCCATCCCAATACTGCATTGATTAACTCCAAATTGTCCTGTTACTGGATGTTCGTAAGAACATGTGCATAAGTTGTAGAAGTCACAATTCGTGCTTATAGGTTTAACACCTCTTCCAAAGTCTTGACACACCCGTGGACAATGTACCTCTTTATCCGCACAATTAGCCACAACGTTTGTGCAAACACCTTCAACCTGTATTAATTGCACTGTGCTTGGACAAAGTAAAGAAAAAAAATGAAGCATAAATTAGTGAAAGATTTATCATTTAAACAACGATGATGAAAACGGTGGATAGACTTTTTACCTGCAACAACTAAAGCCAATATGGTTAAGAAACCGAAAGATCTTGACATTTGGTTTGTCGTTAAGAAATGATTCTTTGCAAGTTTAGTTTGGTTTATTACTCCAATGTTAAATATGTGTATTTATTTTTGAAGCAAAAATATGTGCATTTATAAGTAATTGAGATTACGGTTTTTTTGACCAAAACAAAAACTTCTTTGTTTTAATTTGACCAAGCCAAAAACTATTTTAGTAAAATTGACCAAAATAAAAGCTTTTGTTTTAATTTGACCAAATCAAAAACTTTTTTGCTAAAAAAAATAAATAATATTTATTATATGTATGTCCGTGGGATAAATTAAATTATATTTTTTTGAACAAATAAAAATATAAAAGAGAATTCTTTCAAAAAAAAATATAAAAGAGAAATTAGATACATATAAGGTGCAAGAAAATATAAATGGACATAAAGCATTAATTAGTATAAACATGTCTCACAGGACAAGAGAAGTTATTGACGGTTAAATCCATATTCATACGCGTTAGAAAAATGTCAACCCTGCATACTATGCAATGATAAGACAGTTACTCTCTATGTAGCCTAGATATTTCAAAATTGATGAAGTACCGGTATTTGATGCGTATCTTGCACTGATACATTTGAGATGCGCCAGTGGTACACAAGGTATACAACGCTGGGAACTGATACACGTGTGATACATGATTTTTCTATTTATTTTTATTTTTATTTTTTCTTTAAAATAAAAAGGCGGAAACATAATTTTTCTAATTTCTTTTTATTCTTTAAAAAAATAAGAAAAATGGAAAAACCTTATAATATTGACCAAGTAATGTTGCTTATATGTAATTAACTATTTGTTACTTTTTTTATCATTAATATTATTATATTTGTTTAGGGGAATATTACTTATATTTATATATTGTGCAATTGTATATTTAATTTTAAATTTTACCTTTTTATTCAATTATCCACACCGTATCGTATTTTGAAATTTTAAATTTTTCTAGTATTGTATTGTATCAAGTATCTAGATCTTCATAGGTTACTTACTAGCCTAGGACATATGGTATGCATGCCCGTGAAAAATATCATATATTTTTTTTGTGAAGTAACATACTGACTATAAATTCTCTTTAAACCCCAACATCTACATATATTATGCAATGTTCCTACCATTCAAGCTAAATTCACGAGAACAAATATTATACATATTTTTTATTTTTAAAGAAAGATACCATATTTTTACAAGGGTGCATTTGTTTCCCGGATTCTAATCCCTCATTTAGCTTAGATTATCAAAATACGCTTACGTGTCATGCTAACTAGGACATATTTTTAATTATTTAATTCCATTTCATTGTGTTATGATTAAAAAAAATTAAAAATTAAAAACTAAAACAGTCACTGTCTTCTATTATTTCTGTTCTTCTTCCGTCTTCTTTCAGTACATACCTAGATATTCATGAAAAGTAAGGAGCAAAATAATGTTAATAAACTTTAGGAAAAAAAAACATCCGAAAATAAAAACAAAACCAGCAAAAACAGAAAATCTTAGGCTTGGAAACAACAAAAAAATCCATAACAAAAAAAAAACCAAATCATAGGCTTACCGGAAACAATACAATCAATTCTTAGGCTTACTAAAAAGATAAAAGTTTAATTGTTTAAGGTTTGTGTATGATTTTAAAAAAATATTAATTGTGTTGTTTTTAATGATAAAATTTGTATCATTTATTAATATACCCTTATTAACTGTAGTTAATGGAGTAATTAAGTTTGACGAAAGTTATTAAATAAGGGTATAATAGTGAAAAAAATGTTAAGGAGACTATTATTTTGAGACGTATGTAAAAGAAAAATAATAAAACTTGTGGCGTATTTAATTAACAAATCAAGAAAAAAAATTCGGAATACTTTCTCCGTCTCTTAATTTAAGCACCTATTTTCACTCTTAATAAAAAAAAAATGTAGTGCAGTTAATGTGTCTATTTTTTAGATGGATATACCTTCTTTCTTCTTTTTTTTGAACAAACTAAAATGATATATATTACCACAAGGGATAACATTCCTACTACCTAGCACAAGGTGTGCAAAGGAGAGCAGAACAAAAGTCTACACAGTATCCTGAATAATTACAGACAAAAAAAGTCAACCAATGACCAAACAGACAAGAGGTTGCTGTCACCACATATGGTAACCAAAAGAAAAACACACATTTTTAGCTTTCAACCAATGAAAAGTAGTAATTTGGACTCTCTCCAGAAGCTGCATAACAGATTTAGCTTTATTAGAGAACAATCTATGATTCCTTTCATTCCAAGCACATAAACACTGCATAACCAGACAAGCTGCAAAAACGACCAACGGGGTTTAAAGCTTCCCGTAGAATAAGTGAACTGAGTAAAATGATCCAAAATATGTTGGGGTTCCACTGAATGAAAACCAATCCAAGCTTTGACATGTTGCCAAAGCACACTGAAAATTGGATAGTGAATTAAGAGATGATCTGTCGTTTCATTATTACCACATCCAGACACGCACATTTGAGCATCAACAAGAATGGTACCTCTACACACCAAATTATCCTTTGTAGGCCACTTGTTGCGAAGAAGATGGCGCGCACAAATTGACACCTTCAGAGGAACATTTTTATGCCAAACTGCTTCAAGTTATTCATCGCGGTTATGCATCTCCTGCCTCATAAGAATTTGATACACACCACGGACTGTGTAACTATCACCCACATTAGGATGCCACTGCTATACATCTGTAACAATATCCTGCAAGGTAACATTAGAAAGTAGAGTCCTACACTCCCCCACTAAATCTTCCTCCCACGCCAACAATTGCCCACACCACCCCTAGGCTTCCCCTCCTTCCTCCCAACCTAAGGAAAACATTTATGCTACCGTCTTATCCTTATTAACAAATAACTCAAAAAGCCTCCTAAATCTCTCTCGAAAAGGGACCGCCCCCACCCAACAATCGATACCTAAAATGTCATTTGTATATGTATGTGAAATAAATTTTGATTTTTCATAATTCAAAACACTTAATGGTATTAATTTGTGGTTTATTTGGACAAGAAGCAATAAAAGTATTTAGTAATTTTTCCTTAAAAAAAAAGTACTTAGTAATTTAAGAAGAGACTAATATTTAAGGATAAATTTTTATCAAATAATTGCTTATATATAGAGACTGATGACGTAATCTACCATTTGTACAACAATCCAAAAAGCTCAACATCCTCATAGTAACCTGAGCAAGTGAGGTCATGTTAACTTGTGTCCTAAGGGCACATGTTAAGAAATCCAAAAAAAAGCAATTTTGCATTGAAAAACATGATATTTTGACTTTTTAGAAGTTGACTACACGACTTTTGATGCATATACTTCTATAATGAGTTCCTTAACATGTGTCCTTGAGGGCACAAGTTAACATTTGTCTTTCTTTAAACCATTTCCCTTTTTCTTATTGTGTAATAATTATCGATTTTCTTTTAAGAAATTAAAATACTCAATTGAAATTGACACTAAGGTGAATCGACTCTTAGAAATTGAAATTAGCATATTCAAAAGTCTAAAGTCAATACAACCATACCAACTCAAATGAATTTATTTTACCAAATTTTATTTCGAAAGAAATGATAAATTAAACTATGAATAAAGAATAAGAGTACAATTTCAGTAAAAAATAATAAGAATACTTTGTTTTTTTTAGCAAAGCAAAAGTTAAGTCCTTTCATTCATAACTATCGGATACAAATTAGTTGATACATAATTAAAATTTGATAACTTTGCTCACCTTGTGCGGAAAGCTTCATCGTTGGTTAATATATCTCATTTTGATTTGTTCAAAAAAAAAATTAAAATTTGATAATATTATTGCATTTATTTCAATTAAGAATAAACTCAAGAGTTTTTTTTTTTTTGAGAGAAAACTCAAGAGTTATAGAGACATAAACAATAGTTTTGACCGTCGATCTTAAGGCAGGCCCCAGCACCATCCGGACTATTATATTTTTTCACACACTTTGCGTTGCAACAATCATCATTACAGGTACTATTGCAGAGTCCTAGCCCAATACTGCATTGTTTTGGAGTATCATTTGGTGGTGATTTGTCCAAAGTACAAGTGCATAAGTTGTAAAATGCACATGACGATCCTAAAACACGAGCATGTTTTTCATATATTCTAGTACATGTGTATGGACAGTTTACGTCAGCACAACTGCCAAGAATTTTTGTGCAATTACCTTCTACCTGTATCAATTGCACTGTGTATTTGGAAAAAAAAATGAAGTAAAACCCAGTAAGAAAAATAGTTTGAAGACTTAGACTCAAACTTGAACAAAGGAGAAAAAAATTAATATAAAAACTAGTTACGATCATTTAACATTATATATATATATATATAACTTAATGACCTTGACAATGGTGGAGAGGTTTACCTGCAACAACAAAAACCAAAATGGAAATGAAGCAGAAAGATTTCGAAATTGGGTACGCCATTACATGGAGAGGTTTAGTATTTTGGTTTGTGACCCCAATACTGAAGTTGTGTATTTATAAAGACACTGAAATTACGTTACTTTTTGACCAAAAAACAAAAAAACAAAAAACTAATTAATTAGGTCAAACATTTTTTTTTTTAGGTTTAGACTCTTTTTTATACATCCTATGGTCACTATTATAAACAAAAATCTCATTCATTAAACCATGTATGTGGTATATAATAAAAATCATATACATCATTAATTGAATAAATCTAAAATATAAAATTTTGCTTATAATAGTGACCATAGGGTGTAAGTCTTAGTCCAGCCTATTTAAATTAGGAGAAATGGTTTTTGTACAACCATTTTATGATAATTTTTCTTTTATACTCACATTATGTTTTTACTGTATGAGTTATGCTAACCAGTGCCCTTATGACACTAGTTAAGGAAACTAAAAATTGTAAGTTTGTATTGAATTCAACAATTTTTTTACTTTTAAAAAGTCAAATCTATCACTTTTCATCATTTCCCAATACAACACTTTTAAGTTTGTCCTCTTAACCAATGCCTTAAAGGCACTATTTAACATTTCCCTTACTTTATTTATCTATTGTTTTGGTTTATGTATCTATAACTGCTTTTCTTTGTAAATTTATGGTTGTACCATAAATTGTCATACAAAAGATTATTCAAATAACACACTTTTTATGAAAATGATGAATACATCAATATATAAGCAAAATTGACTTTTTAGGTTCATTCATTTAATGATATATGTGGTTTATAATATGAACCACATACATCATTAAATGAATGAACCTAAAAAGTCAATTTTGTTATATTTAAAAACGGAGAGAGTACTTAACAAAAATACTTAAAATCATTTTTTTTCTCTCTTTCACTTATAAAACTTTTCTTAATATGCATGAAAGATCAAATAGTTCATTTATTATAAAATAGAGAGGTTATCATTCAGAATGATCTAATTATAAAAACAATGCGACTTGATCATAATTAATTTCAAAATGACATATATTGAAAATATATGTCAACAAAAGTATGATTTGTTTTCCTCAACAGCAACAAAAAAGCTATGATTTATTTACAAGTAAAAAAAATTATATATTGAAAATATATCAAAGCCAAGCACAAAATTTATTTAGAAGTTAGCCTTTTCAGCTTTACACAATCTTAACTCTTTGGTCAATAGTCTCATGATTATAGAAATTCGTTTTCTAAGGTGAATAAGTGGGGGTTTGGGGTTTGAACTCCCACTCCTATAAATATTATATATGCAATGTCCATATTAATTAAACTAAGTTAGGGAGACTTCATTACCAATTTCGGTAACGTATTTTCTTTTGTTATTTTTTTTATAATAATATTTTGTTGTTCTTTTTCTAGGTGTATTAATTTCTTTCAATTTCACTTCTCTCCCTACATTTTATTCTCTCACTTTAAGTACTCGCTCTGTCCCAAAGTATAAGTCGTTTTGACAATTTCATAAGTATTAAGAAATATAATTAATTTTGTATGAGAAAGAGAAATTATGTATTGTTTTTCAATATTATCCTTATAAGAAGATATATGAAAGATAAATTAAATAATTGAAAGAAGGTATAATAATAAATAATTGAAGGTATAATAAGAAAAATAACTTTAATGTTTCCTTGGTATTATAAAGCGACTTATTACTTGGAACATTTTTTTTCTTAAAGCAACTTATAATTTGAGATAGAGGATATACAATTACGATCTTAACTTATTTTCCAAAAAAAGTTTTGAGTTACCCTAAATAACCCAATAACACTTGGTTGAGATGATAAATGACCTCTTTCAATTTAAGCAGAGGTCGTAAGTTTAAATCCAACCCCATTGACAGTTTTAACTGACTCAAAAATTAATCTTTACAATTGCACCCAAAGATTACACAATTCAAACACTGAATATTTCATTCATTTTATTAAATAATTTATTCATTCTTAATTGTATTTTTTTAGTTTTTCTTACACAGATTGATTAATCAATAATTTGTTTACTTGTCATGAATTTTTTTAGTTTTTTTTTGATATTTTGTTTCATTATTTTCTTCGCTCGGTGATAAATGCTCCAACAACTACTCTTGTATTAAACTTTGAAAATCACAATCAAACATGAACAAAATTTTCTAGCAAATGCAATAACTACAAAGGAACGAAGAGAGCACATTGAAAATATATTTACTGAATTTTCGGTACTAAGTTTTAGTGGAATTTATATCAGATCCTTTCGGATCTAGCGAAGATTACATAAATGTTGAGATCCATCGCAAAAAGACAGAAATTTGTCATTGTCCATTGAAGGTGAGAAAAACAAATAAGTAGGGGGTTGAATTGTGTTGGTCTTTTCGACGATTTCTTTTTCTAAGTGTTTAATACAAACCTAGACAGAATCTGATGTTGCAGATTCCGACTAAGAGCCTGAATGCATCGGAAATACAGAACATACAAATTAAAGATATATCTCTTATATAAAGAGTTAGAGAGAGAGAGAGAGAGAGAGAGAGAGAGAGAGAGAGAGACAAACACAAAACAATTCATATTAGTTCCTCCTACAATACAAGAGTGGTCCAGTCCCCTTGCACTTTCAAGGGATTTCACTATAATCATTTTGATTACAATTTGCTCAAGGACACACTAAGAGACTTCTCAATGCTTAAGCAGACAGCAAGAGACTTCTATTCTATAGGACTATACCTAAAGACTTTTTTGCTCAAGCACACAACAAGATACTTCCCTTGCTTAAGCACAACTGCTCAAGACTTTACCATGCTCAATCACAACTGACTGAGACTTCCTAGGTGCTCAAGGTTTCACCAAGAGACTTATATGCTCAAGTACACAGGTGAGAGACTTTCTAAAATGATTGCCCCAACTGCAAACAAGTTAATTTGTTCTTATATTCTTTCTAACTAGTGAGTGTAAACTGAACAAATAAACAAACTCACTCCTTAGGATTTCTAAGATATAAACTTAAAAATAAATCGTAAGTGTTTTGCGCTATTGTATTTTACAGAGTTTTGGCACAAAAAAATAACAAAGTCTTGTTGCTTCTTCTTCAAGTTTCGAGTTTCTTTTATAGGCAATGATTTGAGAGACGTTGGAGAAGAGTGCCAGCGCAAATAGAGTCGTTGAGAAGATTTGATCACGAACGTTGACCCTTTACTTGATATGGATAATTTTGTTGGAAAGTACTTTAAATTTCCTTTGTTTAAAGAAGAATTATCTATTGTTCTTTATGTTCCTGATGTCCTTTGTCTAGTTGTACACGTAGACGGAAGAAGATAAAATAACTGCTCTATCAGATACTATCATAGAGACAACTCACAGAATAAGACAAAACCTTACGTGGATTATGGGTCCCTCAGATCCAAGTAGCTAATAAGATTATGTGTCTAGTGACCTTCACGGAATCTGTTGAAATCACTCCTCAACTTTTGTGAGGCGTCCTTCTTCTAAGGATGTTGACTTTTGGTTGACCTTCCAGTAGATCTTCCACCATAGTCTTATAAGCTTTCCAATCCCTTTTTTATGCTCTTCATATGTTCCTTCTTATGATAAGTAGATCCAACACACTTGAACATATGTTAGTATACGAATTGTTCTTCAATATTTTGTTATCATCAAAATCCAAGAGCACTTGTATGAAGCATTCTTGTTCTAATATTCACCGCGGTCAACTATAAGTTCTTCTACATCGTAGGGGTGGTGTACCTACATGTGATCTGGCGCTCAAGTCAACGAGGGTTCAAGGCGAGTGAGGTAAATATATGAGGAAAGTGTGAGATACCTCACTCAATATTGTGCATAAGTATTTATATGAAATTATAAGTAGAGATTTTGGTTGTCAAGCCTTCACCTGGACATGTGTCCACAAAAGAAACTTGTAATGATATGAGGGTGTTTCCAACATTGGATTCAAAATGCACGGTTTAGATCATTGGTCCAAACTGCTATCTTGTGGGATTTAGGGTGTGTCCATGATATGAGTTCCCTCTATATTAGGTCTTGATTTAACTTGGGTCCTAACTTGGATTAGGCCTTGGCCTAGTCTGAAATAGTTACTCCCAAAGCTATAAGTTGAGGGAGTCAGATTGTAGCTTGATAGAAAGTTTCGAGAGTACGACTTGTGGAAGAGGGGGACGTTTATCAAGCTCTAAAAATTTATCTTTTTGTAGTATGTGATTTTGGCAACCCTTTGGAGATTTTCAACTCTATGATTTGGGCCTGTTGGGGCGTGTGATATGGGTCAGTTGAAGGTGCGGGACTCTTCCTAAGGTATTCAAAAAACCCTCTTACAACCTATTGGACTCACCATCAATATATAACACCTTATAAGACCAGGAAAAAAAATATCATCCTTATCTAGAATCCGCCACCAAGCATCCTCATCCACCCCTCCTCTAACTAAACAAA
>Ga0315914_1004917_pt1 | contig 19748 bp, 7 predicted proteins | sample MpolenodulesMG_FD_203920 | JGI IMG/M metagenome (GOLD analysis project Ga0315914, IMG submission 203920) | Medicago polymorpha root nodule microbial communities from Los Angeles, California, United States - elongated nodules | ecosystem: Host-associated > Plants > Roots > Nodule | place: USA... | reverse complement strand
TAATATATTATTACCACTAACCAAATATTTTCTTGAGCATATATTACTTATTTAAGTTACAGGAATAATTTTTAAAAAGGGTCACAATTCAAACCCCCCCTTTCTTGTGACGTTTATTGCTACTTCATTTATAAAAAAAAATTCACCACTCACCTTAGAAGTTAGAAACAAGGTGGTTTTGTTTTGTCAAAAAAGGTGGTTTTGTAACAATAAGTTAGAACCAACATAAAAAAGTAATAAATTTAAAACTATTATGATTAAAGTTTTTTATACTAAAATTACTATTGAATGTTTTTTATAATATAATTATAATTTTGTTTGACCAAAAAAAGCTTTTCATAATTAATATTACATAATTTTAATTATTCAACATCTGCTAACAATAGGGATGGTCACGGGTATGAGTGACTCGTTCAATAATGAGTTTATGATTTCAAACTCGTAAACAAAACTCGTTAAAATAATTGTTTTTATTATAATATTTTCACGATTTTAATGTGTTAATCTTAAATTGTTTTAAATAAATTCAAGTGTTAAAATTTTAAATAATATTTAGTTTAAATGTTAGAACTTTCACAAAATTGAACTACTTCCTTTAGTTAATATTCCAAGCAAATTTTTTTAGGTTGATTTAGTAATAGATGTATTTGGTCTATATTATAAACTACATACATCAATTATTCAATAAATTTTAGAAATAAATATTTGCTTATATTATTGAGGAGATAAAATATTTTTATTGAGAATTTTATTTAGTCGATTCAAGGTCAAACCAAGTTGTTCATTGTTTCAAATTTAACATAGAAAATACAAATATTTTATTTAATCCATAATGATTTAATTTAATTTCTTTAAAAAAAAAATTAAATTAAATAGGATCAGATGAAACAATTATCAAAATGGATCCAATCTAACTCAGATTTTGTCTATAAATTGAGTTGAAAGGCTTATAGAGGGACAATGAATATGAGGGAGTGGTAGGTACACAATTACATGTATTTTAGAGAAAAAAATGATGGTTGTGCGTGTTAAGTACTAGGTAGTGAGAGAGAGAGATAAAAAAAAAGAAAGTGAAAATGGAACGGAAAACAAAAAAGGAGAGAAGAAGGTGTAAGAGAGAGGTAGAGGTAAGGTTTGTTGATGAGAATATCCAAATTCTGGACATTCCAATTCACATACTCTTCGATATTATGCTTAAGCTACCTGCTGTATCCTTAATTCGATGTTCTTCCGTTTGCTCCAAATTGAAATCAATTATTTTCGATCCTTCTTTTCAACAATCCTATCTCATCAAAGCCCCTCTCTCCTTCGTTGTTCTCTCCGATAATCTCCGTCTCACTTCAATCGATTCCCAATTTCATACCCTAAACCCTAATATTTCCAATCACTCTTCCTCCTCCTGTATCGCCGTCCAACCTTCTCTCGATTCCAAACCCTTCTGCAATCCCACCTCCTCCACCACCTCCACCGCCTCCACCTCAGCCACCCCAACAATTCAACATCGTCACCATCACCATCAACAACAATCCCGTAACAACATAACAAACAGGTTCGTCACATTTCATATCCATAGGCATGTTGATTTGATCAATTCTAGTAACGGTCTTTTGTGTTTACGCGCTTCTAATTGTCGCACTCCATCTCGCTCTCTTTATTACATCTGCAATCCTTTGTTTGGCGAGGCTCTCACTGTTCCCCTTGCCCCAAGTCCTGCCGATCAAAACCTCTTTTTTTCAGCTTTTGGCTTTGATCCCAACAAGAAACATTTCAAAATTCTTCAACTGGTTTTCAAATCCGATCAAATGGTGGCTGAATTGTACCAATCTGATTCAGGGAGCAGAACTTGGTCTCTCATTCAAGACGCTCCATCTGCCAGACCTAGGGTTAACAGTTCTTTTGATCCATCCCTCAATGGTGCACTTCATTGGCTCACTGAGGTGGATGCTTCAATTTGCTCGTTTGATCTCAACACCAACAAGTTCAAATCAGTGCCGCCCCCATCTCATTTTGATCAAGAGTATGTGAGTAAGATCTCGACAATCAGTGTTGGTGTGTTAAAAGGGTGTTTGTGTCTGTGTTATGTAATTGAGGGTGCAAGATTGGAGACATGGGTGATGTCAAATTACGGTGAGAAGGAGTCATGGAGAAAGGCATTCAGTATTGAGATAAAGTCATATTGTGGATTGAGTCCACAGGACAAGCACAGACCAATTGGATTCAACACTTCAGGAGAAATGTGGGTCACAGCTGATTCTGATTCTCGTTCCTTTACAAAGTGTCTTGTCTCTTTCAACCCTGAAACAGGTGTCTTTAGAAACATTGACATTGGTGGAGCTGCTTCAAACATTCAAGCCACTCCTCAGGTTTTGAGCTATTTTTCCATTAAGAAAATGGTTAATATTCGTCACAGCAAACTTCAGCTTCAGACATTAAGGTCTGCCAAAAACTATGCCTTAGGATTCGATTTCTTGCTTATGGGGAACTTTCGATAGACTTGTTGTTACTCATCATGTATTATTTATTATATTGTTATGACAATAATAATAATAAATTATTTATACAGAATCTCTTGATAATGTTTTTCTGTTGTGATTACACCTCCTATACCAATGTGGGAATTGCGTTCTGTCTTGGGTTCTTTTTTTAACTACATACTGTGGGAATTTGAGTCACTTTTGTACGGACATTACGACGGCATGTAAACACGGGCACACACTGCCGCGTCGTATCCCTCTTTTTAGAGATTATTACATGTTTTTGAATTTGATGAAATTCATATGCGCGTGAGGAATTTCTGGTGCTAATTGTTGAGTAACTCAATAAGGCCAATACATACATTTGCCAAGAATGATTTTGTAGCACAATAAAGTAGTGATGGCAAACTGGACAGGACATCGCGATGAATCTTTGCATACGGTTAATTCAAGTAAATAGTAATTGAAAGGCGCTGTTGCTTAACATTAGAACAAGTTTGTAATAAGAACATGTGATACTAGGAGAAAACCCTTTTTTTTTTAACCCTTCCAAATGTTCCGTGTTGAAATGAAATCAAGATTCATCATTTCGCTTAAATAAGTTTCAATGCGTAAACATTTCTTTTTTATTTCGGAATGAAAGAGGATCTAAGCCCAAAGAAGAACAATTAGGGAGAAATCGAATGAGAACTACCAACTCCCATAACATAAGCAAGAAACAACAATGGTCTAATATAAGTGTCGACAATAATCAAGAACACACAACACCTGTAAAACAAGTAAACCAAATCAAGAACTTAATACAATCACATTCCATGCAAGTCAACACATCTGCGCACAAATTAGTGGCACAATAAAAATGACACCCTTTCACTTTCCAATCTAACTGAAGAAGCCTACTACGAGTACGTTGGATTAAACTCCACGCCATAAGATAGCAAACATCTGTCTTGTTATAAATATCCACCACAACCTTTGCTTTGGTTCAACACACACAGATCTCTTGTTTTATAGCCCCTCGTACACGTTAATTGCAACCCTTCCAAACCCCCCACAACTCAGCAAAAAAAGGATTGCAACTACCCATCCCTTTGTAGAACCCATACAAACCAGTTACCATTAGGATCGCGAATGACACCCCCACAATCAACTCACTCACTGTTTTTACTAGCACCACCAGTATTCAGTATTCAATTTCACCTGATCTAAAGGAGGAGGCCGTCAACTGATAAGAGCTTAAATTGTAAGAGCCTCTTGCATGCATCTCAAAGTAGCAACAGCCCCAGCCAAATAAATTGGCTCTCAATCATCCTTAAAACAGAAGAACTCATTTTGAAATAAGCAAATGTATGTATTTTCCCCCTCTCCCTCGGTCTCCCTCTCGACAGCTCTAGCTGATTCAGTTTTGTTAATTTTGTGGTAGGTGAGCATTGAAATATACTTGTGTGATTGGTTGGGTTCTGTTATTGAATTCTCCAGCTAATTAACAGATGATGTGAAATGGAATGGTATACACAACATAACATAACATAACAGATGATGATGATGGTTTAAAATTGAAATACAGAAAAGCAAGCAAACAAAGAGAAACAACAGATGTAGTATATCAGTGAAAGAAAGTAGTGAGGCATTGATTATACAGACAGAGAGTAGTGAAATAAATCCTAAGCAAATTACATTGAAGGGGAAATCTAAAGTGGTTTTCAATGTAATATTATTCAAGCAAATTCATTGAGGTTGAACAAACAAAACAAGGAAACAAAGGATTGATGATGGTCCATCCTGACTCAGTGGTCTTTCACCTGCAAAAGTAATGTAATTAAGTTAAGTGATTGATGTATGCATCTGACAATCACAAAACAAAACAAAACAAAGAAGCGATTGTTTTAATATAATTTAATTATTATGAAAACGAGTCCCAGTGCAACCAGAATTAGGGAGATTAAAAATGTAATTTGGGAATTGAAAACCCTAAGAGTAAGAATAAGAATAAGAATAAGAATACATACATGGTGATGAGAAGAGGAAGAGGAATTCATCTTGTTGTAGACTTGTTCAGCAACAAGATAGAAACCAAAAGCGACAAGAGCGATGCCGAGACCAGGAGTGGCATGACGCATCTGATTACCAAGCATGGGATGCTTCCTCCATTCATCCCTCCTCTTGAAGAACTCTGCTGTATTCTTTCCTGCTCCCATTTCGATTGATTCGATTGATAGATCCTTCTCTCTCCTTCTTCTTCTTCTTCTTCTATTTCACTTTTCTTTTCAGCTTCATGGGCCCCGGCCCAAAACATATCCCTCTCTCGCCCCGAGCCCAATACTAACTTACCCACTTGTAGCGATAAAAATAAAAATAAAAATAAAATAAACTCATTATTATTATTTATTCCCCTCCCAAGTACCCAGTTTGTTTAGCTTTGCGTGTGTGGGATGGAAGTTATGATTAAGTTTCAGCATTCTCCTCCTCTTCTTCTTCATCTGGGATTGCCGTTCCCAGCTACAGCTACAGCTACAGCTACAGCTAAAGGCAAGTCAATCTGTACTCTTTCTCAATAATAATTTAAGAAAATAAACTTGTTTGTTACTCACTGTTGCTTTAGTCAGGTCAGGTCCTCAAATATCTATAAACAACAACAAAAATGTATTATCATCATCAACCTCAATATGTTATGCTGCTGCTGCACTTCCCACCGCTCAAGTAAACTAACTCCTCCTTTTCCATTCAATTCAATTCAATTCAATTACTCTACTAAGAGGTTGACTTTTTTGTTTGTTTGTTTCTTCAGGAACTGGAGGAGGACTCTCACTCTGATGTTGTCGTCGTTAAAGACAGAAGCGTCTCCGTTGTACTGCTCGCTGGAGGGAAGGGCAAGAGAATGGGAGTATGTTCTCTCCCCCTCCTTTTTATTATAATCATTATATAACAAAACATTAATCAATCAATTTCTTCTTATTTTCTATGTATAAATAGGCTACTATGCCAAAGCAATATCTTCCTCTCTTAGGCCAACCCATTGCACTCTATAGGTACGTAATCATATATTCACTCACTTTATGTTCCATTTCCTTACAATTTTACTTAATTGCTTCTACGAGGATATGCAGTTTCTACACTTTCTCTCGTATGCTTCAAGTCAAAGAAATCATTGTTGTTTGCGATCCTTCCTACAATGACATTTTTCAAGGTTTCTTCTTTCCTCATCTTCCATAACACTATGTCATGTCTTTCCCTCTTGCCTATTAATATTATTCATTCCTCCTCAGATGCCAAAGGTAATTGCCAACCACACCTCAAATTTGCACAGCCTGGAAAAGAAAGACAGGATTCTGTTTACAATGGCCTTCAGGAATGTGCTGTTTTTTTTTTTTGCTTGTTTAATCTGTATCATGAAATATTTTTATGCGTGCTGCATTTCTTTAGCTCAATTTTACATCAATTGAGGCCAGAGTTTCTTTTCGTACCTCTTCCTTCTCAAACAATGATCATTAGCTGGGTGTGCCATTTACTTAACATGCCCATACATTTTTATAAGAGATATAATGGAAAATTCTACAGTAAATATATAAATATCTAGGTCAGACCGTCGGAAGCACTGAATCACGTTACTAGGTGAAGCAATAAGTGATGTGATGTAACTCAAATCTTATCGATTTAGATATCAAAATAATATTAGTGTGTTTGGAAAATTGGGGAGCACGGTACCACTGCACAATCCATTAACTTTGTGATATTCTGCTTCAGTATTGAAACATTATTAGGATGCAAGAAAACAAAGATAACATGCATCCAAACACGTAGTTAATAAGTTGGCATTCTTGTCCCCCACATTTTTAATAAATTTCTAATCTTCATAGACCCATAAAACAGACTGTTCAAAATGTTGGAATCCATGTAAAATGGTAATTAACTGTTGTCAGCGCGACAACATTTGGTTTGTTTAGTTGATTGAGTTTGCATAAATAAAAATTGGGAAGTTTATGCACGCATTTCTGTAGTTTGTGTTAATTTTGACTTGTTTATCCCTTTAACACTATTGGCTCCTTATATTATTATTAAATGCATTTTTTACAGGCTGTTGATTCAAACTCTGAGCTTGTTTGTGTTCATGATTCTGCAAGACCTTTAGTGTTACAAGAAGATGTGAAAAAGGTTTCGGTTCAATAAATTTCTCTCGCACAAATTACCAAGTTCACCACTTAATTTTTCTAAATTTTATGCATACATCAAGAAAAACAACACTGTTGCTACATTGCATTAGCTTAGTGAGAGTGTTATGGAAGGACTCCCACCTACAAGTAGTGATATGTCAGGGAAATATCAACTTTACATTTATGTTATAGTTAATGTCAATGATTTATATGGAACGAGAGCAAAAGAAAGCTATAAGCTCTAGTATTTGCACCTTTGTCACTCAAGAGACTACAAATCATGTTGAGGCTCTCTTCATCTCTAGAATTAAATGACTTGACCATTGCCAATGACAGAGTCTTGGTAGAAATGCCCGTGTTATTTGGATTGACATGGTGACATGTTATTTGTCTGTACATTTTTAATGGACTCAAATGCACATTTGACATATTTTGGATACGGCTTTAGATAAACACACACATACACACACAAATATGTATAGTTAACCTACCTACTTATATCATTATTATTATCTATCTTTTGTTTTAAGGTTCTTAAAGATGGATTGTTGAATGGAGCTGCTGTTCTCGGTGTCCCTGTGAAGGCTACAATCAAAGAGGTATTCATTAGTTGTTTTGTTTGCATGTGCTTTTCTCACGATTATCGTAAGTGGTTGATGAATTTTCTTTATCTATAATAAAGATAGAGATAAAAACAACAAACAAAAGAGAAGATAACTCCTTAGCCATCATCAAGAAATAGGTGACGAGTCCAGTAAAAATAAAATCCTTCAAAACTTTGATTACCCTAGAATCTCATAGTCTCCTTGCGCTGAGTGTGCTGTGCATTCTCCCTCTAACAATATGCAGAAAACTGATATTTATGGCACTAAATGACACTTAGGATTTTGGTAGCCGAAGAGCACACCATGCAGAGGAGAAGATTCTGATATATGGTCGGAGTGCCTGGACATTAGTTAATAGTTATGCCCTATGGGTGCCTAGCCACTGAGGTGGCAAAAGAAAGTTTGTTTCTAATCTAAAGTGCTTAGGCATTTAAAATTTAGTGCCTAGGCACTGAAGTGGGAGAGACAGTTTCATTTTTTTTTTCTCCAATAGCCCTCCAAAAGTCTAGCTTTGTTCCTTATACTCAATCTTTGCCTATGATGCATGGATACGATACGAGTATCGGATACGATACATATCCGATACGGCCATACCTCATTTCATAGAAAAAATAGGATACTATACATTTAGGATACATACACATATACATAAAAATAAAAAATAAAAAATCACAATATTAGCAAATACAATATAAAAATAGAAATTTCAAACCAGCGAATAAACATGCAAATAAAATATTTATTGAAATTAAAGAAATTAAAAATAGAAGGAAATAAAACTTAAGAAAAAGAAGATATTGATTGGACCATTTTATTTTAGACTATTGAGTGGGGTTGGTGTGTTACTATCAACATAGCAGTTGAATATGCTTGCACTTAGAAAATTATGCATAAAATAGAGGTTTGTGCTGAAGAAGAAACAGAGCATGAGGTAATTGGCTTATCCGTGCATCATAGTTCTTTGCAAATTTTCCCGCCACGGTCATAAGAGACTAAGGGATCATATCAAGGTGCACTTAAATGATGAAACAAAGCAACCAGTAAAGCTCCAAAATACTAGTGAATACGAATTTCTTATTAACTGATCAAAACCCGTTATTTTCCTTGCAAATTAGCACACAAGCAGCCAAGTTTACAGAAATTAGTGGTTATATTGACTTGAAACCAAGTGCTTTTTCACAATTAATTGTTCTAAAATAATTTTCATGCTTTTTTAAGTTCAAAATTAGTTTAGAGATTAAAACCACTGTTCCATTCACAGTTACATAACTGCTTTACAACTGTGGACATGTTTTTAATCTTAGTTGTATTTTTGTTTGTTCATACTTGATTAAGTATCAATAACTATGAACATAGTTGTGCATACAAGAATGTCTTCTAATCAAGAATGTGATTATCAATTTGAGCTTGGGTGTATGTATGCATGTAATTTAGTCGCTTTCCCTTGATGGACTTGAAAATAATGATGTTTGTAAGCCAATCTTTCCGCAGGCAAACACTGAATCATTTGTGGTTAGAACACTGGACAGAAAAACGCTATGGGAGATGCAGACCCCACAGGTCAAACTGCAAATATGACAATGTATATCTCATTTAATGTTGGAAACCTAGTCAGCTACTCACAATACTCTCATTAATTTATGCAGATTATCAAACCCGAGTTGCTGAGGAAAGGCTTTGAGCTTGTAAATAGGTAGTTTTCTTATACTTAATTTAATTGCAAAGTATCCTATTCTTTAGTTATTTATGAACCTTATTAACTAAAAAAATATTGTCACCCTATATGAACCAAGAGCTATCCAGACATATTGACCACCCCAGAATATGTAGTAACAAGTTTAGAGAATTTGGTTTCATTATTCAGAACAATGTTGAGAAGATATGTTGCCTTTCTGAAACTAACTGGTATATTATGAACAACCTTCTTTGCAGAGAAGGTCTTGAAGTTACTGATGATGTTTCCATTGTGGAGCACCTTAAACATCCTGTTTATATCACTGAAGGATCTTATACCAACATCAAGGTAGTCAACTATATTCTCTCTTGGTTACTGGATGGTTAGGCCTTTATAACTTACAAAGCTTTATAACCTGTAACTTATATCATTTGGTACCATATGATGCTCTAGTAGTAGTACGGCTACTATATGGCTGACACCCACTTGACCCGACTAAGCACGTCAGAGAAAACATTTGGGCTTATGAGAATTGAGAGGGCGTTTGGAATGAACTTAGCTTGTGACATAAGGACCGTATCAATGTTTGAAAGAACTTATAAAAATAGCTTATGATGTGCCCATATTAGTTGTTTTTAGGTTATTCAAAGTTTTAGCTCTTTTTTTTTATTGAAGAAATACTTTTTAGTGTATACCTAACTTCTCATATAATAAGTACTCAATTAATAAGCTCGCAATTATGTTATTTATCCAAATTCCCCCTTTGATGTCTGAAAATTTTGCACTTTTGGGCATTGGCGTAACTTATCTTGGCTCTTGGGCTGGATCCATTAGATAGAATTATGGCTTTGTTCAGTTTTACTTATTTTATTGCAAATTTGATTTGTTTCTTGTTATCAATTTACCTTTTTAACATATTAACTATCCTAAATCATTTGTCAAAAAGAAATCCTAAATCATGTATACTATTTAAAAATGATATTTTCTTTAGAAAATAGTTTTCATTTAAAAAATTAATTGACTTGGATAACAGCGATCTTGGACTTATGCTTGTACATGTTTTGACTTGATCTATCACTAGCACTGAAGCATGTAATGCTGCCTGATACAAAATATATAAACTTGTTGCGATGTTTTGCAGGTGACTACGCCTGATGATTTATTACTGGCAGAGAGAATATTGAATATAAATTCTGGGGAAAGTTCTTAATGAAGTTTTGCCAATCTCACCATTGAAGGGAAATCATTGTTAAACAATTTTTATACAATTGATTATTGATTTTTGTCCTGCAAATTGGCGTCTTGCAGCTGAGGAAATTGTATACAAGTTTTTGAGTTACTTTGTGTAACTTATTGAGATTTGTGTAAAAGCACATGGCCATTGCTTAAAAAAAGGGAAATGTTTCCGCATGGTAGAAGATATCTACTTTCATTACCAGTGCCCCATGCAATGGGATGATATTTAATCAAGTTTGGCAAACATGATAAAGGTCTCAATATTCAAATGTTTAAAAGAATCTTTAACGTCATTTTCTGATTAAGTATTTAATAAAATTTAAGATGTATTTAATCTTTTAATAAATAATATTTTTAGTTACTGTGATTGATTGATTGATTGTAGTTGTAATTTTATATATTAATATGCTCAATGAAATAACTAAGCGATGTTGAATAATTTAAAAGACAACAAGTGAAATGCATACCATTGGATTTGGTGAGTGATAACAGTGCTGGTTGCATGGACAATGACAAAATGTCAAACTCAATTTCTAGATGATAATGGATTGGTTTGCACACTTTTGCGTGATGTTTTTATATGAACCATACCATACAGCATATATAGATAGATAGATGTGTTATTATTTGAAATAAAGCTTATGAATTAGCTAGATTAGACGAGTCGATCAAATGAATTAGTATACTGTTAGCTGTAAAGCACAAAAGTAACTAGATGATTGAAGAAAATATATCAACATAATGATGGACACGTTGTCATTTTCAAATTATTTAATTATAAATAAAAAGATACAAGCTTTATTTGCACGCTTGTTCACACTCACTGAGCTAGAAGGTCAGCTTACAATACTCATTTTTTACAATAGGGCCTATTCATTTATCAGTCATATTTGAAAAAAGTAAAACGATGCTTCTCTTAAGAAGACACACAATTTGGAAGGATAAAGCGGCAAGCAATTACGATTATGAAGAAAGTAAAAACAGGTTACACTGTTCTTTATTAATTTCATGAACAAAGGATGGAGCAAAAGGAGAACAAAAGTAGAAGCTGCTGAACAACATAACCTTCACATTTCACACTCATCCTTCAAGAATCGCCCCAATAGAGTAAATAAAGAAAAAGTAGGGAAAATTTCTACCAAAAAAAAGGAAAAAGAATATCCAATGCCCCCTTATCTTTTACTCTCCTTTTTCTTTGGCTTACCACACTCACCAAACAATGAAAAGCGCCCAACTTTTCGCGCTCCTCCAACTGGGGTGCCTTTTACCTGCTTCCAACAGAATTAAACAAGTTTGATCAGACCAACAAAAAAAAAAAAAGTTCAATCAGACAACAAATTTGTGATTGTTATTGAGACAAGTAGATGAATTTTCAGAAAAGATAAGCTCAGGATGAAGTTACCTTCACTGCCCTTCTAGTCTTGGACTTGTTATTCCAACATAAAAACCCACAACCTCCAGCTCCTGAACCAGATTCACAATCCCTACAGAAAAAACAATTGACAATGGCAGTAAGCAACAAATAAAACCTGACTTTCAACACAAGCAATCATTTGTGTAATCCTTTATTGTTGGTTTCGTTTTAATTTTTGACGAAAATAAAATAGAAAATTAAGAATTACAAAGAAATTTCAGGATGGACTCAATCCACATAACTCAAGTTACAACCTGCAGCTTGTGGGTCAGCTGATTTCCAGGTAATTCAAAATATACAATCAATCATCGGAATGATGGATAGTTCACCCATGAGTGCATTCGTTTCTAAATGTGAAAAATGGACCAGAAGAATCAGAAAAAAGAAATTAATTAATTTTGAATAATAATAATAGGTTATTGATGGTCAGATGTCAGAATCAGTCACCATTTATGGGGTCCATTCCAAATGGAGCCCATGTGAAGAGGTGAAGAACAAGGGCTCCAGAAAGAGCCAAGTTAACGGAAATACTTACCATGTACCGAAGGCAAGAAATCCGATACTATTTACAATACTCACAAGCATGCATGTCAACCATTATAACTCTTAAAGTAATTTTGCCCAATATTTACCATTCATAATCTACATTTTATAGTTATTTCCATATTATTCGTTCAAGCATTAGAATTGGTTTTTTAACCTTTCAAAGACAAATATTCCACTATCCTACTAGAAATTATATTAGTCTGTGCATCCAACAAACACTTTCTAAACATGACAGCTACTTTGCCCACCAATCATGCAAGGACACCAACCAATTTGCTATAATTTCTAATCACATTGTTCAAGAGAGATAGATTGTAAAATTGATGGAAGACTTACAGTTTATCTTTTCCAGACAATATTGCTAAACTGCTGTCATGCAATATACTTGGGGACATGGGATAACTGTCGGCTCTTTTACCGATCTGATCCTTCGGTAGGACCCTTCCATTTTTAAGGGCCAAAATTTTAAGATCACTATTTGTGTCATCTTCCCTATGCTGATGAGAGGAAAATCTTGTTGACTCCATGGACTCCGTTGGGTTTATGCCATAGACACCATCCTGAGGCAGGACTTGATTCTTCTCGGGTCTCAAACGACTCAACGATCCAGGGGAACCTTTTTCTACAGCTTGCAACCAGGCAGTTTCCAACCTCTGCTCACGAATTATGGATTCAATTCTCTGCACTGGATTATCCCGTCTTCTTTCCTTCGCGCCATTTCCTTCAGTTGGAATATCTGAGGAACCCATGGCAGATTGAGGCAAACTTGAATATGACATAGCTCCATTCATATGAACTCGCCTTTGTTCGTCCTCACTTGCCAATGCTGACGCGGCTTGCTTTAGACCCGACGGATTAACCTGATTTTCACCTTCACCATCGGGCAAGAGGATAATTCTGACCTCCACAATGTGTCTAAGAACAATTTCCAAGGAGTTTGTAATGCTACTTAAAAACCTTTCAACCCTGAGTTTAATATCGCCATCCCCAAATGCAACATATGCTACAAGAACACCTGGGAGAAGAACTACGCATTAGGAGAAGGGAACTATACATGACAAAACAAAAGCTAACTTTTAGTAATGAAGGCGTAGAGAAGCAGCATTAAATGAGGGGAAAGAACAGGGAGAGATGTGATACGGCAAAGGAACAAGAAAGAAGGACAGCGAAGATAAAAGAACGGTTAGAATATGTACAAATTATCATACAGGAAAAACGACACATACATCAAGATAAAATATGCTTTTTAGGGATAACTCAATTATCTTATTTTTAGAAATAACATCATTCTTAGGGATATAATGCAAAACAAAATATATAGTAACTGGCAAAGTCTCATTCACTTCTTTTAATGACAGAACTAGGCATAGCTGAACTGAAGAAAAGACGTGTGCAGAAACATTTATGAAAAGCTCAGTGCAACTAAGTTTGAAAAAAATACTTATGATAAGTCATAAACAAGCAAGAACATCAGTTTTGAGCATACTATCAGCTTACCTTGAACTTCAGATATGGACACAAGCTTTCCGTGATCGTGTAGCAGCTGTCTTAATGTCTTAGAGTGGCACCTCTCAATACAACATGACCATATGTCGCATAACTTCCCCGAGTCTAGGCATCTAAACATTGTATTCCCAGCAATAAGATCATCGGATGAGACCACTGTGGATCCATCATCTATAACTGGGCTATTTGACGGCTTTGAATTCAAGCTGAAACCATCAATTTGAAGCCTGGAACTGCCGTTTACTGATTTTTGGTAGGAAGCAGGGGGTGTTGACTTTTGAGGCATATATTGGAGGTCTAACTTGTGCTTGAAAGAAGTAATGTCTCTTGAAGCACTTGATGGATCATCTTCAGTTGTCTTGCAGCTCTGCCTCCTGCTGCTACTTGACTGAGTAACATCTGAAGAAGGTACGGAACCAAGCTGCAAAAGAGTTGCTGTAAACCATGTTGAGCGTTCACTGGAAGTCCTTAACTGTTTCTCAGCCTCTGAGAGAAGCTTCAAAGCATTCTTTAACCTCTCCAACTCCGTTTCATTCACTAAGCATGAAATCCAAGAGCGTATTTCAATAATTATTCAATTGTAGGATTTTCATTAGTATATAACACGTGGCAGTCAAAAGGGATACAAAGCACCCAACCATACAGGAAAAAATGTCCAAAGCAGCTATAACCATCTCTAATCATGTAGTGTATTGATAATGGGTACTAAAGCACAAGGTCAAAGCCAAAAAACGTAATCAGGAAGCAGACCCAAATGACATTGTTGAAATTTACTAGAGGGCTATTCTTTTTCAATGATTTAACAGTTTCCTAGTTGACGATTATGAAGCTCCATTAAATACAAAGTAAGAGAGTGTTTTAAAATATAGAAACAAGCAGTTATCTGATCAAATAAGTTGTCATTATAGATATCAAATAATGCCTAGCATTCACAATAGCATTTCATGCAGTACTCAACCAACCTGAACAATAAACTAGTATAGTATATATCACTTGTAGTAATGAAAAACGGGTAGATAACATCAAGGTAAACAGTTGATATATTTCACTTGGCCAACACACACTAAATCCACAAGCTTGTGCATCATGATATAACAGTATTATGCAGCAAGACAGTGAGTACTATTGGTTTATCTTCGCCAATAATATCATTTATGTTTTGGATGAGCAAGAGTAGTTTTCAGTCACTCTAAACTTTTGAATGAGAAATGGTGTTGAACTAAATAATAACCCAGACTATTGTCTATATTTTAAAGATTAACCACCATATCAAAAGCAAAAATGATGATGAATAACACCAATAAAGATCTTATGAAATGGAAACAAAAATTGCACTCACAACTCCGACCACCAAAGAATGAACCGTCGGGTTTGGTATCAACGACCGCATAAGATCCAGCTATGATGTCCATAATAAGGCCAGCTAGTTGAGACATCAAAACCATTGGATCAACTCCGGAGTCCATCAATTCCCTGGACCTTTTCACCGTCTCTGCAGTGTCTGATGACATTGCTAATTCTAAAAGTTCCAATAATTTTTCATCTGAAACAACTCCCACCTGTTTCAAGTAATACCAATAAACATTATTTGTAAATGATATCCATGCAACCAAAAGAAAAACTTGAGTGAAAGTCAAAAGCATTGTCTGAACTGTTCCATTTCAAAGAAAAATAGAGACAACAAACTCACAAGTTCGTTGACAAGAGAAGTAGTGATTCTTTTTCCCAGCAAACTAAGCTGTTCTAACATTGTCTCTGCATCTCGTAGTGAACCGTCTGCATTCAGGGCAATAAGGTCCAGTGCATCTGTTTCAACGTCGAGATTCTCCTGAGTAGATATTTTCCTTAACCTTGTCACAATATCCCCATCTTTAATTTTATTGAAAATGTACTTCTGGCATCGAGACTGTATTGTTCGAGGCACATTGTCAAGATCGGATGTTATAAATATGAACACAACTCTCTGAGGTGGTGCTTCAAGAAACTTGAGAAATCCCAGCCATGTCTTGGAGGTTAACAAGTGACACTCGTCAATAACAAGAACCGTATATCGCGAGGAGGCCGCCGAAGAATATCCGGCGGCCAATCTTTTTAGCAGATATCTAGCTTTATCGATTCCTTTCTTATTAGTTCCATCGACTTCGACGAGATCACAGCTCTTGCCAGAAACGAAATCAGCACATTCCCCGCAATATCCGCAAGGCTTACCTTCATCAGAAGCCACGCAATTCAAGGCTGCAGCGAATATTCTGGCAGTAGATGTTTTGCCAGTCCCACGGGGACCCTGAAAAAGATAGACAGGAGCAATTCGGCCCCTGGAAACGGCATTGACGAGCGAGTGAACCACAATAGTCTGGCCAATGAGTTCACCGAAGAACAAAGGCTTATACTTGTGGCTGAAACTCCTGCTGTTTTCGGAGGAAGATCCTTCTTCATCCTCATTGAGAGGAACAATCTCCAAACCCTCTTGACTCCTACAACTAGATGACCATCTTCTTCCATCAAGTCTGCTCAGTCCCTCAAGATCAAGCTCACCAAAGTTAGTAGAAAGCTCATCATCATCAGTCCTACTCCTACCAATGCCAATAGAGGATGAACAATGTCTAACATCACCACTGCTAGTGCTAGTAAGCAAAGGAATAACACCTCCTCCTCTTGCGCCACGAGCATTCCTGGAAGACATTCTCCGCTTGTGGGGCTGCAAAGCAGAAAAAGAGGATCTGCGGTGGTGTCTTGAATATATAGATTGAGTACCACAGAGAATGCTGCTACCTTTCCTCCTTAAAGTATCTGAGAAGGAAGGAGAACAACAGCTGCCACTATGTTTGGGGGTAGTCCTCTTTGACCAATAACAAGGAATCCCACATCCTTGACGACCAGGTAGATCCAAACGGTCATCATCAATATCCTCATCATCGACGTCATTAACTGAGGTTGTTGTGCCGTCATAGGATCCAACGGTGCTAGGATAACGGCGGCGGCGATGAGCGTACCTGTTGAAAGAGGTGGTTGACAATGCAGGGGTACTATAGGAATAAGAAGAATCATCTTTGAGACTTGTTCTAGAGAGGAAGTTGTTGTGATTGAGTTTTCGAAGAAGAGAAGAAGCCCCGGAAATGGAGTTAGAATAATCATCTCCGGAGTCATCGTTGTTGGTAATAAGAGGGTGGTGGTTTTTCTGATTATTATTATTATTATTAATATTATTCTTGTGCTTGTGCTTTTGCTTCTTGGGGATTGTACTTCTGGGATTTGAATTTCTGAAAATGGAGGAGCGGGTCCCAACATCAGTCTTTGAATCGAAACCACCGCCACCGTTGTGAGGAGCATCACTCAAACTGTCCTCTAAACTTGCAAGAAGGGAAGAGGAAGAGTGGTTGTCTTCTTCTTCTTGATCTTGTTTGTTGTAGTTGTTCCAGTTGTACAAGAAGACAGTGTTGTTGTCTTTGTGTTTGGTGGCAGTAGGAAGTGGGTTTGCAGTAGCAGTAGATCTGGAGGTTGATTTCCATGAAGAAGTTGTTCCGGGATCCCTCAACACACGAGCAGCCTTTCGAATTTGAGTCAGTTCCTTCTTCAAGTGAAGCCTGCTTGGATCATTCATCTTCCCACATTCACTCATTCATGGATCTGAGACAACAGCACAAACACACAGGTTAATGGTTTGTGTGAAAATGAAAACAAATGTTTGATTTCTCATTAAATTTAATTTAATTAATAGTAATTGGTTTGGTTAGGGTTTTCTTTTTCCAAGTACAGGTCAAATCTTGAATTGAATGTGTTTGTGTGTCCGTTTGTGTGGGAGATAGAAAAGAAGAAAGAACCAAAAACTTACTACTACTACCACTGAACAAAGACCACTCCTAAGACATCATCCAAAACAAGTAAGTAAGTATGAATGGAGGGAAAACTCAATACATACACTCCAATCCAAACCAAAGAGAAACAAAGTAGAGACACTCACAATCACAATCGACTTTTTCTCTTTCTATCCATTCATTGCCTTTGATTCTTTTTTGTCTTCTTACGCTCTCAATCTCTACAATTTAATTACATAATAACAATGCTTTTATAACACACAAATACTATTCCTTTTATTCCTCTCTTTATTTTGTTAAAACACCAACTACAATAATTCTAATAAATACTAATTACTACTAAATACTCATTGCCCTTTCTTACCAATCATACCTAATATCTACCTTTCTCGACCGTACATATAAAGACATTGGCAATTTCATAAAATAAAATAAAAAGACATAGGCATTGTTTTTATTTTGGTCCTTTATATCATTATATTAAATTATGCTATGAATAAATAATTTAGTGGATGTCTATGTTTACTCTTCCACTTTTCTATAATCCCTATTAGTGAATGGATGGTTAGTGATTTTTAATTGCTTTAAACATTCACTTGCTTATTGTGTCTTATAAATATGACTCGTTTTTTTTTTTTAAGAAAATATGACTCATGTTTTATTTTAGTGTAAAAACAACATTGTGAAGAGAATAACACAAAAGATCTCATCTTCTATGTCTTTGATCATCTTCTCCATCTTTTATCTTATTATTTAGTTTATTTTATATTATAACATGTTATCAAGATGAAACTCCAACAAACCGTGGTGATATTGATTCTCTATTGTTTATGGTATTGCTCGTTGTGCTAGGGCGCTTAATAAGGCATGGTGTGGCAAGTGTCACACTAGTCCATACCCAATTTTTTTTTTCTTATCAGTTTATTGTATAATTTAACACGGACACCTAATTCTTTTATATTTATACATGTGTCTGTGTTTTTACTCATATATTAATACGATGACACATCTTTTTTGTAATTCGTACGCGTGTCTATATTTTTACTCATATATTAATGAGTGAATCTATTTTTTTTAATTTATACACATGTCTATATTTTTACTCATATTTAATACGAAAATAATTTTTTTGTACATATGTCTATATTTTTTTCATATATCTACAGAGATCTATTTTTTTTATAATTTCTACGCAATTGTAACTTGCTTCTAAAAAATTAGCGCAACGCGCTCACTCGTCTCTATGCACGGGTATCTTGCAAGAGCATTTAATTAATCTCTTGTAACCTATATGAAGAGAGATGTTTTTAGAATATAATTTTAGTACATTTTCGACAAATGAAAAATACTTTTTTTTTGTAATTTTGATTGCTACAACTAGTTTTAATATAATTTCTTATTAAGTTTAGTATTATTTAATTATTTAGAAAAAAAAATTGTCTCATTGATATTATGAATCTAAATCTGGCCATGTTGTTGCGTCACCACTATATGTATATTTCTCGAAAGGTATGCGTAAGCTCATTTGAATATATTTGTGGTTTTCGCAATTTACCGTGAATATGTATAATTACTGTAGTTAGTAATTTCTCTCGAAGAAAAAAGAAGAAAAAAAAGTAATTTCTCTCGAAGAAATAAGTGATATGATTGTAATATTATTAGAGTAACTTGTATTGATGATAAATAAAGCTTACTCTTATGTAACAATACTATGATACCAGTATATCTATAGTTAGTATATATGACAAAATTACTAGAAAATTGGCTACTGTAAGTTGTAAAGGAAGATATATATATTTTGCTTTGTTGTTGTTTCGATGGCTCCATCAACGGGACAATTTGATATTACTTTGTTGTACTTTTATGTTTATTTTCTTTTGATTATTGTGTGCATCTCTATCACAATAATATATTTTAGAGTAAATTACATTCCACTCCCCTCAAAGATGCTTGAATTATACTCTCCTCCCTTCTTATGTTAAAATATACACTTCTCTCCCTTGAAAAATAAAATTTATACTCCCCTCCCTTATAAGATGCTTGAATTAAAACTCCCTCCCTTAATAATTAAATATGCACTACATTTTAATCTATTTTAACATAAATAAATATTTTTATGATATATATTAATTTTGAACCATCATTAAGAAAAATTAATTCATTTCTTTATAATTTAAATGTCAATGATAATTAAATTTAAATATTTTGCTATTGATTTGATAATTTAGAGTATAAAATTAACTTTTAAATAACCATGTTTTATTGTCTTTAGTAATTTTTCATATATTTTAATTTTATTTTGGGTTGTTTCATATTTTATAATAGG
>Ga0315914_1004915_pt1 | contig 19751 bp, 11 predicted proteins | sample MpolenodulesMG_FD_203920 | JGI IMG/M metagenome (GOLD analysis project Ga0315914, IMG submission 203920) | Medicago polymorpha root nodule microbial communities from Los Angeles, California, United States - elongated nodules | ecosystem: Host-associated > Plants > Roots > Nodule | place: USA... | reverse complement strand
TTTCAAGTTGTTCATACATGCCTGAATCTTGTGTATTTTTTTTTCTCACTGCAGTCATTGGCTAGGATGAACAAGAAAGATTCATGGCTTAAAAATGATAAATAACCAAAAAAAATTACAAATGATATTCACAAAATAATTTTTACTCCAATAAAAGATTACCTATAATTCTTTAAGAGTTGTAACATAGAAAAAACATATGTCAAAAAATAAATCATAATTTTGTTAAATCAAAATTAATCATATGTCAATAAATCATAATTTTTAGTATCCCTTATCTTTGGGATAATTTTGTTTATCCAAATTCATTTAGATCTGGTTTGAATATGCTAGTCCAAGTTTCAGTTAATGGTCCCATTCCTATACATAATTTTAATTTTATATATCCTCATCAAATTAAAGCTCTCCACAAGGCTTTATGACGATATATATTGTGGCTATGGCTTACGAGTTGCATGGTCCATCCGGCACATAACAATATTATATTATTAGCATGAAATAAGGGATCACACGACATTGACTGTTATTCAAATTGACCAGGACACACTTTACACTTATTCTAAACCAGTTTCACCTAAACCGACAACAATTTTAAAAGAAATCGTGTAAGTTGTGAATACCATAATAATAAGAATATTTTACACCCCACGTAGTTGAGTTTTTCTGTCTTTAATTTTAATTTGTTTAGTCAAATGAATAATTCTTGAGTGGTCACAAGAATTTAAACATCTTATTTAGTCACACATATAAAAATGTATAAATGTTATAATCATTTAAAAATTAATGACTATTTTAATTATTATTCATTTACTTTTTTCTTTTTATGTATGTGTAACCAAATGAAATTGTGTCCATCTAAGAATTGCTATTGTTTAATAGCTTAATGGTCAGAAATTCAATAAATAAATGAGTTTTGTTGGGAGTCTTTAAGGGAGAAAAATAGCAAAGAAAATTTCATTAAATTATAGCACAAGGCACCAACATAACAGGTTTAAGATCACACAGAAGTGCATCAAATTTGTTCTAATTCACAAAAGAAATCACACACACACAATGCATATGATAAAAGCAATTCAATAGACTTTGCAATCTACCATAGTACTCCAGCCATATTGACAACACAGAAAGCTCGGCAAACCTCAACAGCCCTACTTCCTGATAACCTCTCCAATTGTGGGCTGCACCATTATGCAGATATGAAAGCACCTCCCTACATGATCGAAACAAAGTTACACACCAAAGGGCCGCAATTGATCCGACCACACTCAGCCTGATAAACCCAAAGCACTGACAGCCAAGACCAGACATTTAAGTGCAGAATTCTAATGCAGAGAATCTTCCCTTCCAAAGTATCTCTGGCCAACCCTATTCAGTCAGTCCTCCAGCAACAGACACAAAATGTCCCTAATTGAAAAAGGCACCCTTCCAACACATCAGTGACAGAAAGAATAAAAACCACATTTACGAATTGCATCTTAGGACTCGCTCCAGGCCTCCCACGTGCTACCAGTCAACAAAAGAGAGAGTGCAAGACACAATTCCAAATGGACCGGCTGCTATAAAGGGCAAGGAATTTTGAGATACAATCAAGATAATGCCTTATCGACACCTTCAAACCTTTGAAACCTGACACACAAATTAGTATACAAGCCACAATTAATGGAATAAAATATGTTGACGGCCAATGCTTAACCGCGCATAAACAAGAAACAACTGAAACCCCTCCTCTCCTGCTGCCTGGATTTCTAAAAAAAAGGCCTGCCACCAATACACATGAACGCAACCTCCACACGGAAACAATGCTGAATTTGAAAATACTTTAAAGAAGTCAAAACTACTCGGACACTGCAGCAACTCCAGATTATCAGAAAAGTGCCTTGGCAGCCCAAATGCCAGATTCTCAGAAAAGTGCCTTGGCAGCCCAAATGCCCTCAGTTCTAAGAACGCATTATCCTCAACATCACCCACGCAAATCCACACATCCAGTTAAGACAAGCTCTAGGATTCACGTACCAATGATTCATATCGTAATCCATGTTCTTTGACTTAAATCTCAACCAATTCCACGAACACCGCTCCACTGACACGATAATATTATCTAACACAATATCGTTGTTTTTTTATATACAAACAGCGTTGGTTGTTTTTTTTTTTTTTTTTAAGGAAGCGTTAGTTGTTTTTTGTTAAGTGCAAGTGTTGTGAATCAATCTTTGCTTCCTCCTTTGCCCTCAACTCCTCCCCGAATTGTTTACTTGAAAAATAATTAAACTAATATATATAAAATCTAATGATATACAAACAAATACCAGCAAAAGGAATTGATATAAAAAAACAGAGAGATTGCGTTTGTGTGTCAATCTTGTCCCCGCTTCTAGTGTAATTTGCGCTTAATAGCAAGTAAATTGACTCTTATCAGTAAATTAACCAAACTGGAAATTAAAAAAAAAAAAAAAGTCTTAAACAAATAGAATAATGTTAAAAAAAATAGTTCATTCATGCCCCCACAGTGGGTTCTTCAACCACTAGAAGGATTTAGATTCATTTGGAGTGTAATTCTTCATGGTTGGGTTTGAGTGCAGTAATCTTTCACTTTGTCTTGAATTTTGTCATTGACTTCATTGGACCCAAGACCCATTAGGGCTCCATCAGCTTTAATAACTTGTGCTCCAAGGTATAAACATCGCTTTTTTATGGCAGTTATGTTGTTCTTCAGCTTGGTAATAAAAGATGGTGGTTTTTCACTTACATCTTCATTCTTTCTCTTAACAGGAAATTTCTTCGATACACCTATATCGGCGTGGTCTTCTTTGGACTCCGATCCTTTCTTTTTCTCATCTTCATAAGGAATATATTTAATGTTCATTGAGTATTTAATGTTCATTGAGTCTAAAACAAATTTCCTGGATTTCATCCGAATTTCAATAAATTTGTTGTTTTGATCTTTAATCAAACACTTGTTACGTTTAAATAACACATGGTAGCCTTCCTCCAACAACCGAGCAACACTTAAAAGACTACAACAATTTTCGGGAACGTAATTAACATTATTCAAAATCAATTTCACACCTGAGTGACTTTCAATTTCAACTGTTCCAATACCTTCTATGGGAATGTACGCTCCATTCGCAATTCTAGCTTTAGTATTAGTAGTTTTTTTGAGCTCTTTGAAAAGGTTTCGATCATAGGTAGAATGGGCTGTGCAACCACTGTCAACAACCCAAAAATTTGAGGGTGTTTTGGTTGTAAAACCCGACATTGCAAGTGGTTGTTTCTTTTGGTCTTCCTGAGTTTGTGATTGTAGACATATACGATGTGTGGAGAAGTGTGATTCTAAACTTCTATTCTTCCTTCTATGTAGAGATAAATTACAATATTAAAATATATTTACAAATTATAATATAAAAACATATTTCTAAATCAAATCTTTACCAAACGAAAATAACAAACAAATCTTAGAAAATAATTTTACCAAAAATATAAGTTAAATTCTGATATCTTTTTTTGTTTGTTACAAATTCTGATGATATCTTTTTTTCCGCTTATTATGCTGTTTAGCGAAATGCTGAATATTATCAAATTATGTACTACTCCTTCCGTTTTTTTTTTTTTTTTTTTAAGTGTCGTTATTTATTTCGATTTTTAGATGTTTTTAACTATTTGGATTTGGTTTCGTTAACTCATAGCCATCAGTTGCATATTTTTCATTTGGATTTTTTTTACCTATTATACCTTCACTTTAATTCACCAATAAAATTGTAAAAAAAAAATCCACCAATAAAATTGTAACAAAAGAAGTCCGCCAATAAAATCATATTTATTTGCACACGCTTTTTTTTTTCTTTCAATAAATCTAATGTGTTATTTTTCTTTCGTAACAAACAAATTTTAATATTAATCCATTTTTCAACAAATTCCTATTTTTTCATACAATCAAAATCTCTTCCGTAACAAACATTTGTCAATTATTTCTCCCTCTTCTCCTTCTTTTTATTCAAATGAGTCTTCCACTTTTTTTTTTTCTTTTCGAACATTCATAGAGTAATGTATTAAATAGACTATGTGAAAACAATAATACTATATAAAGGGGGTCAAAATATATATATATATATATATATATATATATATATATATATATATATATATCTAATTTTAGGTTAAAAATACAATACATAAGTGGAGTCGTTTGACCCCATTACCCCTACACTAGATCCGTGTCTGAATCATACCCTTAAAATATCAAATACAGTTAAATAAAAATATTAGATTTATAGTCAAACAACACTTAAGAAAACAAAGTGAGCACTTTTTTTTTAAGAAATCTAGTAATTTTACATTTCATCATCGGATTAAAACTCTCCATTATCCACCCATTCTTTTATTTATATCTACCGGCACAGTTTATAATAGGTAATCATTTGTCATAATTTATAATCAATTATAAATGGATAATAAATTATGATTATACAAAGAAATATAAAAAATTGATATTATTTCCTAAAAAAATTATATCGAAAATTATAATATTAGCAATAAAAAATTCAAAAAGGTTACAAAAGAATTTCTCCTAATAAATATATTAATTTTTTCTTTTAATTCTTTTTATTTTAAAAATAATAATATTTGTCTCTTTAAAAAAATTGGAATGAAGTTTTTTTTTGTTACAAGGCTAATTAAACAACATAAAGGAAAAAGAAACGAAACAAAAAGAGGCAAAACTATTCCCTAAGTAAATAAGTTCCCGATGCATCATTCCTCAACAAATTGAGGACGTTGTTTGGAGGTACTTGCGTATTAGTAAACTAGAATTTGAGGAAGCTTCAAGCTTAACCATGAAATCCGCACACCGATTGCTTTCTCTTCAAGCTTAAATTTTTGAATTACTTTTTACAGACATGTTAAGAACTATATAAGAAATTATGTCGCAAAAAATTATTATTTTTTAACATGAAATGAATTAAATATGAAGTATTTAAACTTGCAAAAGTTCAAGATAAAAGTAATAAAATTCTAGACCTAAAAATCATATTTTGAACTCATTTTTTGAGAGAAAATTTGTATAATATTCTAAACATGTCTAGAAAGTTCAAAGATGATTAACCAAATTTGAATTTAACACAGATTAAACTCGATGTTGAAATTTTTTGTCAAGAAAAATAACGAACGTAGAAAACTACTTGTGTATCACGCAAATACTTATTGGGCCTAAATTGTGGAGCCCAAAAATTGAAAGAAGTTGGGCTTTCGGCCTATTTTTATCAAGTACGAGAAGAAGAAAAAAAAGTGGAAGTAGTTGTTGAGAGCGCGAGTGTCTGAGAATGAACCACGCTTCCCTTTCCCACCTTCAACTCCTCACCGAATTATTTTAATTCAAAAATCAATCATACTATAACATAGCATACATATATAAATTCAAACAGACATTGGTGCTTGTGCTTTGTATTAATCTAATCTGTGTTAGATACTTGTTCTTGAATATTGAATATAGAAAGGAAAAAAATGGGTGTTAATGCGAATTCAGATTCAAAGCCAATAACGGTTGAGATCAAAGAGCTGAAATTCACTTATCCTGGAATCGACGGCCACCCTCCTCCGGGTTCCAAACCGCTCATTGAACATTTCTCTCTCAATCTCTTCTCCGGTGATCGGTGCCTTCTCGTTGGATCCAATGGCGCTGGTAATTTCTCTCGCTATAACCATTTTGCATTTTTTCATTATGATTTTGAAGTGTTGTTGATATTTTGATTTTGATTTTTTTTTTGTTGTTACTAGGAAAGACTACAATTCTGAAGATATTAGGAGGGAAGCATATGGTGGAACCTGAAATGGTTCGTGTTCTTGGAAGATCTGCTTTTCATGATACTACTTTAACTTCTTCTGGTGATTTATGTTATCTTGGTGGTGAGGTTAGTGCTTGATTTCATTACCCTAATCAATTCACTTATGCCTCATTTAGTATGTGGATTAGTATAAATAAATCATATTATAGTAATTGGTAACCCTGTACTTGCTAATAATTAATTAATTAACTAATCAATTAGTTAAACCGTTACAATTTTAGATCTTTCTCTCACATAGAATGAGAGACACTGATTTAGGCTATGTTTGGCATTGCCATTTTCGTGGTTATAGTTGGTAGTTTATAAGCCGATATGATTGTAATATTGGCCAGTTTAGATTGACTTATTTTTGAGCTTATGAAAGACATCTTATGCAAATGAATAAGCTTTTATGTATTATTCATAAGCTTGTTAAGGTACTTTATGAAAAAACAACTTATGAAGTTACAATTTTCATTAGTTATAACTTATATTTATTTGCATAAGCTATTTTTTGTAAGCTAAAAAATAAGCCAATCCAAACCGGCCCAGATCTGTTTCCTCACAAGCTTTTAGGAATTTTTTACCGACTTATAATGTGTTTTGATAACTTATCATTTTTTTCTATCAACTTTACCCTTATATCTTTAAGTAAAAAAATTAAATATTTATGAGCTGGTTCAACTGTTAATTTTACATAACCCTACAAATTTCAATTTGCTAGTTCATTTGCTATCAGCCTGCTCATCCGTTATAAGCTGACCCACTATTAGCTAGCTTATCCGCTACTTTTTACTAAACAGAGTCTTAGAAATTCAGAATCATCACTTTTTGTTTCTATCAAATTGCTAATGTGGGTGATTGCTTTTATTTTTTATTTTTTTGGGGATGGGGCACAGTGGAGGAGAGATGTTGCTTTTGCTGGCTTTGAAGTTCCAATACAGATGGACATTTCTGCCGAGAAAATGATATTTGGTGTCGCTGGGATTGATCCTGCAAGAAGAGCAGAGCTAATTAAGGTTAGAAGCTGTGCACGATTGCTTAGTTTTAACATGTATGTAAACTGCCTTTCTCTTCATGAATTTCTTCATGTCAGACAAGGTTACTGGTGATTGTAGGACACTTTTGTTTTAAGTGCATAACAACAAAACAGCGCCATGAATAATTACTTCTATCATCTTCTTATTTGCTAGTTGCTGGTAGATTTGACTTCAATTGTTTGATGATATGTTTTCTCCTCGTATGCTAAAATGTGTGTAGAAGATATGTTTGATCATACTGTTTCAAATCATAATGAACAGTTTACTCGTCGTGGTTGTCGAAGTAAATATCAGTTCGTGTGTAACCACAATAAGAGTATTCGACTAACATTTCATTCCTAAGCTATCTTCCTCTTTCCATTGCTATTTTGTTGTGGTTAGCCTTTGTGTTCATTTCTGTATATGAGCTGTACATGCATGCGGTTTCTTTTAATATTAATGATAAAATATAAAGAAAATCTTTGGGGTGGGAAAGGGAGAACATAAGTGTGTTTGATATGATACTTGTGTCTATATGCTTGAATTTGATATTGGTTGATGGCGTAAAGGCTTAGCTCATTTATGCTAGATTCAACCAAAACTATATCATTATGTACTCTTATATTAATGTTCAGTTGTGCACTGACTATGCATGGCTAAATTCTGAAAAGGGTACTCAGGCTATGCATATATATAGTTGTCTTTGGAAAACTGTTGCTTTATTTTGTTCTGATGTTCAACTGGGCAGGTATTAGATATCAATCTTTCATGGAGATTGCATAAAGTATCCGATGGTCAAAGAAGAAGAGTGCAAATTTGTATGGGTCTCCTCAAACCATTTAAGGCATGACATATATTTGTTGATGTATTGTCTTCCTTATGACCTTTTCATGTTTAGAAATTACAATTCATTGTTGAATTTAGAGCAGTTTTTTACTTGTAAGGTTGCTCATTCCTTTCCTAGGTTCTTCTTCTGGATGAGATAACAGTTGACCTTGATGTTCTAGCAAGAGCTGACCTTCTGAAATTTCTAAGAAAGGAATGTGATGAGAGGGGTGCAACTATTATATATGCAACACATATATTTGACGGTCTTGAGGATTGGCCAACAAATATTGTATGTATTGTATAATAATCCTTCTGTCATTTCAGTTCTGAACTGTTTTATGTCAATGTTTTAGTATAATAATTCTTCTGTCATTTCAATGCTCTTTTATCAGGTTTATGTAGCTCATGGAAGGCTGGAACTAGCAATGCCTATAGAGAAAGTCAAAGAAACTAGCAAACTGTCACTAATGGTTTGTTCTGTCTCTCAATCAATTATATCTGTGTCACTCAATTTATCTTATAATAATTATGCGCGCTCCTCGACGGGTAACCTTGAATACAAGTTGTATTATATAACCTATGGTTGTGGAGTAAACAGCTTAAATTGTAGACCAGGCTGTGCAATTTACAATTTTTTATAAAAAACAATTGAATTAGTTGTGCCTAATTGGTTTTGTGTATGCAGAGAACAGTAGAAGTTTGGCTACGGAAGGAGCGAGATGAAGATAGAAGACAAAGGAAAGAAAGGAAGGCTGCTGGCCTTCCTGAATTTGATAAGCAAGTTGATGGAAGCCGTGTAGTTGGAGGGGATCCTGCACGAGCTCCGGTTCGAGTTACTAATAATGGCTGGGCCGCAGGTCGGTTACATTCCACCATTGCCGGCGAAGAAAACTTCCTCCTAAGCTCAAACCGAGTTTTGAGGGGGTAAAATAACTTTCAAATTCTTTGAGCGCTTTTGCTGTTTGATTTTTTAAACTTCAAATAAAATTTGTTTGCCAATGCTTTCTGGTATTTATTAATCCTCTTTGTTATAGAAAGGGTCCCATATTATGCAGATAAAGTAAAGTTAATGTATGTAGCCTGGAAAGTATATAATGCTTGATTGAAAGCGTTTTGTAACCTTGTTATTACAAATTTGTGACACTGTATTTGGGTAAAAAGAGAACAATAGCAACTGTATTAAAATTTTGTTGTAATATTTCCTGGTCTGATATCCTTTGTTTGGCTTAATTACTCTAACTACTCTTTATAGGTTTCTTTACTCTGGCTACTCTTTATACTTGGATTTTTAGTGTTGGCTTTAGCAGTGCTTTGTTTTTTTTTCTAACTTCGGTCTTAAGAATTTTTTTCCTTCTATTTTCTCAATCAGTCTCTTTACTACCTTGAATACCGTATGTCGTGATCACTTTTCAAATTCTTAGTTCTATTTATCTTTTAAATGCAAAAACATATGCATAGACATCATTATAGAAGAGAAGATCACAACTTGGTTGGCATATTAGCCCTAATAATCATTTGCAGCATATTCACATTTATTAATAGCACGAAAAAGGAGATGCACTCATGAGGACAAAAACAAGAGCCATGAGAACTAAAGAAACCGATAACTAAAGAAATGAGATGGCACATTAGTCTTGAACGATATCGCTATAATAAGAACCAGGGAGCAAAATTTATCAAGAAAGACTGTCGAAACCCCAAAGAGTAGCTAGTCTATCGCCACAAACATTCGCCTCCCTATAAATGAGATTTGATAAGCCACATTTTCAAAGTAAGGCTAACACAATTTCTCCTTCCAGTTCGAAGATATCAAGGTACAATATGAAAATTAGAGAACGTCGAGATCACAACTTGTGAATCACTTCCAAACCAACGTTTGTGCCAACCTTTGGCATAGGCCACCTCAATAGAAAAAGTATAAATGCTTGCAGAGAGCAAGAAGACCTTGTACTACAAATAAAGTAACCTTGAAAAAAAGAGTAGAATTATCACTGAAAATGTCACCCGGATCAGGAGAACCTTTGGCAACATCATTTTTGAATTACATTTCAACTGAAACTCCAAATTTGATCAAACCATCTGCCACTTCATTAACTTCTTTAAAGACATAGGACCGACCGTCGATTATCACCGCCCTTGATAGAAAATTAGTTAATTTCAGCCACCAATTGCGCACAAGCAGTGACTGCCCGTCTGTCCCTCACCATGTTAGAAGAAGTAAAATATAGTTTTTTTATGTATTTATTAAAAAGTTCATTCAAAAATATTGTAAAAAAATATTGTCTCACGAATAACTATAACTTTTCAATACAACATTAATTACTTTTTTTCAATTATTATTATAATCAATACTATTTTCACCACTCCCAATTCAATATATTATACATTACATTTATAATAAAGAATAATGCACCAATACTTGACAAATGCACTCAAAAACATTGTTATCTCTCTTTTATTTATTACTCCCTCTGGTCCTTTATACAAGAAACAAAAGACATAAAACATCAAGACCAAGGAAATACATTGAAGATAGTCATCTTCATTTAATACACTTCTACATTTAAAAAAAATTCATGAATACCCGTAAATTAATTACTCTTTTTTCCACCAACTTACCTACTTTTAATATTCTCTATTATAATAAATAAGAGCACAAATAAAATTTAGCTTCAAACATACTTGAAACTTGGTTAACCTTCTTATAAAAAGGACCAAAAAAATTCTCACTTTTGTTTCTAATAAAAAGGACCGGAGGGAATATTTATTAAAGAATTATATATTTAATATAAAATGCATAAGTTCCAATACAAACTTGCTACTTTGAACTTCTCAACGTGGGCAAAGATAGAAAAACTCATGAAATAATTACATTGTATGTTTTTTTTTATCATTCCTTACTTTCCAAATTGACCAAAGTACCGTTTGCCAAATCAACATAACCCCGCCCTTCCGGTCAAAGAGGCAAAACATTTGGAACAACATCAATAATAAATCCCTCGGTAGGACTAAAACCACACCAAACCACTTGAAAATTTGTTTCCAATTTGCCAGGCAAACGTGCATGTCACATACAAGCGATCTTCCACTTCCCTCTCACAACCGCACCACAAACTAGATGGAGCAATTGTCAAGAGAAGATAACCATTTTTTTGGCCCATAACTTTCCCACAAATTAACCAAGACGAAGGAGTAAAAAAGGAATTGCTAAAAATATTATCTCAATCGAGCTTACCGTATATGGACCTTCCTTATTTGCCAAACAACTCCAATCATCTTCATTTGGTGACAATAAGATTGCACTGTATTGATTAAAAGAGACACACCTACTAAAAAGTTGGGATAAGATAGATGCTGCTGATACTCCTCGAATGGAACTTTTTTTTCATACTTTATTTATTTATTTTTATTTTTTTAAAAGGCTTTATTTAGCTGTTCTCCAATAATTGTTGTTTTTTCAACAAGAATAATTCATGGTTCATTCCTCCTTTTCCTTATAGGTCTACTACTATGGTACATTCATAAAATAGTATACAAGATAACAAGAAGAATAATAATTAACAAAAAACCCGACGAGACAAAGCAGAGCAAATGAGGGTTCTTTTATTCCCCTTCTTGCTTTATAATAATTCGATTGTCGACTAAATTATTCACGTCCATCATTGCACAATTAAGAATAAGATGTATGAAAATTTTAAATAGAAAAGATATCAGCTGTCTAGTTTAATAAGGATGTTTAAAGAATCAAACATTTTATGATTATTTATAAATTGGTAGTTGATGTGTAAGGACATTTTCTTTATCTGATCTTGGTAAGTAACAACATCGTTAGTAGATGAATTATAAGTACCTTTTCATTGTTATGATCTTGATAAATTTCGAGATCAAATTCATCTAAACTTTTTATTATAAAAAACAAAGTTTGTTACTTTTCTTTAAGAGACCATTCAACATTAATGCAATGCCTTTTGTAACTTTTTTTTTCTTCAAGAAAGTTTAAGCTAAAACACTATTGAATTAATGTGTAATATAAAGTATATAAAAATGATTACAATGAAAAATATATAAAATGAATATCTTCTATTTTGACAAAAATAATGTCTATCTTCTTATTCTCCTTAAATAAACAATCTTATAAATAAAAGCTGATTGGGGGTCTGATATTACACCACCAATTACACTTGACACATCTCAATCTATTTGCTAACACATTAGCTATCACCTTATGCAAACACCCAACCAAAGAAATAGGTCTAAAATTTGCTAGAGGTTGAGGACTTTTCACCTTAGGAATTAGAGTTATGTAAGTACTTTTAAACCCCTTTATCAACTTACCATTATGATGAAACTCAAATAAAAAGCGCATAAAATCACCTTTTAACTCCACCAAAAAATCCTTGATAAACCTAAAATTTATTTCATCCGGCCCTGGGATCTTTAAATATCACAATCCCACACTGCCAAGCATTAGATCGCCACCTAAAAGATATAATTCCATGGAAAATTTAGAATTAGTGTCTCACTCTTTCAACCAATTCATTCTTGATTTTTACCATTGCACACTAGTATTGATCTTTGACAAAGAAAACAAGTTAGTTGACAAGGAATGTAATTCCTCCACCTCTTCCATCCATCTCTATATAGTACTCCTCCCCCTTAACATCAGGGAAAGAAATGCGATCATTAACCTCATTGATTCTACATTCTAGATTTTGAGTATGATGCTAATGCCAAATTTTTAGACTTCCTCATCTATCGTTAGCGTAAGTGGATAATGGTTAGACATCCACAACTCAATGCCCTCAAAATGTAATTTGGCCATTGAGCGCAACAATTTTCAGTTAACAAAAATTAGATTAAATATGTTTTTGATCCCTATAAATATATCAAATTTTCGTTTTAGTCCTTCTAAAATTTTCCTTCGACTATTAGTCCCTATAAATTTTTCAATCACCACTTTTGGTCCATGTTTTGAAGTCAAATTATGTATTTTTTTAATGAAATTGTGCAGTAATATATAGAATATTGTAAAAAAAACTTATAATTTTCTAATAAAACATGAATTAAACATGAATTATTAACCGCCGAAAAATATAAAATTCATATTTACTTCATGTTTTGTTAAAAAATTCTATTCTTTTTTTTTGGACAGATTTTTATAATATTATAAACTTTTATGCAAAATTTTATTCAAAAATATGAATTCTACACAAGAGTTTACTTAAAAGGATGGACCAAAAGTGAAAATAATTTATTTTTAAGGGACTAAAACAAAAAATTAGTATATTTATAGGGACTAAGAACATATTTAACCCATTAAAATTTGTCTAGTTGACTCATGAAAAATCCATTTCCTCAATACCATGTAAATTTTTTAGTGTTTGTTTAGTTTTTGTTTTTAATAAAAAACAATATAAAAATCATTTTTGACTCTAAAACGAGAGCTCGTTTGCTATAGCGTCTTTTTTTTAAAAAAAGAATATTATTTTTTAAGAGTAAAAAAATAGATTTAAAAAAAAATTAACAAATAATTTCAAAAGAGAAGTTGTTATGAGTAACTTCTAACAAAATAGGTTTTTCTAAAGGAGAGAGTAAACAAGACGGAGGTTTTTTTTTTCTCATTAGAAATTTTTAAAAAATAATATTCCAATATATATAATAGTACTTGTGTTTCCCTGTATGTAATGTTCTTCATGGTAATTTGTAATTTTTTTTAGGGAATGGTAATTTTGCAATTAAAAAATTACACTGATGTAGTTGTATTCAAACAATTTAATTTTTTATTATAGTAGAGAAAACAAATTACCTTCCATTTTTTTTATAAAATCTCTTAAAACAATTATTGAATTTCAAAATTATTTATTTTTTAATTTGTAATAAACGAGCTCTGAAAAACTATTAAAGTTATCTTTTCTAAAATCTATTTTTGTTTAAAACAAGAAGGTAGCACATAAACAAATTAAAAATCTTTATTTATAACGTGGGTTTTTTGAGTTGTAAACAAATCAAAATATTTTTTTTTTTTTTATAATGGCTAAAATATGGTTCTGGTCCATGCAAATATGCCTCGTTTTGGTTTTAATCCCTGTAATTTTTGTTGTTGTTTTTGGTCCCCGCAAAATATTTTGTTTTTGAAAATAGTCCCGAAAATAGTCCCTGGAGGGACTATTTTCAAAAGTAAAATATTTTGCAGGGACCTTTTTAAAAATCAAAAGATTTTGCAGGGACTATTTTTTTAATGAATGGGTTCAGTCATCATGTGCCACGTGTGCAAATTATCACAAAATTTGGATCAGGGACCAAAACCAAAACGAGACATATTTGCAGGGACCAAAAACAACAACAAAAATTACAGGGACTAAAACCAAAAAGAGACATATTTGCAGGAACCAAAACCATATTTTAGCCTTTTATAATTCATATACAAAATCTATTTCTTTTAAAGTTAAAACAAACGTAATTGTAATGTACTAATACGACATAGTTGGTTGGATCCGGTAGCCATGGAAGAACATTTGTTGAGACTTGAGAGATGTGAGTCGTAAATGGAATTATATTGCAGCTACCTGGTTGGTGGTGATAGCTTGGGCAACCGACAAAAGAAGTTCAATAAATGAAAAAATAACGCAACTTCATAAAGAGTTTACTAGGTCTCAAAAAAAGAGTTTACTAGGTAATAGGCTTATTTGATTTAATGGTCCCTTGAATAATTTTAAGTTTTTATTTTGGTCTCACAATTAATAAAGCGTACATTTTGATCCTTCACTTTTTCCTCCATTTGCCAAATAAATCCTGACTGTTAACTTTAAACTCTAAATGTCTACGTTGGACCAACTTTAAAAGTGGTTCATCGTAGACCTTATTAATTTTGTTAATTTTAACCGTGTGATCTTTTGTTTTAAAGGATGATCATTGAATTACGTATGTCTATTTTATCTTACGGTGAGTCAACAACATCTAATATTTTCTTACATTTCTTCATCTTTTCATCTTCATCATAATCATCATAGACATCCATCCATCTTTATCTTTAAACCCATAAAAGAAAAAATTAAACACTTAATCTATCACCAAAGTCATTAATCTATCATTAGTGAACTAAATAAAATTGGAATATTGGATAGAGTTTTGTTAAGAAAAAAAATATTGAAAATTGAAAACGTATATCAGCCCCTTTCTCTGTCTCTCGAATCTCACTTTCTTCCACCATCGCCGTCGCAAACAACCGCCGTTCTGGTGAGTTTGTTAATCTTCTGCAATTTATTTTACACGAAGTGCTTATCATATATAAGGCTTATACATTTATCTTCTCACAATTTCACATACACATAGATCCGTTCACCCACTTCACAACCCAATCTTCATTTTTAAATCCTCTCTTAATAACCTCCCCACTGTTCTCTCTCTTTTCAGTTCTACACCGCAATATCTCATACACAACAAGATCTTCACCTATTATTGAGGTTTATGTGCAAAGCTTTTTGGATTTTGGATTTTCGGATTCCTTGCTTTTGCGGCCGAAGGTTTGGAGGAAGATTTCGTCGGTACAGAATTCATCAGAGGTGAAGGATTTAGCGAAGGTGAGGGTGGTTTGCCGTGGGAGAGAGGTGAGGATGATTTTATGGGTTTTTTTAGATTTTTGATGAAGATGATATGAAGATGAGGAAGGAAGAAGATGAAGAAATGAAGAAAAAAAATTAGTTGTTGGTCATACATCATAAGATACAATGGAATTGCATGATCTAACGGCCCCTTTTATGATAAATAGATGGAACTGCATGATCCAACGGTCCCTTTTATGATAAATAGATCGAATGGTTAAGTTTAACAAAATTAATTATGGACCACTTTTAAAGTTGGTCCATCATAGACATTTATAGTTAAAAGTTAACGGTCGGGATTTATTTGACAAACAGAGGAAAAAGTGAGGGACTAAAATGTACGTTTTATTAATTATGGGACCAAAATGAAAACTTGAAATTATTTGAGAGACCATTGAATCAAATAAGCCACTAATAAGTAATACACGATTGGAGGATGAAGAAGGAGAATATTTTTTAGGTGTGGATTGATCATCATAACGACTGTGTGCTTTATTTCATGAAAGCGACTCGCACTTTCCAACTTGTTTATTATTATTATTACCAACATTTAGACGACATTTCGTGTTTGTCAGTTCGTTTTCTTATGGTGTTAATGCGTATAAATTACGAACAATATTTTTTAAAAAATTTAATTAAAATTATTTTAAAGGTGATTAAAATTAGAGGTATAGATAATATATATTTTTCATTTTCATATTCTAATAAACTATACATATTTTTCAAATGATAACAACAATATAACAAATACGTCCCCGTGTACATAGTTCAGTTGACAAAGACATGCATTGTTATATGCAAAGATCAGAATTCGAACTCCAAATACCCCACATATTCATCTAAAAAAAGTTAAATTATAACTGACAGACTACTTAACAGAAAAAAACAATATAACAATTATAATATATATTCCCTTAAAAAAATACAACAAATATAATATACGTTCTCATCTTTTTAAATAACATAAAAATAAATAGTAGAAATAATAAATTTATATAATATGACGTTCTCATATTGTATGTATTTGTTTATTTATATATTTTTGCTTGTGTCACTTTTTATTTCTAAATCTAATCGGAATCTTCACCAGTAGTTAATTTGCTTTGAGTAGATAAGACTGTCATCTCTGAACTTCAACATTTTTATTGTCTTCATTCCATTTCCTGGTAAGGAATATGATTTATTTCTCTCTCTCTAAATTCACTTTCCTTTTTAATTTCTCTCTTGTTATTTAATAATCCTCGGAAGAAGAAAAAAAACATGTTTATATTATGTTCTTTTGTATTTCGAGGTAATTTATATTCCTTGTTCTTTCATCATTTGGTTGCGTGATCATCATTGACTATTATAGTATTTCTATGAAACATGTTTTACATTAATTTGATCTTCTTTGTGTTATCGTTGAAACTGGTTTTTCATCAATTATTACTCTTGAAACCTTAAAATTTGCAAGATTATGTCACGACCCAATTATGTTTTCATGTTGAATACTGTCATTAGGATGTCTGGGATTACAAAACTGAAGTCTTTTCTTTTGAGTTCTTGAATGAAATGGATGAACTTTTTCATTTGATCATCTTCTCTGATTTGTGTTCCTTGTAAAGTCTTGAAATTTGGTTGAGTGTTTTAGTGTATTGTTGTTAAAATTTTAAGTTGCGGATTGGTTGTGTTGCACTATGATGCTTAATATTGGTGAGAATCGCGGTCAACTGACGCTGGTATGGGCTCAATCAACAATTGTCGCAGGGATGTTTAAAATTTTGATGTGATGATATCGCGGTCCAAATTGTGGTCGCAGACTTTCTTTTGAATCCACGACTGCGTTACTTGTGCAACTTATCAAAATAATCACTTTGTTAAATCAAAGTTTGATAGCATGATGTGGCTCCTAGTGTATTTTGAATTGATGATTTTGGATTATGATGTAATGTTTCTGTATATGATATGGCCCACTGGATAAGAAGGTTTGGTTTTATTATCAGTTTTTACTCATTTTGCTCATCATTTAATGCAGGTCTTCTAAGCAATACTTTCTAGTTGAAGCTCTAAATATTATTAGACCATCATCAGCAGATGGGGTCCGAAGGTCCTTCAGCTGCTGTAACAACAGTTTATATAACAGGTTTCAAGAAATTCCATGGAGTTTCAGAGAATCCAACTGAGACAATTGTGAATAATTTGACGGAATATGTGAAAAAGAAGGGTTTGCCAAAGGGTTTAGCTATTGGGAGCTGTAGTATTCTTGATACTGCCGGACAAGGAGCCCTTGTTCCGCTGTACCAGACATTGCAATCTGCCATTATCGCCAAGGAATCTGAATCTTCAAGTTCCAATAAAATCATCTGGGTGAGTTGCCAAGGATCTCTACTTTGTGAGTAGGGATCCTTAGTCATACTTCGTGCGTAGGCTCTTTTATTAATCCTTCTCAAGTTTTATTTATGTAATCATATCAAGTTTAATATCTCTATGAAATTTTTCACAAATTACTTAGTGTCTTAGTAATCTAATATTTAAAGCAGCCATATCCTTGTTTAGATGTGATAATATAATTATGGAATTAACCGCGACTAACGATCACTGGAATTTGACGTGAAAGTTTTTAAAACATAATTAACATAGAACCGAAATAATGGCAAGAAAGTTCTAGTTGGTTGAATTCAGCTATCTTGAATCGTAGTCACTTGATTATTATGAATCTTATGTTCTGGTAATGTTTGTTCAGCTGCATTTTGGGGTTAACAGTGGTGCAACAAGGTTCGCTATAGAACGTCAAGCTGTCAATGAGGCTACCTTCCGTTGCCCTGATGAAATGGGATGGAAGCCACAGGTTAAACTTGTTTTCATCAACCCTTTTAGGCCTGATCTTGAAGTACTCTAATATTCTTTAGTAACAGTTCCATAAAAATTTTATTGCAGAAAGTTCCCATTGTTCCTTCTGACGGCCCGATTTCAAGAATACGAGAGGTAAATTGGATCACTGGTTTTCTTTTGCTTCGTAAATCAATGTTCTCTTGAGCTCTGTGTTTGTACAAATATTAAAATGTTGAGGTTTATTTTATATCATTTATTTTGGATCCTCAGAAATATTTAAAGAACAGCTTACCATTCTAAGTATCATTTAGCAAGCTTTTCAGTTATCTTTGAGTCCTTGGTATCTAGAAACTTTGTGCTCTTCATTTTCAAAAACTTGTGAGGTATAGAGAAATTATTTTTTTAACGAGTCTTTGCCTCTTGATGGAGGCATATAAGGTGCAAGTGCAAAGATATTGGTATGCATAGTTGAAGACAACATGAATTGCTGCATCAAAATTTTGCCTTAATGACTGTTCCATGTTTTTGAGATGCGGCTGTCTTGTGTCCTAACTTTGTCTTTTGTCCTAACTTTATGCAGACTACCCTTCCTGTGGAAGAGATCACCAAGACCTTGGCAACGAAAGGTTATGATGTAATGACATCTGATGATGCAGGAAGGTTTGTGTGCAATTATGTTTACTATCATTCTCTTCGGTTCGCAGAGCAGAACGGAAACAAATCACTTTTCGTGCATGTGCCACTCTTCTTCACAATAAATGAAGAAACCCAAATGGAATTTGCTGCATCCTTATTAGAGGTACTTGCTACAGTATGTTAGTAACACCCAGCTCATGTAATTGTTCTGGTGTTGCCATGCTTCTGAGAATGGGTGACTGTACAACCTTGAATGAAATGTTATAAATCATTGTGATTGTCATAATAATAAGATATTGTTATGAAATGGAAATAAAAATGGCGCCGTATTTGTTTTAGCCTTTAAAATGCTGAGGCAAGTTGACATCGTAAGTGTGACCTTGTGAATAAATGTTCATTTTCTTTTTCTTAAACACTGCACTTGTTTTTTCTTTTGATTTATTTATGAATGATTTGTAGCCGATGATCGTCCCCCACCAGGCATGGAGTCTCTCCTCTTGAGAGACAAGCTAGGAACTAAAGTTTCCTTTAGTTCTTTTTTTTCTTCTTTTTTTTTCTTTTTTCTTTTTGTTACTTTGTAACCCTACCAAAAAAAAAACTGAAAGCTAGTAGTAATTTACGGAGTGTTTTTTCGGTTTGATGCTCAATAGGTTGATGAAGCCATTCTTTGATCAGATAAATTCGAGGGTTCATCTAAAGTGAAACAATATCAAACAATGGTATTTTAACTATTATGATTTGTTATGCTTATGCATGTCTATAATATCAATAATTAATTTGTTTACCAATAGTTGATATCATTCACTCTACTCTCAGAAGTGATTGAACGAGCCGGAGCCAGAGCCGATAAAACCATTGATAACCAACCTATTGAATCAATGAAAATAAACAATAAAAGAAAAAATCAACCAGAATCTGTGTCCTTAAAAGACGATGAAAGTAAAGTCAAGCAATTAGTCTGTGTTTAGAGTCAAGTTACAAACTCCTTCAAATGAATCAACTTGTGCATTGACACTCAAGTTAACATTTCCAAACAAGTG
>Ga0315914_1004913_pt1 | contig 19755 bp, 10 predicted proteins | sample MpolenodulesMG_FD_203920 | JGI IMG/M metagenome (GOLD analysis project Ga0315914, IMG submission 203920) | Medicago polymorpha root nodule microbial communities from Los Angeles, California, United States - elongated nodules | ecosystem: Host-associated > Plants > Roots > Nodule | place: USA... | reverse complement strand
TATATATATAGAACATGTATTGAGGTGCTTATTGTTGCAAATAAAATTGAGACAGTGAAACAAAAAAATGGAGGCTTGGAGCTTTAACAATTTTTTTTTTGTTAATGATGATTATGACGACTATGATTTGGAACATGGCAAAAGCCAAGGAGCACTTTGTTGGAGGGGGAAGGCAAGGATGGAACCCTAGTAATAACTTGACAAAATGGTCATTGAATGAGCACTTTCATGTGAATGATTGGCTATGTAAGTTTTCTCCTCTTATTTCATTTCGTTGAATTTTTCATCTTTGTCGATTTTTTATTTATTGCATTATTCGCGGTTTAATTTTGTCTGTTTTTGTTCTTGTTGAGGGGTTGCTCGTTTATAAGTGGAGGAGGTTTTTCAGCTGACTGAGGACAAGACCTATTACTTCATAAGTGGAGGAGGTTTCTGTTGGCAAGGGTTGAGGGTTGCAATCGATGTTACTGAACATGTTGCACCAGTTCCTGAGCCTACTCCCCACAAAGGTTCAGATGCTTCAAACATTTAAATCTACCATTCAAATGTGCTCATCTTAATATGAGCACCAACCCTTGGTATAATTTCACCTATTAGAATTGGCATAAAGTGAATTTATCATAGTATCAAATGGTATTTTGTTGGTTTTCTTTTATCTGTGTCATGGTAGACTGAATTATGGAATATTCAAACTTTATTAAGAGTTGTTTTGCACTTGCTATTTGATAGCTTTGCCTCTGAATGTCATATATCATTTCTATTATAAAAATATAAGAAGTGTGGAGTATTTGTTTATGCTCCATATTATTAATTTTTTTTTCCAAGCAAATCAACAATTTTATACTATATACATTCGCTAAAGATATATGAATCAACTATGCGCCATATCAAATTTATAAGAAGTGTGGAGTGTTGGTTTAAGCTCCATATTATTTCAATCAGTTAACAATTTCTATTGATTCATATACCTTTTAACAATTTCTATTGATTAATATACCTTTTAATAAATAACATTAATAATTTCCCAAATAAAAAATAATAATTTTTTTGGTGGGGTCGGCCGTGGCCTACCTTGACCCTAATGGCCCTCCGCCAGTGCGAGGAGTAGTTGCTGGTGAAAAACACCTCAGACTCGGATACCGTGAAGTTTGCCACTAGAATATAAACTCCTGAAGAGCAGTCTTGCAATGGCTCAGTTCAACAAAGCAATGCCCTGATGTGATGTTGTTTCTCACTATCTGAAAATGAAGCTAAGTATAGCTTAATATTCCTACAATTGAAGACGGCTAAAAAATATTTAAAACGATAAAAATCTACGAAGCAAGAGCACAAATATAGACACCAAAGACGACAAGTTGACACTATGATAATTTGAGCAAATGATATAATTAAATTACATGTGAGCGTGTTGTGACCAACATCAGGCAAACAGGGTCGTTCCTAGAGTTTTACGGGCCTTATACATAATATGAGAAAATGACCCCTTATATAATATGTCAAAAAAAAAAAAAAAACTCATTGCTATGATTTTATTAGCTTTTCATTTTGTTTTTTTCCCCACTTTTCACTATCAAATAATTTTTTTTAAGAAACATCTAAAAATAAATCAAATACTTTATAGACACCAAAACAAAATAAAATACCGTAGAAGAGAAAAATATCACCTACGAAATGATCATCAATTCGCCTCACATCGAATTCATGATCATGAATGCGTTTCGCATGATCTTGCAATATCAAATTCAATTTTGTAATCCTTTCAATCAATTCAAGAAATTTGACATTCAATATTGATATAATTTTTTTTTTAACCTTAGAGAGACAAAATTAAGATTAATTCCGTAGACTCATTTTCAACTAAAATATAATTTGTTTTGTTATGAAAATTATCCCAATTTTTTATTTTTAATATTAGTGGACCACATTATTAGAAACAAAGGGCCCAAAAAAATATCGTCAATTTTTTCGGGTGTATATATAGCAAATCTCGCCAAAAGGGTCTAAAACATTAATAGACTTGACCTCATCCTTTTATCATGTGAATATTTCCAGCCTTTTAGTGAAAATGCTATATAAATCCCCCAAAAACCAAATATTTCTATATACACCCCCTCCATTAAAAAATTTAGGGCCCCTAATGGCATGGGCCCTAGGCCGTCGCATCCCCGGCCTATGTTTAGGGCCGGCTCTACAAGCTAATCTTTAATTAGAAATCTAGGTGCTAAAAAGTTAATAGTAGTAGTAATATGGTTATAATATATCAATTCTGCTAGTCATTTTATAACTTCAAAGCCAATGGAAGGTGTATGATGAATCAATAAAAAAATTTAACAATCAGTTGAGACAATTCAACTCCTTTAGGGTTTGTGGGTTTGTCTACAATCTTGAATTCACGTACAGCATGCATGTTTTCAAATTTTTACTTGCATAAATTAAGTTTGTCTACACTCAACATGTTAGGATTATTTTTCCATATTCATGGTATATATTTTGTTTACAACACGCAACTTACTATCATTCAAGGCGGATCAGTGAGGAATCCAGAAATTTTAATTTATAGGAGCGAGATTTTATATAGTAAATATTTATACAATTTTTTTAGCAATACATACGTGATAAAACAATAACAACATTATCATTAAAAAAATAATTGAGATTATACACTATGCTAATATATATTAGGAAAAACAAAAGTATTTGGGTTTATTTGTTTTAAGTTTACCAAATTTATTTTTAAGGGAATAACAATCCTTGAAATATAAATGTGAATTTTATTTCAAGGTATTTAAAAGAAGAAAAAAAAGTGTTTGGTTAACATTATAATATTTTGATGAACCTTAAAAATAAAGATTATAATAGGAAGTTACACATAAATTTATTCCCAAAAACTTTATTTCAATCTTTTTCTTTGGAAGAATTTTTCTATTAGAACATTTTATCCTCGGAATAAAATTTAGTAAACTTGTAACAAACATATCCATGTATATTTCTATCATTTTATTCCCAAAAATCTACGAATATAACCTGAAACAAACACACAATTTGTGTTTTATTATGTTACTTTACAATCCGTCTTCGTGAGCATAACTCAGTTGGTAGAAATAATGCATAATATATGCAAGGTTGCGGTTCAAATCGTGGCCACCAAACAAAATGTTACACTTTACAATTCCAATGAAACATGAATGATGTTTTTCCTATTATACCCTCAACTTTTTTTTTTGAGAGAATACCGTCAACTATTTATTACTCTCTTTACTTTCAATTTTTTAATTTATCTTTCACATATAATTTATTAATGATAATTTTGTGAAAGAACTCATAATTTTTATTTCCCATATAAAATTAATCTTATTTCTTAAATGTGTGAAATGCCCAAAACAACTTATAATTTGGGATAGAGGGTTTCATTTACTATTTATTACTCTCTTTTTTCAATTTGGTTCATCTCTCTTTCTCATGTCATTAATGACAGATAATCTTATAAAACCCTTCATATTTTATCTTCTTAATATAAAATTAAATACATTTCTTAATATGTGTAAAAATATTAAAATGACATGTGATACAACATATAGCGAGTACTCCGTATTCTTTTTTATGAAATACTCTATATTTTATTTCACATGAATTGTTAGCATTATCTATACCAATATATAAAGAGAATACACAACCTTTTTGGATTCGATTTTTCCTCTCTAATTTTACCCCTTCATTTAAAATATTTTATCATTTTTATTTAAATTTAAATAATTAGCAAAAAAATTAAGTAAAATTCATTAAAATAGGAACAACATTATTCACAACAATAGGAGGAACGATCAACAACAATAGAAAAAATATTGGACACTATAAAAAATTATTATTTTCACCTTATATAAAAAAAAATATTGTGTTTGGGTGTAACATTTTTTCTTCCAATTTGTTAATATTCATAAAAAATATTGCTTATACGCGTTAGCGGAGTAAATTAAAAAAACGGACAAACGGTAACACTAGTATAGTCTAATGATTGTAACACTAGTATATTCTAATGATTTAGCACTTCTCCATGAAAAAACTTAAGAGAGAAATGCAAGGAAGTGAATTTGGACGAAACATTGAACAAAAGGGAAAATAAGTAAGATATCGATTAGCCGCATTCTATTCTTCCACTTTTTTCTTTGGAATATATCTAAAGCCATGGATGAATATGAGTGTTAGTATGTTACATTATAACTATTTTTCCTTGGAATAAAATGAACTGTATTTTTCTTATAATATTTGATTTTTACAATTCATGCATGACTGGACCATCAAAAGTTGAGGAGGTACCTTTTGTTAGATTTTGAAGATTTGAATCACTTTACCGCTATGGACATCACAAGAAGAATATATTTGATTTCATAATGATATTCCCAATTCCTATTGCCAAACATCCTGACTATATTCATTGTTCAGTGATAGCAGACTAACTTTATAAATGGCCACACAAATTTTCAAGTATCGTTGTACTTTAAACCCTATATCTGTACTATATATAGAACATTATATTATGCATTATTTAGCCAACGCAGCAAACTAGTCTAACAGGTCTAGCTTATTAGCTTTATGTTGATTGTCTCTTAGAGTTCCTTTGAACGCTTCATGCATGAGACTATCTATTTGGTCTAAAATGAAGTGTTTGGGGGAACTCTTGGGTTCAACCAACACTTATACATCATCAAATACCAACAAGCTCCAAATTCAGGTGATCAATGTGTTTAGGACAAGTTGGGTGGTCAATTACAATGTAAGTAAATTAATGATTACGTTCGTTTTTAAGTTAATTTGAACTTTAGACCTCGGAGTTAGAAGTTCTCAAAGACAAAAAAAAGAAAAAGATAATTTGTGTTTTTGTGATGTACTCACATGTATTTATGTTAGCATTGCTAATGAAATGGTTTAACTTTAGTCTTTATAAAAATCTAATAAGTAAATTCTTTTTGTTTACTAGGGTTTGTAAATTCTTTGAAATTTCCTTATTTATTGGAAATCCAAAAAGCAGTGAACTATCTTTAGATCTTCCTTGAAGCAAAGTATAGGACTCTAGCAACAAGGACATGTGATCTCCAATGGTGTAGTTATTTGCAGAGGGATCTGCAAGTTACTTGTGAGAAAACTTCAACTCTCTACTGGGATAGCCAAAGTGCATTAATCTAGTGTTTCATACAAATTACTTGGACATTGATTGTGATGTTGTTAGGTAAAAGCTTCGAGGAGGTTTGATGAAACTGTTCCCTACATCAGGATTTGATCAAATGACAGACATGTTCAGCAAGGCATTGCACCTTCGTCCTTGGTCTACTTGATTACTATAAGCCTTAGCTTAAGGGTTGGGTCAAGAAAAATGTTGCAAATCAGAGTGACTTGCACAACAAGTTATTGCTTTAACAAACTTTGATCAAGTTAGTTAGTTAGCTGTAGTCAGTTACAATAAAGTTAGTTAGAGCATGGTTTCACACTTATGTAATTATAAATACATGTATGACGCTATGTTATCATCTAGATGAAAAATCAGAAAATTCTCACTCATTGTTTATCTCTCAATTAAGTTTGTTTGTAAGGAAACGATGAAGATTAATGTAAAAAAAATAATCATTATATTTAAAAATGCATTATAATTAGTTGCTAACATCTCATTGTCTCTCGATTCCATTAATCTATTTCAGAAGTCTAACACCTTATTAACAATTAAAAATGAATATGTATTTTTTAAAAAGAAAACATATAACAATTTTACAAAAGCCAAATCAGACCTTATTAATTTTTTGTTTTAATAACATAGTGTTATGAACTTCAAAATTATGATTTTGAAATTTGTCTTTATGAACGTCGGTATGTGTCAGGCTAGCCTTGCACTGGTTATACGTAAAGCATGGATGGTGACTCCAAACTCACTTAAATTAGTTCACTATCTATTGACGATTGTTAGACTTTATTTTCATGGATGCTAAAGTGGATATGCACAGGGGTGTTTCTGGTGCAGTTTGGATATGCTTTGATACAAAATTTTATCTTATCCTTATTAAAAAGTACTCACGGTTTGTTTGGTTTGGTGACATTAAAAAAAATTGATCCGGTCCAAAATATGTTGTTTTATTTGGATCGGTTTGTAGATATAGATAATGCAAAATGTAATTCTTTTTTATTAATATTTATATTACACATGCACGTTAAAATAATATGTTTGATGCAAAATATAAGACAAAATATATTGAAAAATTAACACTACATCATGAAAAGGATCAATTATGTTCAAAACAGTTATCGTGGGCTTAACTCAGTTGGTATGGACAATACATAATATATGCAAGGTCCAGGGTTCGAACCCCGGCCACCACAAAGAAAATATTATGTTCAAAACATATAAGCAATAATAATATAAATGAAAGTAATGCAAAAATGTGATCCAAAATCCGATTCGACGATTTTTACCAAACAACATCCAAACTAATCCAAAGATATTCAATTTTCTGCAGTTTTTAATTATTTTTTCAAATTGCTTTGAATTTGAATAACCCTAATGTAGTCACTATCGTTTCGGTGTAACAATTAGCATCTTACCAACTTAAATAATGGTCTCCATTTCGATTACTAAAATGAATATCAATTTCTTGAGATGATGTATTGAAAGATAAAAAAACTCCACTATTTTGAAAGAACAATGATCAATTTGGTAGACATAAAGGTGACTGAATTCCTTTGTTAATTAATTGAAATTCACACCTTCAATTAGTTGGACCTCTTAAACATGTGATCATATATTCGGTTTATGGCTCATGCGAATGGAAAAATACGATTGGGAGGTGAGAACCACCTTGTGTGTCCCACAGGTTTTTCGAATGAGATTTGTCATCGTCAAAACGCCAGTGAAAACTACGTATCAATATCATAGTAACCCAAATTTTTCTATTAATTTCTTTTCGAAGAGTATTAGTTGGAATCCTATCAAGAAGTAACATCTGAGAATGCCACAATGATGACAGGCCAACTTACGTTATTTTCAATACGTTTTTAACTCGTTTAATAGACAATTGAGTCATTATAAATGAGTTTTAGAGAAGTTACTGGTGGTTTATGGGACAATTTGTATTGTTTTCAATTGAGTTGTATAATTATGTTTCTTGCCTAATCAGACAATTCCATGAGGTGTTTTGAGTTTTTTATTGATAAATAATGTAATTCGGCAATCAAGACACCTCATGGAAGATTTTGAAGACATAGAATGAAGATGATCAAGGTTTAATTAGGATTTGAAGATATTACAAGTTGGGGAAATTTTGTTCCAAGTCTCAAGAACAATTAAGAGAAGAAAAACAATCAAAGAACAATGAAAATGGCAAAACATGCACCTGAGGGTGAGGCCTCTCGCTCCCCAGGAGCATGGGACATGGAGCATTTGCTCTATGTCAGTTGTCATGCGCCCCACACATGCTGTTCAATGAAAACATAATTTTACTTTTTTTTTTCTTCATGCGAGTTAGGGGAAAAAGCCAAGAATTTTATCCCAAACCTAATATGAAAATGCCTATTAATAAAGTTCCTTCCAAACAGAAATATTGATTCAGAACTTGAAAGTTCAAGAGGAAGGCAATCACTTTAAGCATCAAGGAGGAGTCTCACATCTACCCAACTTTTGTTTTTAAGTATGTTTTATGTCTTTTTTATTATGTATTTATTTACCATAATAACTAAACACCTATTGATTATGGTTCTAAAATGAACCTCTATTTATTTGTTGGAATTTTTTAATGCAAGTCGTGTATTCAGTTATGATCTGCGTTATATTTAATTTTCATTTGTTTCCTGCTTAATGCTTTCCAGCATTAAGGAGTGAGACATACCTGACCCGTAGATTGAACTTAGATGAGGGTTTGAAGTTTAGTCTTACTATGATCAAAATCGCTACATATGAATTTTATCCTAATGTCTTTTATTTATATAATTTGTAAGATTAGTATGTTGTGTGGTTCATTTAGATGACAATTTAAAAATTTTAACATTTGTCTTGTTTCAATTACCTATGAGAGTATAAGTACCGATTTTAATAATGATGTCAATGTGTACATAAACCTAGAAGAGTGACGACCCTTTACCATATTGCATGTATGATCTTTAGTGATGAGGAGCAACATAGGTCTTGAAATCATGTGATGTGAGCGTGGAATATATCTAAAGCCATGGATGAATACAAGTGTATGTTTCATTGACTCGTCTTTTCTATTGAATATAATCAACCGTAATTTTATTGATAATTAATATATATTTGAATCTTAAAAAATTGAGGGACCTTTTCTTCCATTTAGAAGATTTTTTTTTCATTTATTACAGGAAGAATATTTTGTTCATTTCATAATCATATATATCCCCAATTCATATTGTCAAACATCGTGACCATATTCATTTTTCAATGTTAGAGTAAAGTTAAGCATGGCCACACAAGTTTTCACGTATCTAACATTGAAAGAAAAATAACTTCATTGATATTATGTAAAATTATAACTCGGAATATTTATTCGTATAACAATTCTTATTATTAATGAAATACTATAAATATTCTTTATTCTAAAAAAAAAAAAATACTCTGCTTTCCATGAAAGAAAATTAACTGTATTTTTCTTATAACATTTACTTGATTTTTATGATTCATACATGACAGGACCATCAAAAGTTGAGGAGGTACCATTTGTTAGATTTTGAATATTTGAATCACTTTACCACTATGGACATCACAAGAAGAATATATTATTTGATTTCATATAATGATATTCCCAATTCCTATTGCCAAACATCCTGACTATGTTCATTTATCAATGATAGCTGACTAACTTTATAAATGGCCACACAAATTTTCACGTATATTTGTACTTTGAACCCTACTATATATAGAACATTATACTATGCATTATTTAGCCAACGCAGAAAACTAGTCTATCAGATCTAGCTTATTAGCTTCTTGTTGATTGTCTCTTAGAGTTCCTTTGAACGCTTCATGCATGAGACTATCTATTTGGTCTAAAGTCCATTAGAAAAGATAGTTCTTCATCAATGAAGTGTTTGGGGGAACTCTTGGGTTCAACCAACACTTATACATCATCAAACACTAACAAGCTCTAAATTCACGTGATCAATGTGTTTAGGACAAGTTGTGTGGTCAATTACAAACATGTAAGTAAATTAATGATTACATTCGTTTTTAAGTTAATTTGAACTTTAGACCTTGGAGTTAGAAGTTCTCAAAGACAAAAAAAAAAGAAAAGAAAAGAAGATATTTTGTGTTTTTGTGATGTACTCACATGTATTTATGTTAACAGTGCTAATGAAATGGTTTAACTTTAGTCTCTATAAAAATATAATTAGTAAATTCTTTTTGTTTACTAGGGTTTACTTGGGTTTGTAAATTCTTTGAAATTTCCATATTTGTTAGAAATCCAAAAAGCAGTGAACTATCTCTAGATCTTCCTTGAAGCAAAGTTTAGCACTCTAGCAACAAGGACATGTGCTCTCCAATGGTGTAGTTATTTTCGGAGGGATCTGCAAGTGACTTGTGAGAAAACTTCAACTCTCTACTAGGATAGCCAAACTGCATTAATCTAGACGTTTCATACAAATTACTTGGACATTGATTGTGATGTTGTTAGGTAAAGGCTTCAAGCAGGTTTGATGAAATTGTTCCCTACTACAGGATTTGATCAAATGACAGACATTTCAGCAAGGCATTGCACCTTTTTACCTTTCATTGCTTATTGTCCATGCTTGGTCTACTTGATTACTATAAGCTTAAGGGTTGGTTCAAGATATGTTGCAAACCACAGTGACTTGCACAACAAGTTATTGCCTTAACAAACTTTGATCAAGTTAGATGGTTAGCTGCAGTCAGTTATAATAAAGATACCATAATAGATTGGTCTAAGTGGTAAGAGATTTGGACCTCTTAAACATGTGATCAGAGATTCGATTTCTTACTCATGCGTATGGAAAAATACGATTAGGAGGTGAGAACCACCTTGTGTGTCCCACAGGTTTTTAGAATGAGATCAGTCATCGTTAAACGACGGTAGAAATTACGTATCAATATCATAGTAACCAAAAAAATATATTAATTTCTTTTTGAAGAGTATTAGTTGGAATCCTATCTAGAAGTAACATATGAGAATGCCAAAATGATGACAGGTCAACTTGCGTTATTTTCCATACGTTTTTTACTCGTTTAATAGACAATGGAGTCATTATAAATGAGTTTTAGAGAAGTTATTAGTGGTTTAAGGGACATTTTATATTTTTTTTGATTGAGTTGTATAATTTAGTTTCTTGCCTAATCAGACAATTTCGTGAGGTGTTTTGAGTTTTTTATTGATAAATAATGTAATTCGGCAATCAAGACACCTCATGGAAGATTTTGAAGACATAGAATGAAGATGACCAAGGTTTAATTAGGATCTGAAGACATTACAAGTTAGGGAAATTTTGTTCCAAGGCACACGTACAATTAAGAGAAGAAAAACACTAAAAGAACGATGAGAAAGGCAAAACATGCACCTGAGGGCGAGGCCTCGTTCCCCAGGAGCATGGGACTTGGAGCATTTACTCTCTGTTTGTTATCATGCGCTCCACGCATGCTATTCCATGAAAAAATATAATTTTCCTTTTTTCCCCTACGGCAAACACTCTAAGCATCAAAGAGGAGTCTCACATCTACTCAACTTTTGTTCTGATGCTAATTTGAACACCAGTCTGCTTTTCTTTCTTATTATGAATTTTGTTACAATAGTAACTAAGCACCTATTGATTATGGTTCTAAAATGAACATGTATTTATTTGTTGGATTTTTTAATGCAAGTCGTTTATTCAGTTATGATCTTAGTTATATTTAATTTTCATTTGTTTCATGCTTAATGTTTTCCTGCATTAAGGAATGATACATACCTAGCCCTTAGACTGAACTTAGATTAGGGTTGAATGTTTAGTCTTACTATGATCAAAATCGCTACATATGAATTATATCCTAATGTCTTTTAGATGACAATTTAGAAGTTTCAACATTTGTCTTGTTTCAATTATCTATGAGAATATAAGTCCTGATTTTAATAATGATGTGAATGTGTACATAAACCTAGAGGAGTGACGGCCATTTACCGTATTACATGTATGATCTTTAGAGTGATGAGGAGCAACATGGGTCTTGAAATCATGTGATGTGAGCATGGAATATATTTAAAGCCATGGATGAATATAAGTGTATGTTTCATTGACTCTGCTTTTCTTTAGAATATAATCAACCTTAATTCTATTGATAATTAATCACAACAAGAATATATGTGATTTGCTACGACCATTTTTTCGTAGCTAACGCGTAGCAAATTTCTAGCTAATGTGTTTTGCTTGAGATTTACTGCGGAAAAACTACTGAATCAGCCGTAGCATGGATGGAGAGACAAATTTACTTGGGAATTGATTCATAGTAAATCTGCGGTTAGTAAAATTATAATCCTAGCAAATATTTAGTAAATATTAATATTTACTTGAATTTTACAATTCATACATGACAGGACCATAATAAATTGAGGGACCTTTTTTTCCATTTACCGTTATGGAAAATCACAGGAAGAATATTTTTTTTCATTTCATAATCTTATATATCCCCACCAATTCATATTGTCAAACATCGTGACCATGTTCGTTTTTCATTGTTAGAGAGTAAATTTAAGAAGGGCCATTCCCTACAATTTAGAGGCTTAGTTGTAATCTTGACAATTTTCGTTAAAAAAATAAATTCTAACACCACTTATCAGTGGCGGAGCCACTCACATGTTTGTGGGGGCTTCTGTTTGCACTAATTTTTCTATTTTTTTTTATATATACATATACTGCTAATCACACCCCACCTACTATGACAATTGATAGTTCCTAACATATCAAACACACCCACCCAGCAGCCCAACTGCCCAAGGCCCAATTGGCCAACACAATTCTGATTCCCCAACACACACATCCCACCATCACAATTACAGGAACACTTTCACGTTTTCGTTCTTTCTCACAGTGAACAAACAAACTCCCTCCCTGTTTCAACCACATCAAAAAATCAACCACATCCAAATCCTTGTCTAATGTTGTTGGAGGATCGTGTAAGGGTCGAGATGCACTTCGTGAAAGTCAATTTAAACAGGTGGACGAAGCATTGAAAAGTAGGAGAAATAACTAGTGGGCGTGACTTGAATCAAGAAACCGCGGTTAAGAAGGTGGGGGATACTCGATGGAGTTCACATTATGGTACATTACTTAGTATAGCTTCTTTATTCTCTTCTATGATTGATGTGCTTAACATGATCGTGGAAAAGATAAGTGCTAGAAAGTGTTAGTTTCATGATTTATATTAAGCACTTTTAGTTACTTGTTATTCAAGTTATCCAAGGAAAATATATGAAAAGTGACAAAATGCATAATTATGCTTTTTAGGTCTTCCTTAACCCAATTGTGCAGGAAAAGAGTGATCAAGACATGAACCAATGAAAGAAAAACAAAAAGAGGAGCAACCCGCAAATTTTGGTCTGCAAATGTCATTCCTGCCAGGCACAACATTTCTTGCCTGGCGAGAATTACAGCTCCTCTAACCTGTTTGACCAAAACCTGTCGCTATGGCGCCAAAATATTGCCTAGCAAGATGTCGCCCGAGCAACAAATTGTGGCCATGGCGGGAATGAAGTTCCAGAACCCATGTTTTCCAAGATCATATGTTGCCATGACGACAAATGTCCTGCCTGGCGAGAAAAGGCGGTTTGGGGCAAGTGGATGATGACGTGGCAGAAACCCACTGGCAAAGAAAGCTGATGTTGCCATAGCGACAAAAATCCTGCCTGGCAAGAAAGCAAAATTCTGCAAAAGTATAAAAGTCTTTCTTCTCATTTCAGAAACATTATTATCAGATATTATGTTATTCTAGGGAGAGAAAAATAAGGGAAAATTCAGAGAGACCCTTAAGGAGCAAGGAGCACAATGATTGAAGGGATTCACAAGATCATTGAGACATCATGGCTTTCTTCCATTCCAACTCTTCTTTTCTCCTTGTAAGGTTACCATGACAATGAGTAGCTAAACTCTTTTTTTTGGGATTAAATGTAATCAACTCTACTAGTATGTATTCCCTTTGATTATGATGTTGTTTGATTTTAATTATCTCATGATGTTGAGGTTATTCTTGTTTTCCATGCTTTTAATCTTATGGATTTGATTTGTATTAAAAAATACCTTTTGAATCTAGGTTAGAATAATCTTCTATCAAAGCTTTTGTTCTAGACATGGAATTTAGGTTTTGATAATTACTTTGAATATTGGAACCCAAAGCTTTTGTATCGTTTAATAGCTTGGGAAATCAGCTATACAATGATACAATCGACTATTGGATTGTTTCATAGTTTGGGAAATCGACGATTGAACGACCCAATAGAAGTTACCTCATCATTTGGACACGAATGATGTTGCCGAGCAATATGTGATAATATCAATTGATAATTCGAATCCGCAATACTAATCCGAGAATACGTATAAGTAGGTTGATGAAGTTTAATCCCAACATAATCATTTCCCTGTTAACTCTCAAACCTTTTATGATTTCGTAGTTTTATAACTTATGAAACAAAGTATTGTCAAACCCTTAGCTCAGAACGGTATCGATTGTTGAACGGCTTATAATATCGCACTAGTCTCTGTGGAGACGGTAACAAAAATACTTACTTTTGATACTACATCAGGAAGACGTAACAAGCTTAAAGAAAAAAGGTGACGCAAAGCTTTTGTTGAAATGTATGCAATCTTTTGAATTTATTTTCATCTTGCACTTGATGAAAAAAGTTTTGTCAATTACTCATGAGTTAGCTCAAGCATTACAAAGAAGTGATCAAGTTATTGTTTATGCCATGAAATTATTCAAAATGTTGAAACAAAAGTTAAAAACTATAAGAGATAGTGGTTGGGATTCTTTGCTCCATGAAGTTTCATTGTTTTGTGAACATCATGAAGTTGTCATCCCAAATATGGGTGATACCTATCAAACATTTAAAAAGTCAAAGCGCAACTAGGAAAAAATTTCTAACTTGCAATACTTTAAAGTTTAATTCTTCTATCAAGTGATTGATTGACAACTTCAAGAGTTGAATGATCATTTTTCATAAGTGAATACTGAGTTGCTTCTTTGTGTAGCTTGTTTAAGCCCAAGAGATAGCTTTTCTGCATTTGATAAGGAGAAGTTGATTCATTTAGCTCAATTTTATCCTTTAGATTTTTCTCCTGTTCAACTATTAGAACTAGATTCTCAATTTGAAAATTATTTCGTAGATGTATGCTCTGAAGATGCATTTTTTGAATTAGAGGGGATTGGTGATTTGAGTATAAATATGGTGGAGACAAGAAAACATATTGTGTATCCGTTGGTATATCTACTTTTAAAGTTATCTTTTATATTGCCTGTGGCAATTGCAACAGATGAAAAAGTTTTCTCAGCTATGAAGATTATCAAGACTGAGTTGCGAAATCGAATGAATGATCAATGGTTAAATAATTGTCTAGTTACTTATATACAGAAAGATGTTTTTATTGAGATTGAAAATGAGAAAATCATTCAATATTTTCAAAACATGAAAAGTCGTAAAGGACAATTGTAATTGATATTTCTAATTTTAAAAATGAAATGTAATATGGTGGCTCCACTAGTTACAAATTATATATTTTTTAATGGCTAAACTTTTTGAACAATGCAATATATTTTTTAATGTTACATATTATACATATGGTGGCTCCACTAGTTACAATTCCTGGCTCCGCTACTGCCACTTACAGCGATAAATAATTAATTGTTCTAGTTAAATATATGAGTATTGATTCAAACATGCATGACTTTTATCTATAGATAAATAGACATATACCTACGAAAAAAAATGATATTTAGTGACAGATTATGTCGTAAATAAAAGTGTTATATTTTTTTATCCTACACCCAACAATTATACCCTTATCCCTACAAATAGTTGAGGCGCCCATAAATCGGAGGGCCAACTCTATAGAACTCCTTGCTCTTGCCAAGGAACGGCCTGAATTTATGCAAGGCCACACAAATTTTCACGTATCCAGCATTGAAAGAAAAATAACTTCATTAATATTATCTAAAATTACAACTCGGAGTATTTATTTGGAAGTACCCTATTGTATAACAACTCTTATTATTAATAAAATGCTTTAAGTATCCTTTATTCCAAAAAAAAAAAAAACTCTGCTTTCCATGAAAGAAAATTAACTGTATTTTTTCTTAATAACATTTACTTGATTTTTATGATTCAGATTCTTAATAACATTTACTTGATTTTTATGATTCATACACGACAGGACCATCAAAAGCTGAGGAGGTACCTTTTGTTAGATTTGAATCACTTTACCACTATGGACATCGCAAGAAGAATATATTATTTGATTTCCTATTGCCAAACATCCCGACTAAGTTCATTTTTCAATGATAGTAGACTAACTTTATAAATGGCCACACAAATTTTCAAGTATATATCTCTGTACTTTGAACTCAATATATGTACTATATATAGAACATTATACTATGCATTATTTAGCCAACGCATAAAACTAGTCTAACAGATCTAGCTTATTAGCTTTTTGTTGATTGTCTCTTAGAGTTCCTTTGAACGCTTCATGCATGAGATTATCTATTTGGTCTAAAATACATTAGAAAATATAGTCCTTCTTAAATGAAGTGTTTGGGGGAACTCTTGGGTTCAACCAACACCTATACATCATTAAATACCAACAAGCTCCAAGTTCAGGTTAGCAATGTGTTTAGGACAATTGGGTGGTCAATTACAAATATGTAAGTAAATAAATTATTACGTTCGTAAGTTAATTTGAACTTTAGACCTCGGAGTTAGAAGTTCTAAAAGAAATATATATTTTGTGATGTACTCACATATATATATGATAGCATTGCTAATGAAATGGTTTAACTTTAGTCTTTATAAAAATCTAATTAGTAAATTATTTTTGGTTACTCGGTTTACTAGGTTTTGTAAAATCATTGTAATTTCCTTATTTAATGGAAATCCAAGGCAAAAAGCAGTAAACTATCTCAGGATTTGATGAAACTGTTCCCTATATCAAGATTTGATCAAATGACAAACATCCTCTGCAAGGCATTGCACCCTCTTAATTTTCATTGCTTATTGTCCAAGGTTGGTCTACTGATTACTATAATCCTTAGCCTAAGGGTTGGGTCAAGATATGTTGCAAATCACAATGACTTGCACAACAAGTTATTGCTTTAATAAACTTTGATTCTACGTTATCATCTAGATGAAAAATCAGAAAATTATCACTCATTGTTCAACACTTCTCTCTCAATTAAGTTTGTTTGTAAGGAAACAATGAAAATTAATGTAAAAAAAAAATAATTATATTTAAAAATACATTATAATTAGTAGCTAATTAACATCTCATATTCTCTCTATCACATTAGTCTATTTCAAAAGTCTAACATCTTATTAACAATTAAGAATGGTACATGTTTTAGAAAAAGAAAAGATAAAATAATTTTACAAAAGCCAAGGAGACCTTATTAATTTTAATAAAATAGTTTTATGAACTATTTTTTTTGGTACAAGAGAGGGCCGAACCTTGGTATATAAATGCTAGGCTAGCCTTGCACCGGTTATATAGCATGCAAGATGACTCCAAGCTCACTAAATTAGTTCACTATCAATTCCTAGCAAGACCTTATTTTCGTGCATGCTAAGGTGGATAAGCATAGGGGTGGTTTGTGGTGCAGTTGGATATGTTTTGAGGCAAAATTTTATCTTACCCTAACTTTTTGCGATTGTTAGTTTTTCTGGATCGGTTTGAATTTGAATACCCCTAATGTAGTCACTATGGTTTCAGTATAACAATTACCATCAAGTAGCTTCCTTAAAAAAAATTAGCATCAAGTAGTTTACCAACTTAAAAAAATGGTCTCCATTTTGGTGGCTAAAATGAGAACATTGACCAATTTAATAGACATAACGGCAAATGAATGCCTTTGTTAATTAATTGAAATTCACACCTTCAATTAGGTAGTCGTTTCTTTTACAAATAATGAATTAATTCAAGTGACAAGATACTTGGACCCCTTAAACATGTGATAGAGATTCGATTTATGGCTCATGTGTATGAAAAAAATACGGTTTGGAGGGAAGAACCATCTTTTGTGCCCTATAGGGTTCTCGATGAAGATTAGTCATCACTAAAATACGATGGTGGAAACTTCATACCAATATCATGGTAATCCTATAAATATATTTTTATTTCTTTTCAAAGAGTATTAGTAAAAAAAACGAAGTCCCACGTAAACTAAAGATAAGGTATGGTAAGAGTTTATAAAGATTACTTCTTGGGAGGGGATGATATTCCTTCTTTTATGATTTTCCTAGCTTTCGTTTTTGTTGATTGTTTGAATTATTTGAATGTTAGATACCACCTCACAATGTTAAAAAATGGCTGTTTCTCTGGATGTGTGACCCATACCACACATAACCCACCGTGTTGAAGCTTGCAGGTTTAACACATTGCGAATAACAAGATTAACCCTGGTCGGAATCCTATCTAGAAGTAACACATTATTTTCAATACATTTTTTTAGTCAATTTAGTAGACAATTGAGTTATTAGAGAGGATTTTTAGATAAGTTACTCATGGTTTAAGGGACATGCATTTTGTATTTTTTACAATTGATTCATATAATTACGTTTCTTTCCTAAATCAGACAATTTCATAGGTGTTTTGAGTTTTTTTATTGATAAATAATGTAATTTAGCAAAAAAGACACCACATGGAAGATTTTGAAGACATAGAATGAAGATGATCAATGTTCAATTAGGCTTTAAAGACATTACAAGTTGGGGAAATTTTGCTGCAAGTCTCAAGAGCAAGTCAGAGGAGGAAAAAGGGAAAGCGTGCACCTGAGGGTGAGGCCCCACACATGGACAAGGAGTTTTTGCTCTTTGTCAGCAGACATGCGCCCCTCACATGCTATTCAGTAAAAAAACAACATTTTGCTGTTTTTTCCACGTGGGTTGGGGATAAAAGCCCAAATTTTTAACCCAGATCAAGCAGGAAATGGCAGGCACTTGAAGCATCAAGGATGAGTCTCACATCTCTTCAACTTTTGTTCTTGAGTATGTTTTATTTCTTTTTTATTATTATTTTGTTTTCATACTAACTTAATTTCAAATCATGACAAGTATTTCACTAACCTATCTAACTTCAAAGAGAAATTAAACAAATATAATCAATAGGGTTCATAACTTGTGACATGAAGTCACATAAAACTAACTATGAGATTAAAGCATGGAAGCTCAAAGTGGTTTCACCAAGGATATATAATGATAATTCAGAGTGGGTTGAAAAAGTCTCTAATAACCAAAAATAAATGTCTCGTGTGTATGAGCATACAAACGATAGTCCGTAATGAACGACCAAAATTCCGAGCAAAAATAGCAATCCAACATGGAACTCTCATAATGAAAGAAAAAAATTAGAAACATATTGGAATATATATTAGGCTCAAAATCTCATTGGTTATGCTATACAAAATTGTAGTGGTGACTTTTTTTGAGTATCTTCCGCAGCAAGCTCCACAAGTTATCGTGCTCTTGAACTTCGGAAATAAGCTAGCCCTCTGCTGGCAATGGTTGGAATGATTCTCCAAGGCTAAATTTTTTTTTTTTTTTGAAAGAGAAAGTTATGCAATTTATGTAAAACAACGCATATAGTCGCGAGTAGTAACAGTAAAAAAAATATGAGATGGAGTGGCTATGTAAAATAAGACTCATTCTAGGTGGATATTTCTACGTCTCGAGCTTGACACACCACTCTAATTCAAGGTGGATATTTCTACGTTCCTTTTGAGATAGGTTTATGGTAGGCTAACTACCTATGCCTTCTATGACGGAAAGAATAAAGGGGAGGATGAGTAAAAACATACAATAGAATGAGAAGATGCTATAGAATAAACAGAATAGAATCTCGGAGGTATGTGAATATTCTAAAACCATTTATGAGTATTATTGAAATCGCCAATTGGAATTGAAGTCCAAATCTTAAAGATGAGTGAAAATTCTATTGGAAAAAGCTAGCATGTGCGTTTATAATCAATGAATTTGAATTTTATTTTTTTTACTATTGATTATTTGAATGCACAAAATTTAATGAAATATTTCTATTTTAGTGGTCTTAATCTTAAGAGCACAAGTTATCATGACCACTGTTTTATTTTAGTGAAGGAGCGACTTTGCTCTTCAATATAATATGACTTACTGTATCAAATGAACCGGGACGAAAGATTAAACCAAAGGGAAATGAGACATTCCAACATCGAGTAGCCACATTATGTTCTTCCATGCAAGTGTTAAATGGAATCAAATACGTTTGGGACCATTTCTTAGATTTTGAAAATTTTAAGCACTTTACCGTCATGGGACATCACAAGAAGAATATTATTTTCATTTCCCCAATTCCTATTGTCAAACATTATGACTATGTTCATTTTTCATTTATGGAAAATTAACTTTATGCATGGCCAAACTAATATCCACGTATCTTTCTACCTTGAAGACAATATATATTTGTACTATATATAGAACATTATACCTATGCATAATGTAGCAAAGGCAACAAGCTAGTGAACTAGATCTAGCTGATAAGCTT
>Ga0315914_1004910_pt1 | contig 19762 bp, 7 predicted proteins | sample MpolenodulesMG_FD_203920 | JGI IMG/M metagenome (GOLD analysis project Ga0315914, IMG submission 203920) | Medicago polymorpha root nodule microbial communities from Los Angeles, California, United States - elongated nodules | ecosystem: Host-associated > Plants > Roots > Nodule | place: USA... | reverse complement strand
CCGCTGCGACTGTTGAGGAATTTTATATATGCATGTTATTTGAATTTGATGTGAAGACGTGGCGTCTATTTCTTGAATATTTATATTATTCGCGTGTATTATCGCTTTAATAGAAATAAGGCGTTACAATCCATCATAGGGTTTGACGTTGAGCAGCTTTTAAAGTTCCTTCGATATCGAGTAATTGTTAATTTGTTGGTGAATGTATTATTTATGGTTAGTTTGTCGTTGTAAGAGCTCTGTTCCACAGACTTTGATCGGCAGCGGTCATGAGGGGTGACACATCGTCATTGTGCTCTCTACAACTATTGCATAGTAGCCAAACAACGTAGCCTACAATGTGTAACCCATATTCGACTAAGTTTTGCGAGTGTTCTGTGCCTTGGTAGTAGGATTGTTGCAGCCCATGTCCGGCTTTAATCTTCTCTCCTCGACATGATCCTTTCACAATGTCCATTTATGCGCAACTCCACTACAGGTTGTGTCTCTTCATGCATTCCGCAAAGTGGTTATTCGTGTTTATAGTAGGGGTCGTGGGTTTAAAATGTTATTGTCTAGTTCCACTATGCTTTGACTCAATTTTTAGCCTTTGAAGTCTAACATTCTAAGTTAGTGGCCTTGAGAAATAACCAGCTCCCTTGCTCGAGTGCTCCAACATCACATATCCTTCATTCTTTGAGGGGTCTCCACCCTTGGTTGCTAAATTGCCTTTTTGTCGAGTTTGAATAAGCGGATAATTATTTTTAGGTGTAAACACAATGTTATTAAAAAATGATCCAAAATCTTTAAAATCAACTTGTAAAATATTTGAAATCATAGTATTTATCCAAATTCAAAACAACAAACGTACAAAAAAAAGTGCATAATAAAATAAATATCATAATTTTTTTGGTTAATAGTGTTTTACCCCTCTGTAATATAGACCATTTCCGGTTTTCCCCTGTATATTGTTTTTTAGATTCCTTTCTCGTAAAATAAAAATTCTCCATAATACCCCCTGACCCATCTGACTGTGCAGAATCTCTTACATGGCGCTTACCAATTTTATTTTATTTTCCATTTGGACACGTGTGTAATTCTCTAACATATCATTAATTAATTAAAAAAAGAAAAAAAACACAAAATTCATGAAATCGATTTTTCATTCTCCAGATTTTGTTAAATTTGCCTCATTCATCCAAATCGATTTTGTCATGTTTCTTCATCAATTTCAACCACAACTTTATCGACAACACCAACATCTTCTACATCAGAATTTCAACCACAACTCTATCAACAACAACAACATCTTCTACAGCAGCAACAATAACAATAAACCCAGAAAAATTATTTTCATAAAAAAACAATTTTTTTATTGGTTTTTATGATACAACTCTTCTATTCCACCTCCCATCACCTCTTCTTCCACCTCCTCTCTCTCTCCCTTACTGCTCTTCTATTCACACTCCTCCTCTTCAAAAACACCAACAAGAGTAACATGAATTTGTTCTCACCTTCCAAATCCCACACCTATATTTGAACAATGAATCCGACGAAATTCAGATCAGAAACGATTTAGCAGCGACGAAGGAAGAGATATGACAGAGAAAAAGGAAGAGAGTCATAGCTCCATGAGAGAGAGAGAGAGAGAGTTGCAGTTGGTTCAATGGAATAAGAGAGCTTTAGAAGAGAGATATGAGAGAGAAGGAAAAGGGTGATGTACCCGAGAGAATAAGAGACAAATGGGAAAAAGAAATGTTTTGTCTTGTTGTTGTTTGTAGAATTATCATAGATTGAGTTTCCTATCAAATTTGGGATTGGGGTAGATGAAAATTGAGTTTTTGGGGTGAAAAATTGTTCTTCCCGACAGAAGTCTGTCACAACTCGTCACGGCAAGTAATCTGCTCGCCACGGCGAGTGGGCTAGCTCCCCACGGCGAGTAGGTCAGCCCGCGAGGCGAATTACCCAGTAGCAGTGTACCTTTTCATGTTCTTGCGTCGTTTCACACGTTTCTGTTTTGAAATAGCCTTTGGTATGAACATGAAAGTTTTAGGTAATATTGTCAGCTTTCAAATGGCTTTGTTTGTCATGAATAACTTTGGTTGATGAATTGTTATATGAATGTACATATTGATGAATTACTATATGAATGTATATGTTGATTTATATGATCTTACATGATGTTGCTCATAAACGATGAATTATGGAATTATGATGTGGAGTCGTCGTTTGTTGTTGTTGTCGTTGATGTCGTACGTTGTTGTTGAATAAGTTGTTGAGTCCATGCATACTCATATAAAGTTGGGGGCTCATGCCCTGTTGAATGTTTAATCATTCATACCATGTTGATTTGAGAGCCTATGCTCTACACGTTGATTTAAGAGCCGATGCTCTACACGTTGAATTGAGAGCCTATGCTCTAACACGTTGAATTGAGAGTCTATGCTCTAACACGTTGATTGGTACCACATGCATACTGCATAGTCAAGTTGTTGTTGTGTCATTGCATTGTCCCATAGTAGTCGTCGTCGTCGTCAAGTTGTTGAGTTGTTGTCGTTGATTTAATGTCAAGTAGAAATAATTGAAGAATTATGTGAAGTATTATTGTTGTTTAGTTGTTATTGTTATGTTGTTAAATTCCGTTGATGAATTATATGCTTATTATTATTGAATGTGAATTTCACCCCTTCTGTTTGAATGTTGCCTCTACGTGGGTAACGTGCAGATAACCAGGATTAGTTGCTGATGTGAGTTGACTCTCTCATGCGTCGTCTTAGGGTCGCTCTGTTACGTAACAGGATGGGGATATTTGCTTTATTTTCCACTGTTGCGTATTATTTATGAACTATGTTGTCGAACTATTTGAACTAGGAATTTCAGTAAAGTTGTTTATGTTGAGGCCGTAGTGCCAAAGTTGTTGAATAAAGAATTAATTTTTCTGCTGCGATGTAATTGAATCCTGACAAGGTTGTTTTAATAAATAGTAATTTTACTCTATTTATACTTCAATGTAGTGTGACATTCCGTTTTACGTTGAATACTCTGATTTATATGTATTATTTACATTGTTGGGAAAACGGGGTGTTACATTGTTGTCTTGTTCGATGAGAAGAGAATTGTAGAAAATGAAGAGAGGAGATAAAATTGATGATGATGATGATGATGATGATGATGAGAGAATTTGGAGAAATCCATTTTTTTTAATTCATGATGAAAAAACCGAAAATGGGTTTAATTTATTTTTCAATTTGATTTTTTAAGTTTTTTTTTTAGTGAAATACATAATTTTTTTAGATTTTTTTAGAGAAAAATAATATGGATTTGTGTTTGTTGATGATGATGTTCAATGGAAAAGATGAAAGATTGACGTTGATGATGAAGATATTTTTTGTTTTCCAAAATTTAATTAAAATTTATTTTTTTTAATTACATAATTACATGGCAATGAAATATACACGTGGAAGGAGGAAAAAAAATCTAAAAGTTAACAACATACACATTCATGTGTCACGACAGCGCCACGTAAGAGATTCTGCACAGTCAAATGGGTCAGGGGGTATTATGGAAAATCTTTATTTTATAAGGACGGAATCTATAAAAGAAAATTACATGGGAGTATACCAAAAATGTCCTATATTACAGGGGTAAAACACTATTAACCCTTTTATTATTTGAATTTAAAATAAATATCATAATTAATTATTTAGGCTATGTAAAATAATCACTATACATTCATATATGTGCACCCAAATCCATTCAAATTTGTGAGTAATTACCTTAACTCATGCCCATAAAAGTAGGTATTTACATTATCATTGATAGTATTTTTTGTAGGTGTCCAACGGACCTAGGTCAATATTTTTTTGGACAAAAATAAACGATATCCATTCATTCAAATTGATAGAGTACATCGATGCAATACAAATCCAAATTCGCTAAAAACAAAAAGGATGAATTCGTGAACAAACTCACAACATCCATGTTAATAGTATAAAACGGCAAAGTACATATGCCTACAAACATGACAAATATGACTATATTAAAGTCTCCGGAATATTCATGTCTCCGGATCTGCAACGTTCACGACGCCAAAGTCATTGTCATTGATCGGATCTGCACTTGCTCAAAGCTAATCTTGCAATATGAATCAAATAAACACCGCACTAAGACGGGAAATCAAAAACACACCGCACAAAGACGGGAAATCAAAACAAATAGAGTCGTTCAGAGACAACGAAATCACAAAAACAAACGAAAGAAAACATAAAATATGTGAAATCACTTATTCAATTAGGATATAAGGAGGAAAAACAACTCGGATGAACTATACTTAATTATCCATATGCATGATAAACTTAAAAATAACCATTGATTTAATAATAATTTAATAATAAAAAAATCAATCTCGACTATTACTAGTGGCTCAATAGTATAGGTGGATGATGGCCAATCCAAAAAGTAAAAGTTCATATGATGATTTAGCTAGGGTTTTGACTGGTTTAGATTGGACTTTAAACCTCAGCGTAATGGATTATGAGTTTTCTTCAAAAAGTAAAAGTTCATATGATGATTTAGCTAGGGTTTTGTATGGTTTAGAGAGGACTTTAAACCTCAGCGTAATGGATTATGAGTTTTCTTTTAAGTCTTCCATGTATCACGCTTATATTTGCGGAGTTTTGCACAAATTCTCGAAGGTTTACAACCCCCTCTATTTTATAGGGGTTTCTATCCTCCTTTTGTATAGTTCTACCAATAATATTCCGCCTTATTAGTAATTGTATCGTTAAAAGATATCCATTTTAACATTTTAAAATTTTATAATTTAATCTAGAAGTGCCGAAATTGCAAAACTGGACGTCGTGACCCGGGACCTCATAGTTGTGTGTGAGTTTTTTTTTCAGTGGATTACCACTTCATCTAAGACAAAAAAATATATAATTTATTCTTTCAAAAAAAAAATATAATTTATAGGAGTTGCAAAATACATAGTTCATTTTATTAAAGTATTCAGAATTCCATTTAAAATTTAACTATCGTACATGTATTGCAAACATAAAATGTGTTAGTACAACTTAAAATTCACAATTGCTTGATAAAATTCATATACCAAAGGAACCTAAAAAATCTAAGTTAGAACCATATGATCATCTTCCATTTAACAACTTCTCACTTACAACATCAATTTCTAAGAAAATAAAAGAGAAAAAATTAGTCTACTTTTAAGATTTTTTTAGTAATTTTATATACATTATTTTTTTCGCATTTTATTTATATATTATAGTTTACCTATTGACCCGCCTGAGATTTTATTCCGACTCTGCCACTTACTATTACATTTTTATTTTATTAAATCAGTGATTACTTTTGAGTTCGTCAAGATGAACCAATAAATATAGTTGAGCATATAACCTTCAGCTTTTTAATGTTATTTTTTTTTTAATAATATTATGGAATAATACAGATGGTGTTAGGGTTTAATTGTCAACCTAGCTTTCAACACACACACACATATATATCAGAAATTTTTTATTCCTTACATTTTTAAGTGAAAATGCAACTGAAGGGGACAAATAACAGAAAAGTTAGGTCCAATTAATAAAATCCACAATTAGATCACTTTAAAGTAAGGATTTTTCAAAAAATAAAAAAACAAGAATTTGCCGATAACCATGCTAATAGAATTACAATTCCAGATATGTAGTAATCTTGTAATTTTAATTCTTGATAATAGATGTGAGGCAGGAAATTACTAGATAAACATGATACATTATTCACCAAAAAAAAGACACAGATATGATAAAAGAATATATTCCACTTGCAAGCATTTAGAGTAAAAGCTATGCCAATACGTTTACATAACTTAATTGAAAATATTTATGATGTGCTCAACCAAGTACACTAAGTATCATATTAATGAGACAGACAACATTATTTTTGCTTGCTAATTAACTTCAGCTAACGTAGGTTGGGCTCGGTGAAGGCGAACTTGGTGACTCAGAAGGCGAAGGTGAACTTGATGACTCTGAAGGCGAAGGTGATGACGATTCAGGAGTTGGACTAGGCGCTTTAGGAGTTGAAGGAGTAGGCCATCCAGGTATATCTGGCCATCCTGGAATGCCTGGAAGTGGAAATGGAAATGGAAATGGAATTCCCGGTATTTCTGGGAATGGGATTCCAGGTATGTCTGGGATTGGGATTCCCGGTATGCCTGGGATTCCTGGTATTTTTGGGAATGGGATTCCTGGTATGTCTGGGATTGGGATTCCCGGTATGTCTGGAAATCCTGGTATTTTTGAAAATGGGATTCCTGGTGCGCCTGGAAAACCGGGTATGAAACAATCAGAACTTGCATCATCGTTGTCTTTAACATTTTTTGTCGTGCAATATTTGATACCATCCACATAATTTTGTTTTGTAGCAACCTCAACTGCAAAAAATATGAACCATAAACAATTCAAGTTATTGATATCTTCCATCAAATTTACATTGAAATAACACGAATAGTGAACACAATCGGCACAAATTTGGCTAGTTTTTGTAGCTATTGTTTTATTTATATTGAAAATTATGAGAGGTGGATGGGATAATCATAAATTGCAAATAAAATGTCAATATCAGTAGTTTTTGTAACTATTATTTTATTTAAAATTATGACTCACGAAAATCAAAAGCAGAATAAAAATCGAGGAGATCTTACCCAAGTTCCTAGCTTCCCCAATGGAAGAGATCAAAATAACCACGACCAAGAGGCCTTGGATGAGCAAGGCTAGTTTAGAAAACATTTTTCTGAAGCAAAATAAAATTATAATGAACTAAAAGTTGGTTGATGAAAATTTGTGTCAAAGGGTACTCTATTTATAAGAGGGATGGAAAGTGGACGAGTCCATTAAGATTAGCATAAAAAATTTTGGTCTAATCATTTGAAAATCATTTTTAGTCATAAAATATTATTGGTAAGTTATAATTTTATGCCTATAAACATAAATGGTAAGTTATGAAAATAATATTGATTCTGAATTTTTTTCCAATCTTATTCATCATTTATGGTGTTTATATGTGCATAAAATTTTATATTTTGTATTAAAATGTCTTTATTATTTTTATTAAAAAAATAATAATATTTTATTCATAGAAATATTATTCCATTTTGGCTTGTTCAATAAAAAGAAATATGTTAATTTTATACTTTAAGTACAAATACGTAATACTAAATAATCTATACGGATTAATAACATTTATTTTAAAATATATTCACCATCAAATTATAGATATGAACATTCTTTCAAAAAAAATAAAATTATAGATATGAACAAATAATATTTATTATTTAATAATGGTAGTTGTTACTTGTTACATATTTTCTATTTTAGATCATTATATTTAATGAATGTTTGAAAGTTATAATGTTTATACCATTGGAAATTATATATAAAAGATTTCCATAATTAGTTTATAGTATAATTCAACTACTTTTTTATGTATTATTTAATGTAATGATGGATAATTAGTATTTCTATAAAATAATTTTAAGAGTCTTTGTGAGCTTAGCTCAGTTGATGGGAACAATGCATAATATATGCAAAGTCCGAGGTTCAAACCCCGACTACAGAAAAATAAATTTAAGAGGTTAATCTATTGATTACATAGTAGTAATCTCTATTTTGAGAGCTTTCAACATTCTCACAAACCCTTAATAAGACTATACTCACAGATAATATTTTTTTGAATAAAATACTCACAGATAATTGTTGACATACATTTTTTGACCTTAGTATGACCCAGAAACTTTTGTCAAAAACAAAATGACCCACAAATTAGTATGACCCAGAAACTTTTGTCAAAAACAAAATGACCCACAAACAATCACTTTGATTTCAATTAACGGTCGAATATGATTTTCTTTTCAACAAATTATCAACTTTCATTTTTCGTCATATAAAAAAAGATGGTACATTTTTGTCTGGATAAAATTTTCATAAAATAATTTTAAGAGGTGTTAGCCTGTAATTTCGACAGGCTCATTTAATATGGTCAATATTTGGTTGACCTTTAACTTTTCACGAATCAATGACTTTCTCGTTTCATTTTGAGGAATCCGACAAGATGGCAAGTCTGGCACGCATTGTCAGAAGTTTGACAGAGCAAGGCTGAAGGTGCAATCGCGTTGAAGTCAAGCATTCAAGGCGGGAAAATACGATTTCAAGCTCAAGAGCGGTTTCCTTAGTGGAAACGTGGGGACAAGCGGTTGTCCAAGATGGAGGAAGTGCTAATCATAAGATTAGTGTTTCGCCAGTTAGTTTTTTAGTATAAATAAGTGTTTCCAAGTGGAAAATGGATCGCAAATCATTTATAGAAATTCTACAACACTCAAACTATCGGTTCTAGCGAAACGAGTTATACAAAATGTGTGTAAACTAATTTGTAGACCACTTTACTTTTAATGCAATGCATTTTACATTTCCTTTAAGTTTATGCGTTTAAACTTTTACTCTTTCCTTTAATTTTATCTTACTTTTACTTGCAATCTCAAACCTGTCGAGAGACAGTACCCTTTTTTATTTCAAAACCCGTCCTGCTCTCTAAGTAACCTGAGTGCATCTCGTGGCCCCTTTTTCAGTAATTGCAACACCATAAGCTTTTGTGCTTTTGTTAAATTATTTTGATTCCATTATTTTTCCAAATTCTTATGCCTCTAAACTTCCCATATTTGCTATTCTTTCCCTATATTTTTTGAAATTGAAAATTTACCCCTACTCTAACAATTGTCACAACCTTTTTCAAGTTCCAAATTTCTTTTTGAAAAATCTTCATAGCAAATAATAGATGGAAAATGTGGGCCACATTTTCTCGTTAACCTTGTATTTGTCCTCTTGGGGTCCTTTTGATGAAAATAAGCTATAAGCTAGACAATAATTGAATTTTTTTTTCTTTTTCAAGTAGCCTGGTGGTTAGAGCTCACACAATTAAATTGTAGAGAAGTGGAGTGTCCGGGGTTCGAACCCCAGCCCCTGCATGTAATTGAAAAATTATTACTTGTTTTAAATATAAGCAAAAAAAGTCAAATAAAATCAATGTATTTGGTTAAAAATTTAAACAGATACATCAACTTTGTTTGATAGATGAAAACATATAGTTGAAAAGTCAACTTATTGAAATTAAATGAAAACTTATAGTTGAAAAGTCAACTTATTGAAATTAAAAATGTTTGATGAAGTAACATAAAATAACATGTTTATTCAGTTTTTTATAATTTATATTTATAAACATTTTTTTACAACATTTTTACAAATTTCGGATGTCTCCGGTTCTGCTTGATGCCTCTCACTCTTAGTTCATAAATAAAACATTTTTTTACTTAATATATTTATTTGTAAATATTTTAATTTAATTAAAATTAATTTTCATCTTTAAAAATATAACATTAACTTTATACACAAATTAATTTATAAGACAAACACCCGCCAAAAAATATGCAAAAGTAAATAGTCATATCGTATCGTATAAATTGACAAAAACCTGGGTAACAACTTGTTCAAGTGCTTGATTGTGATGCTGATATTTTGTTCCCCGTAATATACACTCCTAGGGCTTTGTTTGGCTTTGTTTGAGAGTTTGGAGGGGAGGGGAAGAAACGGCTTTGGGGTGACAAAAATATAGGAAAAAAATTGAGAAATACTTCACATTTTTTGAAATAGTATTTTTTTAGAGAGTGATAAATTAATGTTTATGATTAATATATTTTTGATTTTAAGAATATTATAGCAATATATATTAAATTCGAAGAATTCACATAATCCCTCTTTTCAATGTCCTCTATTTTTTCCACTTACTTCTTCCTTTTTTTTCTAAACTCTCCCCTCTCTTCTTCTCTAAACTCGCAAACAAAGCCTAAGAATCTAGAAAAACTAAGAACAAATTTGGTTTATGCATTTTTCACAGTTTTATTTACAAACTTAATCAACAACTCAGTAACTCACTGCTGTCGAACAGTCTTAAGAAAACATTGGAAAAAGTCAAATAAATGGAGGGGTTGATACATTAAATGTCACCAACCGTTGTGATAGTAACGACTGAGAAGATGAAGAACGTTAAAAGAAGTAAAAAATGTAAGTAGTGTTATTTTTGTCAAGCAAAAATGTATGTAGTTAGTACCATAGGGTTTGTTTCAAGGTTATTTCTTGAAATGATATATTCAGGATAATAATTTTTGGAAATAACATTCTCACTCATGTAGGTAATTCTTGATATATATTGAAGATCTAATAGTTGACTCGTGTAAAAGATTACATTTTTTGGGAATAATTTTAAATTTTGTTTAATTTAAAATTATAAATTAAAATTACAAATAGATGTGAGTGGCAGTAAAATGTTATAGTTAGTTGAGTTTTTTTTTTTGACAAGAAACAAATTTAACTATTATCATTAATCAAACAATGTTCAATACAAGAAGGATAAGAATAAAAAATACGGTGACTAGCCCAAAAACAGACTGCCCTAGTTAAAGTATGAGCAACCATGTTTACTTGTCTCCTAATAAACTTCACCTTGAAGTTGGAATGTAAAGATAACTGATAATTAATACTAGAAACAATAGCATAGAATTCCGAATCACCATGGCCCGGAGACGATAGAGCTTGCACTAGAGTAGATGAGTCGCACTCGAAGACAACCCGGTCTCATCTGTTAGCATCAGCAAAGTGAAGGGCCTCTAGTAAGGTTATTGCCTCCCCCTCCAAAACTGTCATATTTGTCCGCTGCCATTTTGTTTGAGCCGAATAAATTGCCCACGAGAGTCTCTAACACAACACGCAAAAGATATAATATGGTTACGGTCATGGAACGCAGCGTCCACATTGCACTTCAACCATGACTCGTTCGGTTTCTCCCAAACTTGCACTCTATTCTGCCCGTGTTGCACAACCGATGGTGAACGATGTTTATGAACCTCTTGTCATTGCTGCCACGCATCTAGTGTTGTCCTCCCAATGCTCGTTGAAGTGTGATGAGCATCATTCCAAATGACATCATTACGTGCAGCCCAAATTTGCCCAAGAAGTAAAGCCACCTAACCAGCAATATCTCGGCTTTCTGAACGACATATATCAAAAACAAAATCTGTCAAACTTCTCACAGTTCCAACTCGCGGTTGCAACACAGTCGAAAGCCCTGCCCGTTACCAACTCTCATGCGCCATCGTACAACCCAAAAAAGCATGTCAATCATCCTCAACATTCTTATCACACCACGGACAAATCCGCTCACATTGTACATGTCGTGATTGTAATCGGAGACGCGTCGGAACACACTCTCTGAAAATCCTTCATAATAAATTACGCGCTTTATTAGGGGCATTCACCTTCCAGATTTTATGCCACTCTCCATCAACATGGAATCAATCAGTATGTAGCAACTCCATCATAGCCAGTTTATAACTAGTCTTAACAATATATCTCCCGTTGTGTTCCATCATCCACGCTATTTTATCATTCTGAACTTCTGCAAACAATGGTGTGTCGAGAATAGCTTACACCATATCATCTGGAAACAAAGATTCAATCTTATCAATATCCCAAACTCGTTCCTCGGCAACTATCAAATCAGATACGCTCAAACTATGCACACCTTGGCTTTGTGGAGATTGAATCCAGCTACCTTGAACACCTCGAACCCATGGATCGTTCATTACACTGACTTGCTGCCCATTTTCAACTGTCCACCTACATCCATATAAGAGTAATTAACGCAAATTCTAAATAATCCGCCAAGCAAAGCTCGGGTTATAACCGAGTTTAGCACCCAAAAATGAAGAATGGGGAAAGTATTTTGATTTAAAAACTCTAGCAACCAGAGATTCAGGTTTAGACAGGAAACTCCATCCTTGCTTAGCTACCATAGCGAGATTAAAAGCTTTGAAATTCCTAAACTCCATTCCACCAAATTCTTTGGGGCATGCCACGCGTTCTCATGCCATCCATTTAATCCCGCGGTTGTTATTTCGCCCACCTCACCAAAACACATTGATCATCTTCTCAATATCATCTATAACTGAATTCGGCAGAAGATAAATACTCATCATGTATGAAGGAATAGCTTGTAACACATATTTGATCATAACTTCCTTATCCGCCTTTGATAATGCTCTTCCCCTCCACGCATTTATTCGTTTCCAGATACGATCATTGATAAAAGAAAAAACTGACCTCTTATCTCTACAAATCATCGAAGGTAATCCCAAATACTTCCAGTACCCATCACATGTCGGACACCAATAATGCGTGACAAATCCTCCTGCGCCGCCCCACTCATAATAGTTAGTTGAATTTTATTCGCATAGGAATGTTAGATTTTCACCCTCTAAATATGAGAATAACAAGTGAAGAAGTCATGTGTAAGTATTCCTCAGAATAAAAAATGTCCGTGAATAATATTTCAAAACATAAAACAAATATCAGAATGTCGCATCCCAATCCTGCATCCATGGAATGTAATTTCAAATCTTGAAACAAACTCACCCTTAATGTGTAACTATTTTATGGGTCACACTAACAAGTTAAGAAATTAATAAAAATGAAGATCCATTTTGATCCATGATAAAAACATTGAGACCTATTATTGTCATTCGCAATAAAAAAATGCAACTTTTAGTCCTTTACTAAAATAAATCGAGACATTTTAGTCTTTAATTGAACCTCCATAGAAATATTTTTTTATGACATATGATGTTTTCATCAAATGTTAGTCTACCATGTCATGATATTTGACTACATCTGTTTGGCAAGGCCAAAAAACGAGCTTATAGCATATAGCGGATAACTTATAAGCTCGTCTGATAAAAAAAGTTTTGTTTGGTAACGGCTTTTTACAACGAGCTTATAGCTTATTTCACGAGCTTATAAGCTATTTTTCAGACGCTAATCCAAGTAGCGTTTGAGCTTATAGCTTATAGTTTTTTATCTTTTGTTCCATTTTTACCCTTATTATTTTAACTAAAAGTCATATTTACCCTTTATCATTTATTATACTTAAAAACAAATGCTGCTGGACGGCGTATGGTTCTCTTTAACACGTTCGGTTTCAATGCAACAACGCTAGTGACATATGATTTTCTTAAAAAAAAAAAATGACCTATGATTTTTATATTATGTATTTTCCCGTCAACTTTTTTTAAATTTTTTTTTTTTTACGTATTTTATGTTTCTGGTGCTATTCTTTTAACACTTATTTCTGGTCCCTATGCTTAATTAAGTTTTTAGTCCCTATAAATATTCACAGTTTTGTTTTTAGTCCCTACAAAATAAAATCACACTTTTTAATCCCTGTGATATTTTCCTTAAGCATTTTAGGGACAAAAAATGTTGATGAAATTTTTTGATAGGGACTAAAAATGTTGATGGAAAAATTTTATAGGGACTAAAAATGCTGATGGAAAATTTTATAAGGACTAAAAAGTGTGATTTTATTTTGCAGGGACTAAAAACAAAATTCTCAATATTTATAACGACCATTTACTTAATTAACCCTTTGTTTTATCATTTTTAATCCTATTGATAGATTATTTTTTACTTTGTCTATAAAATAAAATTTTATACTTTATTCATTCATAAAGTATACAAACTGAATGAAATAAAAAAAAACAAAATTTTAAAAAAATAATTATATTGATTAGAATAATAAATTTAAATTATTAATTGATATAAGTTTTATTATAAATTAAAAATACCCTTTTATGTCATTTTACATTTATTAGCTAGCTGAACCGCTAATTTTACCAAACACTTCAATTAGCTTATCACCTATCAGTCATCAGGCATCAGCTGTAAACCATCAGTTATCAGCTATAAGCTATAAACTATCAGTCATCAGTTATCAGCTATAAGCTATCAGTTATCTTATCAGCTATCCGCTATTTTTACCAAAGAGAGCCATTATGTAATCGAATTAAGAGACAATATGTTCCCTAAAAATAATTGAAAGAGAAAAGTTAGCCCTTACACCTTATCTAAATTCATATATTGTTCTTTTTCGTCAAACACATGAACCACCATTTAATCACCTTCATCACTTTAATCTTGTTTGGCTAAATGAATTTTGCTTTAAAAGAAACTTGATTGCACTTGTTTTTGAATACATATGGAATAGATCACTTGAAATATATTCCTAGAATATGAAAACCTTGATGAGATTTCAATCTCAAAGGTTGTTGATGTTGATTTGAACAACTCTGCAATGGCCAATAGAGAAAAATTTCACATAATGGAGAAGGTTATATGTAACACAAATTTCAATCGGTCTCAAAGTTTTTTATTCTTTTTGACTAAGTAAAGATATACTTCAAATTGAGTTTTGTGTGTTTTCAGAAAAAAGATACAATTTAGAGATTTAGATGATGCATAAGGACCAACTTATATTCTTCAATTATTGCTGGGGACTATATATATAGTCTATTGATTCAATCGCATAATATATAGGCAATATCATGACATGATGGACTAACACGTTAGATGAAAACATTACATGTCAACAAAATAATAAAAAGACTTTCAAAATAAAAAACAAAATTTTAAAAAGTCACATAATGGAAGTTCGATTGAGGACTAAAGTGTCCCAATTTATTTATGTGAATGACTAAAAGTTGTATATTTTTATTTCGAGAGACCAAAATAAGGACATTTTTCTTTTAAGAAACCAAAATCAAGACATTGTTTAAGCATCTTACAATAAGTTTTATTGTAAGAGTATTTTTTATTTTGAGAGACAAATTCAAGGAACAAAATGATTTTTCATTCAAAAACGAATGAAAAATGTTAATAAAGGTCATCTGAACATTCTTTAAACATCTTATCATAAGTTTTGAATTGAGAAGACCGAATTTAAGTTTTCCAAATATTAAATACACAATTTTTAAGGTTATATTTCTCAAACACACTTTAAAATAACTTTTCAATAACTTACCTACGAACCACGACGTCTCTTTGAATCAAACAAACAAGCTTATAAGCAAAAACTTTTTTTTAAGGACCAAAACAATTTTTTTAGAACCTAATAAAAAGGGTAAATATGTTTTTGGTCCCTATAAAATTTTCAAATTTCAAGTTTTAGTTCCTATAAAAAAATTTATCAATTTTTTGTCATGCAGAAAATTCTCGTGACAACTTTTGGTCTCTGCATTAAAGTAAAATTATGCGTATCCTTCGAAATTTTGTACGGTTGTGTTTAATACGTTATAAATCTCTCTTGCAAAAGTTTACTTTTTTTTAACAAGTGATGAATTAAATATGAATTTTCTAGTTTTTAGCGCTTAAAAGTTCATATTTAATTCATATTTTGTTAAAAAATTAATTTTTTTGTAGAAGAGATTGTTATAATATTATTATAAACATCTCTATAAAAATTCATTAAAAAATGTGAAGTATACACATGATTTAATTTAAGAACAGAGAAAAATTTTGAAGGACCAAAAATAAATTTATAAGAACTAAAACTTAAAATTTAGAAATTTTATAGGCACTTTGATAAAAAAACATATTTAAATTTAGATTAAAACATTTATTTTTATTTTAGCAGTTGTCTTCTCTCTTTTTACGCTGAAACTGGAACACACGCTATGATGAACTCAATCGAGAAAACCCTAATCATTCAAACTAATCCTTTTTCCCTCGCTTTCTTCTTCAATCGAAAATTGAATACTATGCATAGAATACCCACATCTTGCTTTCTTCCTTCCATTGGCAGTTCTCAACAAAATTCAATCTTTCGTTTTCCTCATGGCTAGGTAAAATTCAAAATTTCATTTTTAATCTTAATTTGTTGAATTTTTATTTCAATTCCTATTACCAGAATGCATAAGTTATTTAACAGTGCTAAATATAGTATATGAATGTTCAATTGCAAGACACGCATTAGTATTGTTCTGTGAATTCTTATTCCATTGTTGCTATTTAGGGAAAAACTTCATGTAACAGTAGCTGATTAAAATGATTGAATCTTTATTGAAATTTCAGGGTCTAGCTAAAAATGGGAAATTTACATGTAAATATTTGGGGGTTGTGATGGTTAGAGATTGAGAAGTTTAGAGTGTGTGCAGAATCGTATTTTCGATATATAAGACATCTTTTTTCATTGGTTTCATTTGTTAAGCTTGAAAGTTTCTGAGAAAACCGAAACCCAATGCGATTTTGTCAATTGGTTGTTACTATTAAGTGTCTCACATTGGAAGTGATGTGTACAAAACTAGTTTATATAACTGGGAGCAGTCGTCACCTCACAAACCGGTTTTGTGGGGTTGTGTTAGGCCCAACCACAAATTTTTAGATGATATTAGGTTTCAGCTATGTTCTGGGCATGAGGAGGGGTGTTACAAGCCCCACATAGGAAGTGATAAGTATAAAACAAGTATTTATAAGTGGGCGCAGTCCTCGCCTCACAAGCCGGTTTTGCAGGGTTGTATTAGGTTCAGCTACAAATTCTAAGAGTTAGATTGAAATGTGTAACTTAAATATCCTTCTAATCTCTATCTAAGTCAGTGTTGTTAAGTAGATCGTTATAGTAGGGCTATAACATACCAGAATTTGAACAAATTGCTATTGTTCTGCAATACACTTTTTAGCTTTTTAGTACAAAACATTGTCAAATAATGGCTATAGCATTGTTAGTTGTTACATATTGGAATTTGAACAAACCCCTATTTTTCACAATCTGCGATTGATAACACTAATTTGAATAAATATTGACACCGGTAAAATGGCTCTTTCTGGATTTTATAATATCATTCTAAGGAAGGAAATTAATCATGGCCGAGAAAATGAAACGGAACTCTACTAATGACAATTGATTTTTTAATATAAGACTGCAAATTGTCAACTTGGAAAAGGAATTGAGAAGAAACGGAACGAAATAATTCTAAAGAAGGAAAGTAATCATGACCGTGAAGGTGAAACGGAAAACTGCAAATAAAAAATTATTTTTTTATTATGAGACTACAAATTGTCAACTTTGAAAAGGAATTGAGAAGAAACGCTTCGGTTACGTCAATTTAGTCTTTGTTGAGTTTATTTTATTTTCAGTACTGGGTATATAAACTCATTCTACTCAGTAAGTGAGGTTCGGTTCAGAACAGCCGCTTTCTAGGGTTAACCTTTCTCTCCTTCGAAATCTTTTCATTGTGAAAGTTAAACCTATTTTCGAATTTAAATCTGCAAGAAAGGAACAATGAGCTCTTCTTCTTCCAGAAAAATGAATAAGGTAGTTAATTAAATTTTTCCACCTGTGTACTTTTTATGTTATAATGAGCTCCTCTCTAATTTTATTTCCTTGTTAAAAAAATTACTGTAATTTTTGTGAGAAGATTAGTGGCTATGTTGATACTGATAAGCTTTTTACTTTTGGTTATACTTTTATTCTGTTGCATTTGAATTTGATTAAGAAAGATTCCCCCTCTGGCATAAACTAAGAAGTTTGCAATTAACCATCATTATTATATGATATCTATCACATAGATTACATTCAGCCTGAGTTTTTTTTTTTTGGTTTCTTCACACTGTTTTCACTCATCATTATATATTTTATATGAAATATTTGTTTCATAAATTGTTGCTTGTATAATTATATTTGAATAGTTCGGGAGAATCCGAGTTCGATTCCTGATGGGAACAATTCTTGGATAGGCTTTACTTACCTCCCGTCCAAACTACGGATTACTATGGGCCCTTTCCCCCAGGAACCAGAGAGTTAATACCAAAATAAAATAAAATGAAATGAACATATCATTTTGTGTTGGTGTATAATTTACGAGTAATAGATTACCTTTATTTGTGATTGGCTCATATGTTTTGGTTTTTCTATCTCAATGGCGACATGGGTTAATGAAGCACCGAAAAGAGATAGAGTGTATAACATCTATTTCAAATGGTGTATGCATATAATTATGCGTGAGGGTTGGAGAAAATGAAAACTGAGAAAAATTATATTTTGAAAGGAAAGCAATTAGCAAAATCAGAGAAGGATGAACAGTGATGTGATGAACATTTTTTTTAATGTAACTCCTAGTATAGACTTTAATAACATGGTTTAATTTGTAGGATGAGCAAGTGGCCCAACGTGAAGTTCACCAGCCAAAGTGGCTTCAGGATTTTTTGGGGAAAAAGTTTTTCAAGGCATGTTTTGCTCATTCAGATCGAAGGAATGAGTTGAATATATACTGTATAAATTGCAAAGAATCTGCTTGTCAGTATGGTCTATCATCAGGATTTCATCATGATCACCAGATACTTAAAATTTATAAATATATGCACAAGGATGTTGTCTGTGTAACTGCTATGCAGACATATATCAACTGCTCCAAGATTAAGGTATTCTACTATATCTTAGCTTGACTTTAAATTTGTGAATAAAAAATGTAATCGTTACAGTCAAAAGTTATGCGATTCACTGCAAATTTCTGTGCTTTTTGTGACTTTGGTTGCTAACCATAGGTTCTTAAATTTACTTAGAGAACTTGTAAAAGATCACTGCAAGTCTCCATTGTGTGTTTCATGAAATGTAACAAGAAAGCATAGTAGGAAATTGATTTAAAAGCATTATTTGTTTTCCTTTTAGATGTGTTGTTGGGTGATACTCTTTTATAGATATTTCTTTCTGTTAAAGTGGTGGTACAGTTTATGGACATTTAGTGCAGCATTTCGATTATCAATACATGTTTTGCTAATTGTTAACTAGTACTTCTACATATATTTTCTTGTAACATGAAACTCAATATCTAGTTTAACTCTCTAAGTGGTCTGTATGTCTCCCTAACCCATACACCTAAAAAGTTCTTACTACAATTATGTTTGCCTATAAAAGTAAATAAATGGATTTAAGTAATTCAATTTTTTAATGAAGTTGTTTTAGTGTCTGTATTTGATTCCTCTTTGATCGCAGCAATACAAATGCAACAATCGGCGGGTTCTGCATCGTCTCCCACGATGTGGATCAGTATTGGATGATGCGTCATCATGCGGCTTTGGCAGCAGAAACTCAAATGGATCTGATTCATATCAGTACTGCTCCATTGCTTGCAAGGTGATGACTACAATTTGACAATCATAACCATTTATTGTTCCCGTTCATTACACTTCTGAGTTCTGACATATAGTTATTACTATTCTTATCATTTTTTTATTTGAACTTCCAGGTAAAAGATATGTCAAGAAAGTCTGAAGATTCAATTCCTACTCGGGAATCACAGGGGGAAACTTCTGAGCCTCGAAAAAGGAAACGGAAAGGAACACCACACAGAGCTCCTTTCTTCTGATCAAGGAAAGTGTAGGGATATATATCTTTGCTGTTGTGGAAGTTGTAGGGTGATACTTTGTGTAAACCTGCTTTCTCATAATTCTGTTTTACCATATTGTTCAATTCATTTAATAGCTTTTTTACTTGAAGGAGTTTGAGTTAGTTGGGGGTTGGAATAATTGGTCGAGTAATGCATTTTGCTTAAACATATTAAAAGGAGAAATAAATTGTCATTTGAGACTGAATCAGGTTTTTTGGCTATAGGATGGTGCAGATCCTTGAAATTTTGTTGCACTCTATTTTTACATTTAGGGTTATTTCCTGTTATCTTTAGTAAAATATTGGGTTAATAGGTCTTTACCCCCTGTAATATAAGTCATTTTTGGTTTTCCCCCTTGTAAAATATTTTTTTTGATTTACCCCCTGTAAAATATTTTTGTTTTGATTTACCCCCTAATAGGCCAAACAAAAACCAATTATATTTTTTTTTTTCAAAAAATTTTCGTTTTTG
>Ga0315914_1004908_pt1 | contig 19766 bp, 17 predicted proteins | sample MpolenodulesMG_FD_203920 | JGI IMG/M metagenome (GOLD analysis project Ga0315914, IMG submission 203920) | Medicago polymorpha root nodule microbial communities from Los Angeles, California, United States - elongated nodules | ecosystem: Host-associated > Plants > Roots > Nodule | place: USA... | reverse complement strand
GGCAAAATAAAATTGGCTCAATTTCACAAACATTGATTAAACGAACAAACCAATGAACCAATGTCATCAAAATACAAACAACATAATGTCATCAAAATATAAACATACAAACATAATGCCATCAAAATACGAAAAGTTAAAAACAAGTCCTAATCCTACTGCTGGTCATGGTCCTGCTGATGCTAATGTTGCGGCCTCCTCAGCCTCTGGCCTCGCCTCTTGCTCAATATCGACGCGATATGCTCCCTAACATGGCTCATGGCCTGAAACAATTGCTCAGGGCTCATGACTTCCGCCTGGCCCATCTGTGCATCAGCGTAGGCAACAACACCACTAACCATGTCATAGGTATCAGGTGAGCCTCTCGCCTCGTACCGCTCCCACTGCTGTGCAATGATCTGCTCTTCATTTGCTGGCCTCGAAAGATCTCCTAGAAGAGGTGGCAAAATCTGAGGGAGAGACACCGTATTGTACCATAACACGTAGCCATCCCTCGTACGCCATGGCTTCTCTCCTGCCGGCTCACCTCAATCGGGCTCCTTAAGCGTGCAAGTGTTGAAGTCAAGGAATGCCTGCACAATCTGAGGCGGTCGCAGCTCTACAACATCCGTCAGATGTATAGGGACGGTCTGGACGTATCTGTACTGCTGCAAAACCCTCTCAGGCAAGTGACATTACACCCTACGAACACCACACATAATTCAGCCTAAATACCAGAAAACCTCCTCAAAACCCAAGATCTCCTTGTGCTCTTCGTACGACCTCCAACATATGTCATCAAACTGAATACGATCAAGCAATGAGAGATATATCACCCCTCTCCATGACCCTTATATAACTTCCACCTCGCCGCAACCGGATAGTTTTCAATATAGTCGGTGTTTGGATCAACACTGAAAAAGTCAGGAAAATGCGCCAAAAACCATGTCTGCACAAACCAAACAAATCACATTTATAAATTGTTACGCACGAAAAATATAACAACAAAATAAAAGTTAAGGTTCACATTTATAAGTTTCTTATAGTGAGCAGTGTCACGCTTCGCCCAAGAGCTCTGTCTCCAGGCAAATAGGCCTCAACTAACTCGCCGTACAGGTATGCCAGTGTCATCCCTCCCTAGGAATAATTACGCATCCCCGCGTAGCCGTCCTCCATGGTCGTCAGATAGACCAACTTGATGCGTTTGTTGCTTCTGTCACCAAACAACAAGAATCCTACAAGATATAGAAGACAACACTTCACACAAAATGTCATAACCCTTTCCAGCTCCCCTGCCTCCCCTGGATCCTCTAGATCCGCCAATCTGTTAGCCCTATCAAGGTACCTCGTATATAACTCCCTCAGCTTCGGATAACTAATGTACCCACCATACTCTTTAGCACAAATTTTCTCTGCCTCCTCCTGCGACACACCTAAGTGCCTCACCAGGAGTGCCACTCCGTCATGTCTCAACATCTTCCCATAGCTCAACATCCGCCCTTCAATCTAAAGATGCATAAGACATGCGACATCATCCAAAGTCACAGTCATCTCCCCCAAGACCATGTGAAAACTGCTGGTCTCGGGATGCCACCTTTCGCATAATGTCATCAGCAAAGCATGAGGCACAGTGGCATAGCCCAGATAAACCAAATCATGTAACCCGCTCTCCCTAAGCTTCCCCCAAAACCAGTCAGCATGCTCGTTTGGACGTCGTAGACTCAAAATCTCAGCCCCGTGATTAATGGGTTTTACAATCCACACCTTACGAACCTGAAATGATAAAAAAATAAACATATTTTAAACAACTTAAACAATGTAAACATTTAACTAAACAAAATAAAACTTAACACATGCGAAAATAAAAATCACAAATTTAAATTGCCGCATGTATTTGTAATTTAAGACATAACACATTTAAAACTTAAAAAAACACTTAACAAAATTAGTACATTTAAATTGGCAAGCACTTATGTTATTAGAATTATACCAAAGCGGCAATGCCACATGGTTGGCATAAGAGTGCAGCAGAGATATATTTTTCGGTCCTCTAGGAAAGGGAGGCTCCAAAGGTAACACCGCTGGGGCAGCGGCTGCTGCAATGTCATCCTCGTCTGGTATATGTTGTTGGTCATACCCTCCTTCAGTGACATCGTGGTGTACTTGATCCTGATAATTCAGGTACTCCACCTGGCTCAGGTCAACCACTTGTGACTCTTCAGGCTGTGTAGCCTGAGAAGTCCCTGAACCATCCCCCCCCCCTCCCCCGACCTTTTCCCCTCTTTGGGATGTGCCCGCTTTGCCTCTCCTTCTGGTGGTTTTGTGTTATCGCACACCTACCACCAATCATCTTAGATGGATCAATCGGTGGCCCTTGGTCTTGATCAGACATATCTACACAAAAATTTAAAAACTTAACATCATTCAACCACTTTATCAAACACATTAAACCTAAACATAACCTAAACTTTCACATTCAACCACTTTATCAAACATTCACATTAAACCTAAACATTATCATACACACTATCATTCACATTCAAACGTAAATAATCAAACGCATTATCATACACATTCAACCTAAACTAAACATAAACATTCACATTCGGTGAAAAATCAAAACCACATTCAACCTAATTCAATATACACTTTATCAAACTACAATTAACATCATATCCATAACCTAAACTAACTCAATAATCAATACAATTTTCATTTCGGCATTTTGTCAAACACTTTGTGTGCAAAACATCAAACATACTCAAAATGTGTTCATTTGACACGATTCAAAACCACATTTTTATTATACATCATTTAAACAACATAGGCAACAACTACATTCATATCAATACATAAACTACACATGCAATGATCAAATTTCAATTCATTCATAAACCCTAACCACATGCAAACTACTCAAATTTTTTTAAAACTTAACCTAAACAAACTAACATTAAGATTGCAATGATTAATGGTACTTACTTGTGATAATGTGGGGATGATTGGCTTGCAATTCATGAAAATGGAATTTGGAGAGAATTTGGAAAGTTTTTGAAGAAAAAACGGAAACTGCAAAACTGAGTTTCTGCTTCTGTTTATATTCAGCACGTCTTGGGAGTTAACTGCCGAGGTTTTCCTCAGCAGTTAACTGCAGCCGGTTTTATTTTCCCTCGACACTTAATTCTCGAGGGTACCTCGGCAGTTAACTGCAACCAGTTTTATTTTCCCTCGACACTTAATCATTAGCTTTTGATTTCATTTATTTAATTTCTGCCTGAACACTACTTTTTTTTTTTTTTACGTTATGTGCTTTAGTAAAAAAAAAAAGCTAAACATAAAAATGATTTTTAAGCTATTAAGTCCTCCTAAGATATTTTTACATAAAGAATGAGTTTATTCCCTCAAAAAAAATAAAGAATGAGTTATAGAATCAGAATAGATTGAAATATATCGAGATATCATTTAACTATACATAAAAATTGGATCACATAGACTACAATTTAAATAAGTAAAAAAATCCAAAAGCACATATGCAACATCCTTGTGATCAAAGCATTACCTCAAATTCTTGAATCATGAGAAAATTGAGACAGAAGGTTAAAAAAAAAAAAAGACCTGAAAACGAACCAAACCACGTAATCTTTATAAAAATATAAAAAATCATCTTTATAAAAAATTAAACATGAATTTTTTTATTTTTTTTTTATTTTCTTTCTATTATACTCCTACCTTCATTTTAATCCATATATTTTTATACACACCTTCTCTTTCTAATAAATTTAATGTGTTATCCTTCTCTCTTAGCAAATAATTGTTATTCTCTTTCTCTCCAACAAAATCCTAGTTTTTGCACACACACTATCTTTCTCATAACAAACAATTGTACACAATTTTTTCATAATTGTAAAGAAACGAACTGGAGTACTACTTTGCTATTTTGGAACAAAATGTAATATTATCGGTAAATAAACCACTTGTCATGTGATATAAAGCCTTACAATAGGCATGAAAGCAATGATGACAAAGGTACCAAGCAACAGCTACATCTCAATTATTTTGGGAAATGCTAATCACAAAAAGATCATTGAATAAACAGTTCATCAATCACTTCAGATCCGTCTCTCTGGCCAAATCAGTCACAATATTCTCTTCATCTTTCACATTATCTTCATCAACTGGCTGAGAACAAATATCTAAAGCCTGCAATAACCAAATTCAAGAAGTAGAAGTTTTATAGCAACCACATATTTTCAATAAAATGCACTGATACTTATGTCTGCATACATTTCATTTTTATGCATCTGTACTTTTTATGAAATTATGAAACTCACCTTCACGCTTGTTTCAACTACATCAGTATCCGAGACCTTTGAGTGCTCTCTAGTTCTTTTCAGGTCCTCCTGACATAGCCAGCATTACAATTGTATAATTTTCCATACCATGAGTTTATTTGTAAATTAATATAAATAATTTTCAACAGAGGCATAAAATATATTAGCTGTCTGAGGATTGCACAACAATGCAATTCATAGAGGAATTACTCATCTTTGCTCGAAATAAAATAAAATAAGTCTAATCACTCATCAGCTGCTGCCAGAGCCTCTATAGTTGTGTCTTTGGACTCTAATGTCAAAACAGTTCTCAAATAATACAAGTGTGACACATGGGAATCTCAGCCTTTGTTGAGATTTTCCTCCATCTTCATTCCTATTCCTTGATAGGCAGCAACACACTAAATACAATTTTATCAGTGTATTTGAACTATATCACTAACTCTACATGTGAAGCTTGTTAACGTCAACCAATGATCAAAGATTTAGATATATTGGAACAATTGAGGGACAAACTAAAAATGATTTAGTCTTTTAATTCCATAAATGTTGAAACACCCAGCCCCAATAGGGTTATCACTACTAGTCTCTTAATCTCTACAGTTACCGGGTGTAAGTTTATGCTACCTTATTTAAGCATGTTGCATTTCCCCACTCCCAAATCTATCAGAACTCCTTCAGCCTGTTCGCGCTGAGTCCATTCATGTCTGCCTCGTGTTCAAGATAATTCTATTTTCGTCCATCGCAAGTCTATCATCGTTGAGTGTTTTTCTTGCCAACACCGTAGCCTAGACTTACTCCTTCTGCCCATGAAGTTATTGCAGATGCTTACTTCTCCACTTGTTTTGGCTCTACCTCTAACTCTAATCTTCCCATTCATAAAGGTATAATGTGCTTGCTTATAACACTTCTACTCACTATGTTACTTTTAGTTATTATGGCATTTTGTTTGTCTTCATGGTCTTTTATGGCTATCCCTAATATTGCAGATGATGCCTTCTCTAACTATGATTGGAAACAAGTGATAGCTTGATGAAATGCGTGCTCTTCAAAAGAGCGGTACTTGGAAGTTGGAACCTTGTACCTTTTCTCCATTCAAGTTATTGGTGGATCTTTACCATCAGGGTCGATCCAATGCTAAACTGGGTCGTCTCAAGGCTAAAATGGTGGCCAAATCATATTCTTGGATGTTTGGTTTGTGATGGTAGAGTCTCTCGTGACTAAAATGTCCTATTAGCCTATTTTTGTCTATGGCAGATATCTAAGATTGACCCCTTCACTAGTTGGGTATTTAAAATGGTTTTTCCTTCATGCTGATCTAACTTAAGCAGTTATATGGAGCAATCTCCTAGATTTCTTCCTTAGGATAAGTCCTTTAGATACGGTTATCGTTTGTCCAAATCTTTGTAAAGACTTGCACAATCTGTCAAACTTGGTTTGCATGTTTTTCAACAGTTAGATGTTACAAACTAAGGTGTCTCTCGGTCTGAGTTTGAAGCTTTCATCATCAGCAAGAAAATCTCGCAGCTTGCCTGAAAGGCAAAAACACGCGGATTCAACTTTATTCACATCCTTTTCCTTCCTTCCTTCCAATTAGGAATGACTGGTGCAATATACATTAAGGGTGTCGCAGTAAGAAAGTATATTATGTCTGCTGTAAAATGTAAAGGATGAGGACAAATGGCCTTACAAACTTTTCATTCAACTAGATGATGGTTTGGAGCTGTCTTTCATTGACGAAAGGCGATTTGCTAGAGTTCGCACGTGCAAAGATTCAACATTAACGTTTCCCATATTTGAGCTTGGTCTTGACACACTTTTTGAATCCATGACACCAGAGGAGGTTTATGATGACAGAAGTGGTTCAGAAGGTTGTCTGACACATGATCCAGAATGACAATTTCTAAGAAGCTTATCCAAAGTTTGAGCTTAAGGACAAGCTCAAGGTCGAAGAGGAGAGCGATCATATGGATAAAGATTTGGACTATTTAATCTTTTTAAAATAAGAAGCCTTAAATGCACTTTTGCAAAACATAATCCTTATCAGTGGTAGAGTTTGATTAGGACTCTCTTTATTATTTGTAACCTCTAAAAAGACAAGCTGCTATTGGAATTGGAATAAACAAGAAAAATCATTTTAAGAAAACTTAGGGTAGTCAAGGACAAGTCTGCTTCTTACTTTCCCCATAGACTCGATCCCACATGCAGGTATATGACAAATTCCCAAACTACTTAATTGTTGCAAATCGGATTGCACTAAGTTTCAGTCCAACATGATTTGACACAAAAATGGTTGTTATAGAACCTATTCTGTTCAATTCTTATAAAGTGGGTTTAAACTAATATTTTTTTCTTTGGAGATAAACTAATCATTTTAGTGTTTTCTTTAAGAAATAGCCAGTATTTTGCGGCTTTTAAATCCACTCAAAAATTAATAGTTAATGCATATTTGCTAAGGCTTAAAGGGTAGAAGAATTTCTTCTCTCGACTGACAAGGTTTTCCCCTTTCCCTTCTCTCTAACAGTAGGTAGTATAAGATTAAAAATGAACAAAATTAAATGGGGACTGAGAACGGTAAAAAAAGCACGTGGGGTTTTGAACAGTGCACTGACAAAGGAATGGACTGTTGATTTGTTAACAGGTAAATACTATGGTTGCCATATTAAATTAACTAAGAGTATATCAAATTTAATTCTAGATATTTGTCGGAAAATGTTGTAAATGCATGTAGATTTAGATATAGTGCCTAACAACACACATCATATGTTCTAAAAATATTAGATTCTCCACAAGAAATTAATATATTTAAATTAAATACTTCAAAAGATAAATACACACACCGGATCATTGAGCTGAGGTTCAACAATTTCTCTCTTGACTTTGCTTTGGAGAATATCGCTGATAAATGAGGTAAAGGACACACTGATCATGTGATGCTTAATGGCAAGTAAATTTAGTATACAATTAAAAAGTGAAATACCGTTCAACATCAACGTCCATGTCAGAATCTGGATCCCAATGTTCATCTCTATCTTTATGATCGTCAAATTCCTGGAGAATTGTGAACATGGAATGAGTTCAAACAGGATGAAGAGAGTCAAATATAGTTAGGGAAAAATTAAGTATAAATACCATTCAGTTCTTCTATTTAATTTTGGTTCCTATCATATATTCTAGGATGAAGAAGGTGGGGCCAAAGGATAGTTAGTGATGTGTCCAGTAGTGTAGTAGAAGAAGTGGGGTATTCTATTAAGGAGGGGAATTTAAGAGTAAGGAAGGTAAGAGAAGAGCTATTAATCACATTGCACCTGAGTATAGGACTATTGACACAGAATTATTCTCTGAAGGAGTCATGGATCTGGTTAGAAATGCTTTTTTCCTGTGAAGTATTCGAGTTGCTCCTTTTGCATGGGATAATATAGTTAAAATTAAAATTCTTTTTTGAATCCCTATATGTGGGTGGGTACCTTAAGCACAAGTGTTTCAAAAATAATTTTATAGGGCTAGTTTGCTTTGCAAACATATTCTGTTTTTATTTCTTAATTTCACTTGTAAGTAAAAAATGCTATTCTGTTTTACTTGGTTTCCTGTTTTCAAATACTTGTTTAAAAGTCAACAAAAACAGAAGTTATTTTGTAAACAGGAAACAAAGCAAATAAGAGCAGAAAGTATTTGCACAAAATAGGCTCTTATCTTCTGCTGAAAACAAGCATATGTGAAATAAAGATAACAGGGAAAAATATAGTTAAATAATTTACCTCTCCAAGATCAGAATCAGGAGGCCTTTCCTGAAATTGAACACTGGGAGCATGTTGCAGCTTCGAAAGATTCTCAAGTAGCTTAGATCGGATATTATCAAGTAAATGTCGGGTATTTTTGTTTTCCATGTTACTTGGGGCAACATGAAGGGTATAATCTGGACCGAAATATTCATAATACTCGTGCTCTGGCATTTTGTCATCAACTTCTATTCCAAGAGCAACTCCCGTCTGCCTTAACAAATAGCACATAAAATTTTATGTACTTGGATGAAAGTCTAGACAGAAGATTGACTAAAATTGTAAATAAATATTAAAACACTAAACAAACTGAGATGTGAGAAATAATTACATGAAAAGTCACATTGCATTCTGAGAGGCTTTAATAATATCTCAATTTATATTTTATAGTTCGAGTCTAGTATAAGGAAACCATACACAGCTACTTAGACTTCTTGAACACCATCACTTGTTTTACATAATGAATTAGTTCATGTTTAGCATTTTTTATAATTAACATGAAATATGTAGAAAATATTGAAATTTCAATATTATAATTCAACTAGATGTTTTGGCACTCTGACAGAGGTCTCTGGTAGCCCTATAAATAAACCAAGCTACCTTATATTAGTGATATTACATCAAATAAAGGAAAAACAATGTTTTACCTCATAGCACCAACAACGAGCAACATTCCGAATGGTGTAACCGCCACCACCTAGTAGCAAGAGGGGAACATTGAATGATCTCATGTATCTGACACACTCTGCATGACCCCTAATTGAAAGATTAAAGCATCCCAACCTGTCTCCAGATAAAGAGTCTGCACCACACTGGAGAACAACTGCGCCGGGCCTAAAGATTTCCATTACTTTGCCGATTAAAGGTTTGAACAACAAATGATAACTCTCGTCATCAATGCCGTCATCAAGTGGAACATTAAGAGAGTAGTATTTTCCCTTTCCATATCCAATATCACGCAAGTCGCCGGTACCAGGAAAATAATCACCAAATTTATGGAAAGAAACAGTCATGACTCGGTCGGTAGTGTAGAAAGCTTCCTCCACACCATCTCCATGGTGGATATCAATGTCCACGTATAGAACACGCTACAGCAAATGTAACATTAGCATTTTAAAATATGAACTGAAAAAGCAGTATGCAAACACACTTGAGAAGTTCAAAACATTAGCACTTCCCTCAAAAAAAAAAAAATCAAAACATTAGCACTGTCACCTCCCAAATCAACTTTCTACAGTTTATGCCCTCGTAGTGTTTCTGAATGTTTCAGGGACTACAGCTCAATATTTCGAACCAATATGAGCATAATCATCAAGCGGTAAAGCCTATGCGATAGTCGAGGAATTTTTCGATCCATAACAAACCTCAAAATGGTTTTTGGCTTGTTGTGTGTCCCATATAAACTAAACTATGCAATTCATTTTACATACTGCTTTAAGAGCAGGCTTAACTAGACGTTCCATTGTATAATTAACACAATAAACAACAATCCTCTAATTATTTCATATCTACTAAATATGAGTAGGCAGTATTGCAGTCACAGTACAAAATCGTAGTAAAGACATTCAAATAGCTCTCCATTCTTTCTTTTTGAAACAGTATGATACCAAATTGAGGCAGCACTTTTAATGATGGTTAAATTCCAACAGAAGTATATATTGAAACTAAATGGTTTGGAAAATTCCCGTTCGTTTCTCCGTCAAAGTATGTTTTCTTTAAAAGCAGTAAATTTAGTTCAGAACTTAAATGCATGCAACTACCTAAACATAGAACCAGTGTTGTAATTTCCACCGTAAAGTAGAGGGTTCTTCATGGAAGGCCATAGCAGCCACCATTCACAGGGCACAGCAGCCACCAATGGCAAAAATATCCACCAAAAGTATTATAAGTTCAAAATTAAAAAAAAAAGGAACCTGGCCATGAAAAGTTAGGCCCATGGATGGAAAACCCTAGAAGAAAGTTGCAGCATCACATTTGCAGCAGCTCACTTCAATGCACTGTTGCACTCTACACTCTCATTCATCTCGTTGTTCATCGTTTCTATCTCTAGTGACTAGCTGTCTGTATTATGGCATACAGCAACCACCCAGTTCTGGCGACCTCCTCTGTTCTTCCTGCTTCTGTTTTTTTTATCTCCTGGATTCTGATATATCCATCTCATTCTCTAATTTCGTTTTATCCTTCTTCAGTCCCTTTTTTTTCGCCTCTGCCTTACTGTCTATTTTTCATTCTGTTTTTTCATTGTTCTCATTTACTTTTTGTTTGTATTGTTTTTATCATTTTGTTGTTATTTGAGGTCTTGAACTTGATGGTGATGAGGTTATGATATAGGATTGTGACTTCAAAATATTTTCCATCAATTGAGTTTTAATTGTTGTTTTGTCATTTTTTAATTCTTTCCTGCAGTTCTTTTGGTGTGTATGTGATATTTTTACTCTATCCACCATGCTTCCTTCATAGCCGCATCGCTGTCGGACATGATATATGTCAGATTTTTTACTGCCTACCATATTGCACCATCCACCATTGATATGATTGCTTAGAACTTATGTAATATATCATTGCAGCACATATATTATGGAAGACTATCCTAGGAGAACAAAATTTTATTGCTGAAACCAGAGCAAACAAGAGAGAACTGTAATATAACTTGAGAAAAATACCACCACATTAATGTACAAATATTTGAGTTGAGAAACAAATGGCCGATTAACTCAACAGTTCAAATTGGCACAAACCAAACCAACTAAATACTAAAAGTATTCTGGTCATGCACAAAGCATCGATAGGTAAAGCACTCTTGATGTGAACAGCCTAACCCCTATGTGAGATTTAAAGAATACATATCAGAAAGGACATACGGAAAAATAATTAACCAAACTTATAGTTATAACTTATATGTAACATGAACTGCTAGTTGGCTCTAAGTGCATGATAAAAATAAGAAAACCTTTACCCAGCTGAACATTCTCCTAGAAACCAGAAAGTGTGCCATGTTGTCAATACTGTAGATAGCATTTTCCTTTAAATTGAACACTAAACTGACTAGTTAACGGACAATGGTGTGTGCTCAAGCTTACTTTTATTTAGATGCACTGAGGAAGACACGAGTGCCCCATTAGGAGAAGTGAAATGTGTGGACGCAAACCTGAATAACGTTAGTGTTGTAAAATATACTGACCATGGCTTCATGTTCTAATTGATAATAGACACTGGAGGGAGTTTACAGCAAAAGCTTCACAGATGAAAAGTAACATTTTTTGAGAACTTTTAAATGGTTTGTGTTTCATTAAATTTAGTGTTGTCCCTGTGAATGAGTTTCCAGAAGGATCTAACAGAAAATAATATCAAAGAGAGAAATACTCTTTTATCCACGTATATAGCATGCAAATCTGAGCTACACTTCCTAAATATTAACTTACGAACTTACCATAAATCAATTCTAAAGAATATTGAAATATAAAAAATCCAATGGATTCCACAAAATATACTTTAAAGTATGAAGAAAAATTAAAGCAAAAAGAATTCCATGGTTAGACAAACCTCGTGCTGTTTAAGAAGTTCTAAGATTGCAAGGACTATATCATTAACATAGCAAAATCCAGAAGCCTCACACTTCTTGGCATGATGCAGTCCACCAGCCCAGTTAACAGCAATATCACATTGATCGTGATTCAACTTGACAGCACCACCAACTGAACCTCCAGCATAAGTTTGACAGAAAGAGTATAGGCCATCAAAGACAGGACAATCTTCACCAACATTAAAGCGTTTGAGTTGTCTCATATGATCTTGTTGTGTTTCAGGGGTTATGCTTCGAAGAAATGAAACATAATCATCAGCATGAAAACGGCAAAGGTCCCTGTCTCTAGCAGGAAAAGGCTTGTGGACCTGCATGTGCTGAAGCAATCCATAGTGGGCAAGAAGGGCATGTGTCATGCGGATACGATGTGGCTTCATGGGATGACCTTGGCCATAATAATAATTCCCAACCTCAGGATCATAGAAATAGCATACTTTTCTCTTTACCCCATCAGGTGCAGAAGACGGAAGAGAATTGCCACTGACATCCATGTGTGAAGCTACTCGGTAATCTTTGTGCTTGTCAACATTCAACCATCCTGATAAAAATTTCTTGAAAAAAAGAATAAAAAAATTATTTAGAAATACAATTGGTTGGTTATTTAGACTATTGGGTTCACGGTGTCCCCTGTAATGGCACCATATCAACTACGAAAAAATCACAAACCCTAACGAAGTGTATACAAAACCTATCGGTCAATGTAGTGGCATAAATAAATAAAACAACAGAAAAAATCAACATATATAAATAGATACCGATTGCTAAACTACTGAACTGGTGAAATAACAAATATAAAACAAAATAGAAATGGATTTCATAAACTCAATTATTTTATAAATAAAAATGGACAGAAATGGAGTACTTGTTTTCCGGCGCAGTCAAAACAAACAATCCCGCAACTCCTCTGCGAACACTCGTCGCGTAGTCGCAGCTGCGTGTAGGTGTTAGTTTTGGTAAATCTGGCTTTTTCCTTTTTCTTTTTTTTTAACGAAAGGGGTTAAAACTTAAGCTCAGCAAACACAAGAATGACCCATTCCCTCTCTCTCTCTCTCTTATTTGTCATTTTTTGTAGAGACTAATATGGTATAAGTCAAGGGTAAAAAAAACATATTTAAACTTCTTTTTGATACAATTCCTCTAAAATAAAATAAAATAAAATAGATACATTTGTCAATATAACTTTACGCACAAATGTAACTAAAAAAGTAGTTGGAATAAAAGTTAGATATCCTTAACGATTTGACAATTATGATTGATAAAAAAGTATTTGAAAATATCTCGTGAACTTAATTCGGTTGATAGGGGTATTGCATATTATATGCAGAGGTTACCCCGCTTCTCCACAATTAAATTGTGTTAGCTCAAGCCGCTAGGCTACTTCACCAAAAAAAAAAAATCGAAAATTTATGGTAAACTGGTTCTCCCTCGAATGATCAACTCCAACATGATATTTAAGATCCTGAAAATGTACTTCAACGTACAACATAGATATATTTAGTTACGCCTACGTATAGAAAGCCATATCCTCATTGGATGGAGAATATACCTACGTGATTGAGTTTAAGGCTCCTTGTTTCACAACCTTCCCAAGCGAAGGTTACATGTCTACAATTGATCATGTTGGCAAATTTGCAGCTTAATGTGGAGAGGTTGGTCATAATGAATATAATATGTTATAGTTGTTTTCTTTGTCATTAACATGAGTATTTTTCTAATGATATTTGTCTTTGCCGCTTAATTCAATGGTAAACTGGACAGATATGGAACAACGCTTCCCTGAGGGATATTATAAATCTTAACATGAAGTTAAAACAACCAATTTGATGAATTTGAAACAAGAGAACGGGACAATTGTTGACTTTATAAAAAGATTCAAAAAGACGGGTTCCATGAACACAATACAATTTCCAAAAGAGGGATATGTTGTTTTGGTTGTGGGTAACATGCTCCCATATCGAAAAGAAGAGTTGGTTGCTTATGGGTTTTCAGACTTGAGCCAGTTGGCGACTAAAGCATGTAGGATTGAAAGTTTCATTTGAGAAGGTGAACTTGAAAGATCTAACTATACACTATTCTCTAATGATGATTATGATGTATCCGATGATGCATTTGTTTATCACAACGATTAGACAACTAATTACAAGGGAACTAATAACATGGTATCCAATAATAAGGCAGTTGAGATCTTGAAAATGTGTAGTTGGAAGAACGACTAATGCACATTAATTCCTAGTTGCATTTCCTAAAATGATTTTGCATATCGCTAGCTAATAAATTCCAACATCAAAGGTAAATCGAAGTTGATAAGACAGTGGAAATTGAAAGGCTTGCCAATTGAAGAAGACAAATTGGTAAGATATTTAGTTGTGTCAAATTGGTAGCGTACAACTACTACTATCTATAAACCACAAGTTTTTATGATGTTTGAGCCGCCTAAGTCGACTGAGTCATATAATAGTTGGGGAGTATTTAGTAATGTCGTTCATGCACTTGCATCGTTCCTCCAGACCTAGATGATCCAAAAGATCAAGTTTCTATATACAGTTAAATTATATTAGTCGAGTATCAAGTTAACAAAAAGGAACCAATCGACTGTCATGATACAACTCATCTTTCTCCTGATGTCACTAACTAAAAGATGCAGAGGGAATGTGTTTAAACCAAAAAATAAGTAATCGAATCATATACTTCCCACTAAGCTGAAGTGGAATGATTTGTCTATCATGTGCACCACAATGAGTTGATTTCAAAATCAGTTGACAATGAATTGGCTGACAGTTGGTGCAAAACTAGGCGACAACTTAATCAGTCGTTGATTGATGGATGAATGGACTTGAAGGATGTTATAGGTCTTATATGAAGTATTCGACTACCAGTTGCGAGACAATCAACTAACCTTAGAATTAGTCGAGCCCTCGGCTGACAGCTAAATCAGCCCTCGATTGACGACTTTACATGACTGCCAAGACCTGATGAACTTGAAGGCTATTATGGGTCTTATTAATGTTGAGATAATGTTAACGAGAATCCAAGAGAATGAAACATAATTTTGAACAAGTTCAAAGGTTATATAACTACTTCCCTATATGTGTGACATGACAAAAGAAGACGTTAAATAGAGAGAAAATGAGATAAAACTTATCCCAACTTCATTTTGAATGGACAAAGATGGTCAAACGTCCACTGTCTAAAAAATTGAAATGCGAAGAACTCATAAAAAAAAAATTTGAAGGAAGAACGTAGATGAATGTTATCAACTCTAAGATATTAATTTGCTTAGTAAAAAACTCTAAGATATTAATTAATGAAACAAATATCTTCTAAAAAAATTACGAAGCAAATATAGAAATATTTTTGTTAGATACATAGAAATCTTGTGCTAAAAAGTGGTTGTCTGGAATACAAAATTTTTAATTCTAATTTCCTTTTAACTTCCTTAACCAGTTTATTTTATGAATGAATGGATCCTGGATGGGAAAAAACGAGTTAAGTGTTGGTATTTTGGAAATTTAGTTATACATGCATACTATTTTTATTTATGGAAGCGTTAAACGTGTTGTGCAAATGACTGACGCAGAATTCCGATCAATCGGAATAAGGGGGGCAGGTGTCCAACAGTGAGGCTCTGTTGCAAAAAAACAGTGCTTGCTTTACTTTTGGACCCGGCGAATAGGATCTATTTGATTGATTAATATTCATTCTCTCTCTCACTTTCGTTGTCTTAGTACTGCTGCCTACCTGCCTGCACTCTCTACTATTATTATTTATTTTTATAAAGAATAAAAAAGAAGAAGCCGATGATCTCATCAATCATCCTACACATACAAGTTGCAGTGAGAGGGAGTGAGTGAGTGACATATGTCCGTCCTACTTTTCTGCATCTGATACAATACAACAAACTACACGTACGATTCAATTCAATTCAATTAGGTATTGGATTTCTTCTTAGGATTTAGGATCGTCAATTCATTATTATTCCTTTTGCTCTTTCAGGCAGGCAGGCTGATTGATCGATCCATCGATCAAGCAAAGAAAGAAACTATGAGCGGAGCTGTTATTGTTGCTGTTGCCGCTGCTATCGGTAATTTACTCCAAGGATGGGATAATGCCACTATTGCAGGTAGGTCGTCTCTTTTCTATTCTATTTTCCTCTTCTTCGATCTAATACAACAATTCTCGTTGAAACTTATTTATTATTATTCTTTCCAGGATCCATCTTATACATAAAGAAGGAATTTCAATTACAAAGTGAACCCACAGTCGAAGGTCTAATCGTGGCCATGTCACTTATAGGAGCCACCGTTGTGACTACATGCTCTGGAGCCCTATCAGACTTGTTTGGACGACGCCCCATGTTGATCATCTCCTCCCTCCTTTATTTTCTTAGTTCTCTTGTCATGTTTTGGTCTCCAAATGTTTATATCCTCCTCTTTGCAAGACTTTTAGATGGTCTCGGAATTGGTTTGGCAGTTACCTTGGTACCTCTTTACATATCTGAGATTGCCCCTCCTGAGATTAGAGGATCACTCAATACACTTCCCCAGTTTGCCGGTTCTGCTGGTATGTTTTTCTCCTACTGTATGGTCTTTGGGATGTCACTAACCAAGGCTCCAAGCTGGAGGCTTATGTTGGGTGTTCTTTCAATCCCCTCCCTTATTTATTTTGCACTCACGCTATTGTTATTGCCCGAGTCTCCAAGATGGCTTGTCAGTAAAGGCCGAATGCTTGAGGCTAAGAAAGTTTTGCAGCGCCTTCGTGGATGCCAAGATGTTGCTGGTTAGCTATGCGTTTTTTTTCCCTCTTTCTTTTCTTCACTGTTCATTTGCTATTCCTTTATTATTTTATGATTTTGATTAAATAATCGTCTTTGGGCATGAGCAGGTGAGATGGCTTTACTAGTCGAGGGTCTTGGAGTCGGGGGTGATACATCCATAGAAGAGTACTTAATTGGTCCGGATAACGAATTAGCTGATGAAGAGGATCCATCTACCGGTAAAGATCAGATCAAGTTGTATGGGCCCGAACATGGTCAGTCCTGGGTTGCCAGACCCGTCACTGGACAGAGTTCCGTTGGCCTTGTATCTAGGAAAGGTAGCATGACAAATCCGAGTGGTCTAGTGGATCCTTTGGTGACCCTATTTGGCAGTGTTCATGAGAAGCTCCCGGAAACTGGAAGCATGCGAAGCACTCTTTTTCCACACTTTGGAAGCATGTTCAGTGTTGGGGGAAATCAGCCTAGGAATGAAGACTGGGATGAAGAAAGTCTTGCCAGAGAGGGTGATGACTATATCTCTGATGCCGCTGCTGGTGATTCCGATGACAATTTACAGAGTCCGTTGATCTCACGTCAAACAACTAGTATGGATAAGGACATGCCTCTTCCTGCCCATGGTAGCCTTTCAAACATGAGGCAAGGTAGTCTTTTACAAGGGAATGCAGGAGAACCTGTTGGGAGTACTGGAATTGGTGGTGGTTGGCAGTTAGCTTGGAAATGGTCTGAACAAGAAGGTCCAGGTGGAAAGAAGGAAGGTGGTTTCAAGAGAATATATTTACACCAAGAGGGTGGTCCTGGATCTATACGTGCGTCTGTCGTTTCACTTCCTGGCGGTGATGTGCCAACAGATGGTGATGTTGTACAGCAGGCTGCTGCTCTTGTGAGTCAACCAGCTCTTTACAACAGGGAGCTCATGCATCAACAGCCAGTTGGACCTGCTATGATTCATCCATCTGAAACAGCTGCAAAAGGGCCAAGTTGGAATGATCTTTTTGAACCGGGGGTGAAGCATGCATTGTTTGTAGGAGTGGGACTTCAAATTCTTCAGCAGGTAATAACATGCTTTTAGTGTCTGTATGGTTTTTGTTTCCATTTGCAGTGATGTTGTGCTCTAGTGCTTCTATTTCACCGTGATAAAACAAAACATTTTGTATTGTCTCCAAGTCGTTGTTAATTGTTCTTGTTTTCTTGTTATTCACTTCCTTGAAATTGTTTTACAGGCAAGGACTTAATTCGTTGTCATCCTCTAGCTCTATTACGCCTGTGTGATTATTCGTACAAATTTTAAACGATATCGTCTGTAGTACATGGACCGGGAAAACCCGACCGAAGGACACAATGCCCTTCATAACGACTCAAATAAGCGAAAGCGCCCTTCTAGAGGGCCCAAACAGACAAAGGCGGCGCCTTCATTGGCACCACCTATAAGCACATTCTAGAAAAGGCTAGAACTCCTGATAAACATCCTTATCACTTGATAAATCATCCTTATCCCCTTAACTAAACGCCTAAAATAGAGGGTTTATCCAAACCTCTAGACTATAAATACCAACCTTGAGAACATTCTCAAGGCATGACCTAAATAGACTAACCCCAGTCTGATAATCGTACTCACTACAAGTACAGTGCATTTCTTAGATTACCAGGACTTCATTAATTGGGCATGGGCTGTGCTATATAAGTAATATACCTAGATTAGCGGTATAAGTCAGTGTTAGTGGTTTGAATCTAGTGCGAACAATTTCTCTTAAAACGCACCTTTGCAAGTTTTGATTTTCAAATGTTATGGGAGTGAAATTGTTGTAGTTGGTGTATGTGCAACCATTCACATGCTTTCACCCAATAGCATAAATATTAGGTATAGTTGGTCCATGACAGTTATTATTGTGAGAGCAAGTATGTTCTCAAATGTAAAATTAGGAGAGGGCCTGGAAATGATTCAAGCCAAGTTTCTTAGGATTTGATTTTCTTATATAAATTTTGTTTTGGTAAAATTAAAAAAACTAGACATTTATTGATGAAAAAATTATGCACATCATTGTATTTAACTTTAATGAAATTCCTTTCTTTAAAAAATTTATCTTGTTAAATAATCTTAAATGAAATTGGAAATTCCAGTTTAACTTCACTGCAGCTATGTGATATCTATACGAATTAATGGTATACAAAAACAACAAACTAAACCATTACCCATCACCTTAGCTACATGGACCAAACTACACATAATGTCATTAACTGAGCTAAGTTCAAAGATGGACCATTAACCATTTACCTCAATATCTCATAATGGTTTGACATAGTTTTTCTTGCTTTTCGTCTACCTCTAACTATTGGACTATCCTTCATCTGGTCAACCGTCCTTGCCGATACTTCTATGGATATTCTCCATATATGCTCAAACCACCTAAGTTAAGACTATATGTTTTCTTGGTTAATAATATACGAAATTAAATCCCAGCTTTGATTAGTAAAAAAGATCCTTTGCATCAATGTCATTGAATAATTTATACTTTGTGGGTTTTCTTATTACTGCTTTTACTTAGATGCAAAAAACACCAATGTTGAGGCAGTTTGAAATCAAGCTAAACCTTATTTTACCTAAATAGGAGGTTGTACCTTTTGATTTGGCACTTATCTAGTGGCAGGCTATGTTAACAATTTACCCGGTGAAGAAAAAAAAAATGAAAACAGAATCGTTGGTAACATATTTCCAGCTTAGGAACAATTTACCCGTTGAAGTTTCCAATTAAAAAATTAGGTGTCACTCGTTAACCAATATTTGATGCTTGACTCTATTACTGGCTAAATTTTATGGTGGACTGTCATTTATTTCACCTTTGAATCAATGCAGTTCTCTGGTATAAATGGAGTCCTCTACTATACACCACAAATTCTTGAGCAGGCAGGTGTTGGTTATCTTCTTTCAAACCTGGGCCTTAGTTCTACTTCATCATCTTTTCTAATTAGTGCAGTGACAACTTTGCTGATGCTTCCTTGTATAGCTGTTGCCATGAGGCTCATGGATATTTCTGGCAGAAGGTATCCATTTCCCCTCTAACATTTTCTATTGACATTTGTAGCTCACATGGTAAGAAATATGTTTCAAGAGGTGGATATATGTTACTGAGGTTTTATCTTCAAAATGTTATTTGTTTGTATTTTTTTTATCTCTATGCGCTTTTCTAGAATCTCAGATTGATGTCAATAACAAGGCGCGTTTGACAATTTTTACTCTTTGTTGTATCAAGTTTCATTGAGCTGTTCTTAATATTTGTACTGGTTCTATTTCCCATCTTTAAATATTTTTTTAAAATATTTTT
>Ga0315914_1004907_pt1 | contig 19769 bp, 15 predicted proteins | sample MpolenodulesMG_FD_203920 | JGI IMG/M metagenome (GOLD analysis project Ga0315914, IMG submission 203920) | Medicago polymorpha root nodule microbial communities from Los Angeles, California, United States - elongated nodules | ecosystem: Host-associated > Plants > Roots > Nodule | place: USA... | reverse complement strand
TATGACACGACTTACCAAGTACTCAAATGCATGCAATGTTCTAGACTCTTCTCTAGATGCACGTGGTACCAAATTTTGGACATCGGAGGTAATATTACCGAATAATCCCCCCATCATCGTGATTCTCATCTTCATGATTAATTTGGATACAACCGGATATATCGATTCATTCCCCCATCTTCGTGATTACATACTCAATGAATGCATGGACTTCAAGTAATGACTCGACAATGCATGACTAAAAACTCATCATCATTATATAATTTACACTATTATATAATATATATCCCATCTTCGTGATTCTCACCATTAACACCTCATTTGCATCGTCAAGTAATTACAATCCATACATAACAAATCATCATCAACATCATCATAAGCAAACATCAAAACATAATCATATTTATCACCAAACATTCATCAATTAGTCATCGCCGAAAGATACACCTTCACTTCATAATTCACAAGTTATAATTCAACAAGAGTCATCATCAATTCATCAAATTAAAATCACCAAAGAATAATCATCAAGAACTATCACTTCAAGGAAACATCACCTTTAAACAATCACATTTTACATAAAAGAATGACAACTAACTACATTATGTCATTCATCATTTTTGACATGCAATCTTCATTGACTCAATCTTATACTATCATATTATCATGAAGGTAAAACTATTTTCAAGTTATCCGGTCATGAAACCACATTTTAACAACGTTCGTCTATTTTCACCGCTTTCTACATTTTCTAAGTAATTCCATAAAACAAGGTAAACATGATCAAACATGTCAACCAATCATAGACACTACTCACATATGATCACAGTAGCATATGCATATAAACATCATAGGCCAATTCCGATTAATTCTAAAATTCCACTAAGTTCATCTCATTTTATCATTTTTCAAAAAGAATTCCAATTTTCAAAGTAAAACCAAGTTAAAGCTCATGATTATCATCCAAAACATTTTTATAAAACAAGGTTACAGTAACAACCCTAACCCTACCATTTTCCTTTGAGAAAAACGAGTTTCAGAAAATTCGTGTTCTTGAACATTTTTCTAAAAGTTTTCAATTTGATTCACAAAATCAATTCCAATCCAAGTAAGGGAGATTATCCCATGTTTATAAAGCAAGGCAGTAGTCAAACACATCAAAAGGAACACTTAGGGGTGTCCGAGAACGACCCAAAAGGCTCGGAACGCCAAAATCTAGGGTTGCTGTCACTGAGCAACTCGTCGTGGCGAGCTGCCACTCGCTAGGCGAGTTTGACAGTAACAGGGGAACCCAGATTTTGGGTTCCTCTCGGGAAGACACCCAAAGTTCATCCAAAAACCCCCTATTTTGATCCCCTTTGACTCAAATTCGTCCCCAAAACTTGTACATTAGTTTACATACCTCAAAAGATAATCAAAACAACAACAAACATGGAATCATAACATCAATTTTCACCAAAATCTTCATGATGTTCATTTTTCACCAACACCCACAATTTTCATTCAAATTTCATAAACAACCACACCAATTTAAACCCCATCAACATACAAACATTCATGAAGTGAATTCAAACATGTTTCAACACAATCACTCACCAATTCATGATTTACACTCTATTAATTAAAAATCATCAAAACAACTTAACAACAATAACAACTATGAAGTTTAAGTACATAACACAACAATTTCATGAAGTTTATCATACCCACAAATTCACTTGAATTAGGAGCACGAATTTCATCATTCAAAAATCACAAAAGTCACAATTAACACAAAAACACTTAAACCCATAATTGAATATAAGAGATTATATCTTAATTGTGAAAAGGAACCACCCCCCCTTACCTCTAGTCTTCAAGAATCCTAACTTTTGCTTCACTTTAGCTCCTAGCTCTTCAAACCTCAAGCTCTCTCTCTAGCCTCCTCTTCATCCACTTTCTCTCTCTACCTCTTATATTTTTGTGAAATGAAATAATGAAGGTTTAACCTAATTTCTCATAAGAGTTATGCTTATATATCACCTTCAAATTGGGCTAGGTTTCTAATTGTCATAATGGGCTAAACATTCTTACCAACTAATTCTCAAAAGTTAGTATTCACTTAAACCGTCAAAATACCAAATAGTCTTTAAATAATTACCCAAACTCACTACTAACTTAGTAAAAATAATTATTCTCACCCAAAAGCCAAAAATAACCCTATCAATAAAAATGACTAATTTACCCTTGCTTAACAAATGACCAAAATACCCCTGAGTCTAAAATGACTAAAATACCCTTCTATGCCAAAAATCCACTAATCCCAGATAAAATACACACATATACAAATATTCACACACAAGCGCATATAAACACACATAATAAATAATTAAAATAATTCTAGCAAAAAACAGGTTGTTACACTCGGCACTAGTCACAATTTGAATCTCATCATTCATCAACGAAACTCAACGATTCTTGAATGGACAGTTCACCCACATATCATTATCAAGTATTTATTTTTTTTTAATGAGTAAATATATAATTCTATTATATATGTTAGTTGATCTAAAAAATATATGATACATAGTATATGTATTAAAAAATATAATTACTTAATGTGTTAAAAGTTTAAATTCATATTCAAACTTTTATTTTATTTTATTAATTTTATTTTTTGGTCAAAGTATATAATAATTTAATTTTAAATATTGTAATTTAAATGAATTTATTATTATTACTTTTTTAATCTAATATCAATTTAATTTTATATTTTATCAGATTTCAAATTTTTATATTTTATAGAAATAAATTAGTCATTAATATTCTTTTAACCTAGACATCAAACAGGCCTTATATATATGTATACACTCCACGCACAACAAATGAATTCCTCATAATTAAGCTCAATTAAACAATTTTCATATTAAAAAAAAAATAATGTGTCTTTCACCACTATCTTTTCTTATAGTTTTTCTTCTTGGTCCATTACACATCAAAGGTGCTGATTGGGACAATGTTCCATTCGAGCAAAACTATGCTCCTCTGTGGGGGCAAGAAAATATGCAAATTCTCAACCAAAGTCGGGAAGTTCAACTTACGTTGAATCAACAATCAGGTAAGATGTAGAATATATGTTCGTACACAAATTCTACCTATTAAAAAAAAGTTATATTACCAACAAAAATTCAAGCACCAAAAAATGTAAATTTCGTCATTAAGTTTTTTTTTTTTACAAATCGTCACTAAGTGTTAGCGATGCCAAATTTAATAATGCATGAAAAAAAATTATACGTATCTAATCTTTATTGTTAACTTTTTATAGCGATATGATGTATACACACTCATGTGAGATAACAGATATATGACAATATTAATTATAATTTTAAGGCATTAAGATTATTTAACAAATTGATTCTATCTTTATAAAAAAGAAAATCTAACAATTGTTTTTGTCTCATAGGTTCTGGTTTTCAATCCATACATAAATATAGCTCTGGATGGTTTAGCATGAGAATTAAGTTGCCTCAGAATGATTCCACGGAAGTGATCACAACCTTCTATGTACTTTTTCTAATATGTTTATAGTATTTTGTGACTTTATTCTTGAACATATATACACTGAGTTTATTTTAATTCATAGTATTAATTTACTCATTATATTTAAAAATTCTTACTATTGTTTCCTATTTTTATTTGTTGCAGTTGATTTCAGTTGATGGACCTACTCGAGATGAAATTGACTTTGAATTTTTAGGTGGTAATAAGGAAAGACCTCATATACTGCACACAAACATTTTTACTAATGGGCAAGGTGGTAGGGAGCAACAATTTCAATTTTGGTTTGATCCCACTGCAGATTTTCATGATTATGCATTTCTTTGGAACGAAAAACAATTAGTGTACGTAATAATTATATCATTCTTATTCTCTCTTTTCCTTGCTTTATATCCGTCGAAAAAAATATATTTTATTTGCATGGATAGTAAAACTTTCAAGTATTTACATGTCACTTTTGTTTTTTGAGTTAGTTTGAAAATCTAAGAATAGTTTTGCAATTAAATGAAATGTAACAGATTTTTTGTGGATAACATCCCAATTAGAGTGTTCAAGAATACCACAGATAAAGGAAGTAGCTATCCAACACAAGCAATGAAGATTTATGCAACAATATGGAGTAGCCCATGGGGCTCTGGTGGAGTTCCAATCAATTGGAATGAAGCACCCTTTGAAGCTCACTATCGAGGATTTGGCATCAATGCTTGCCAATCCCAAAGCCCTAATATCGAACAATGTAATTCCTTTAGGTATTGGTGGAATACTGAAAATTATTGGGAGCTAAACTTTGATCAAAAGCAAGCTTACAATAATGTGCGAAGCAAGTATTTAATATATGATTATTGTGCTAAACAGCCAGAAAGTCCTGAGTGTCAAGGTTTACATCTAAACTAACTCTACTTGTGAGAGAATTGTATAGAATAAATGACACAATGAAATTGTTGAATCTTTTTGGTTTAACCTTACGGTTTTCAAAGGAAAATGGCCCTGGTAGTCCGAGTTCGGCTGGAATAAAATTGTTAAATTTTGTTGAATACTCCCTCTATTTTATATTTATTGTGTATGGTTTCTTCACTAGAATGATTAAAAATAATAGATGATTTATTTCTTATAACTAGAACATGTTTACAAATTAATTGTCATTATTAATCAATGAATTATTAATCCTTGTTATTATTAATTCATATTAGAGTATAGTGACTAAAAAGGATACCTATAGTTGGGCTTCGGTCCTCTTTGTAATTTTAAAAAATGATACCTACACTAGTTAAATTATTTTTTAAGTAATTATTTATAATTTTTTATATATATAATTATTATGTTTTGATTATGTTATAATAACTATCAGTGTAGGATCCTTAAAAAAAATATCAGTGTAGCCTGTGTAGGAATCCCTGCTGTGCTGCTAATATGATATTCCATCCGTTTCAAAATGAGTGTCGTTTTAGCCAATTGTACACATATTAAGGAATGAAATAAAGTAGTCAAATGTCATAGCAATTTTACCAAATTATCATAATCAACTATTGGTTTGTTTTTCATTAAAGAAAAAATAATACTTTGAAAGTAATGTAACATAGTATTAATTGAAAGGTACAATTGAAAAAAAAAGTTATTATTGCATTGGAAACCGAAAGTGACATTCATTTTGAAACAATTTTTTTTGGCTAAAACGACACTCATTTTAAAGCAGATGAAATATTTAAATGGTTTTTATGATATTATTTAAATGGTTTAATAAGTTTCCTTCAGAAATAGTAGAAATAGTTTAACAGGTTGATATTATTTTTTTAAAGAAGTTTAATAGGTTGATTTTTGTTACTACTTCTAACTAGAACAATAATTGGTCAAACTTTATTTAATTGTTGACCGAATTTTGGGTTGCACACTTAAAATCCTTAAGACACCGAATTTTGTTCATTTATTCAACTTAATCAAAAGCTTAAAAAAGGTCAATTCTTAAGTGTCTATCTTGTAGCTTAGTTAAGTACTAATACCCATTAGACAAAATTCATTTAAAATTTAAATTTATTTTAAAATAAAATTAATATAAGAATATGATATGACATGAAATAATTGAATGATAAATATCTTTAAAAAATTGAACGAATACAAATATGACATGTGTGAAACAACATAATTTTGCGTATAACTAAGACCGGATCCTTAAAAAAAAACTAAGGCTGGAGGTATTGTGATTATTGATAATATTCAATAATTTGTTTATAGTCAAACATTTTCAATGCAAGTCAATTTTTTCGACAAATCATTGTATTATTTACTCCTTCCATCTCAAAATAAGTGTCATATTTGACAATTTCATACAAATTAAGAAACATGATAAATGATAGAGAGAATGATAATTTTACCAAATTATTCTTATTATAATTAGAGGATACATTGAAAAAAAAAATTAAATTGCATTGGAAATTAAAATCAACACTTATTTTGAAAACAATTATTTTTTAAATGTGACACTTATTTTAGAACGACCGGAGTAACTTTTTAGAGTTGAATATGGCTTGGTCAAATAAATATGTTCCGGTCAAATCATACTTATTATGTCTTTCTAATTTCTATTTAAAAGAGAGAGGGAGGGAGAATGTTCTGGTCATATTCAACTTTTTTTACAATTCATTTCATTTTTACTATTTAACTTTTTAATATTATAGAGTTGACTTTATAAATATGTTCCGATCATATTCATAAAATGATGAGTCAGGATCCGTTGACACCAGGTGTAAGTCAAAAGACTTACACCAAATTCAGACCATCAGATTAAGTTGATCTAATGGCTAACAATCGTCCAAAATAAAATTCGGTAAGACAAACACATCATATCTTTCTTTCCTTTCCTTAAAAAAAATATCTTTCTTTCCTTTTCCATCGGGATGAATCTACGCTTTTGACACATCTGGAAACAAGCATAATGATTCAAATCCAATTCCACCTGGACTCTCCCCTCTTTCAATTAGGTTTATTATATTTTTGTACAAAGTGTAAAAGTAAATAGATTTTATTTGTGTAATCCATCGAAGTCGAAGTGCATAAGATGATCGCGATTCCGATGGTGGTAATCAAAACACAAAGCTGAACATGAGTGATTGGTTAAGGTTATGGAATATTAAAACTATAAGCAATGGAAAAAAGCAATGTTCCGTCAATTAAAAATTTGAATAATAAGGTTATGGATCTAATTTGCAGCTAGGTCAATGGTATAATAAGCTGTCTCAGGTGAAGGAAAGAAAATATCTGATCACGTTCCTTCAAGAAAGAAAGAAAAAATCTAATCACGTTGACAGTGCGGCGAGAATGCAAAAGTAGGAGAGAGAGTAAACAGATTTAGCTACATGCGTGTTTATTTGTTTTCGGTGTATCTTACCTATGGACCGTATGATTGAATGGATTGGACGATACATATTTGGTGTAAGTCTTTTGACTTACATTGGTGTCAACGGATCCTGACTCTAAAATGATATGTATTTTTTATTATTTAAATTTGTTTGACATATGTATTTTTTATTATTTAAATTTTTTTTTGTCAAACTTACAGAACATATAAGTGAATATTTAAGGCTTCAAAGTAAATAAGAAAATACATAGAAAGAAAATATGTGAGGTCAATTGTAGGATGACTATTACTTTTTCCATCCTATGCCTTACTAGCGCGTTCTGTAAATTTTTTAAAAATACCCTTGAGCAATTCAGATTTTAAAATCTGAATTAAGTTTTTCATTTGTTATATGGTGAAAAAATGAGTTCTTCACGGATTAGGATTTTTTCAGATTATATAATCCAAAAACTTCAAAAAAATAGGGCGCGTTACTTGATTTTTTCGGATTATATAATCCGAACACCCCTTAAACACCCTTTTCCAAGGGAAAAACAGTTCAGATTATATAATCTGAACTGTATCAGCACAAATTCTTTTTTTTTTTGAAGAAATTAAATTAGCCCACCTAAATTGACATCGGAGAGAAAGTATCAGCAAAAAATATAAACATGTTTGTAACATGTATAGTCATTTTATGGACAATATTAATCTTCCTAACTCTCATCCTTCTGTTTTGGATCATTGTTAACTGTTCTTAGTCAAAAATCGAGTTTTCGGGCTACTTGATCAGATTGCTCCAAAACTTTCCCAGAAAATCAGAAAAAATTCAAGGATCAAGACTCCCTAAGAAGGAACTACTTGTGGACTCCGCCCCTCAAAATTCCTTCGTTTAAACCCTTTTTTTCTTTCTTATTCTCAGAAAAATCCGAATAAATTTGCATTAGTTTTATTTGATTTTTAGAATTTTTTGATGGTATTTTTATATTTTTATGATTTTATTTGATTGATTTTTAGCATTTTTTACTTTGTTTTTGGATTTATAGAAAATATTAAAGGGGAAAAACGATTACCTCTTTGTTAACCAGAAGGCAACATCATTACACAAACACACTCATACACACTACATTAGTATAAAAGGAGGAGAAGGGAGGAAATACTTTCACTAAGAAAATTTAGAGAGAATATGTTGGCAGTAGTATTTTTCAGACGAGTTACGCCATTTAATAATCTACTAGATTATCAACCCGTGCGTCGCATGGTTCTTATAAGGTGAACTAATTTAATATATATTAAAACGAAATTGTTGTCCGGAAAAATTATACAGTATTGGAAAATATTGTATAACCAAATAAACATGTATCACTAAACATCTTTGAATTTTCTTAAAGAAACATATAGTAGATTTTTTAATGTAACACATTTCGAAATACTTCTTCGTATCGAGTAACCAAGTTTTAAGATATAACTCTGTCCGCATAATAATACACATATTTATATGGTTTTAAAAAATTGGTAATCCACTTTGTATGGCAGGCAAATAATCAAATGAACCAACACAAATACTTGCCACTAACAAAGAGTAATTAATATAAAGAATGTATAACATTAAACATGGAGAGGAACGCCAACAGACGTTTACTTTGCATTTCTTTTATGTTTACCATGAAAATAAAAGGCATTGGGAAGAAAATAGACGTTTACATGTGCTAATTATCAGTAACAGAAGAAAAAAAATTTGCAAACAATAAAATAAAAAACAAAATATTTTGAGTCATGATGCAAACATGAAACATATCCGCGGCAAAGGCATATCAAGCAAAGGCAAGTCAAGCTTCTAGAACATGAGCTCACAATTATCTGATGGTGAGAAAAATACAAGGGGAGAGGTTTGAATTGTGTTAGCTTTTTCTTCGTTTTCTCCTACTGAAGTGATGTTCAGAATCTAAATGCAGCGGATAAAACAGAGAGAGAAGACACAAAACAGTTATACAAGTTCCTTTCACAAACCGGAAGTAGTCATGTCTCCCTTACACTTCCAAGGAGAATTCACTAAAATGTAATATCGGATTGCAACTGCTCACTGCTAAAGTTAGCAAGAGACTTCAAACTACTCAAGCAGAACTGCAAGAAATTGAGACTTCTATTCAAACAGAATTACAAATAAATTGGTTTGAGGTTGAACACTTGATATACAATCAGTGGTGTTCACAATACAAATCAGATACAGACTCTTTAAGACTCTAGAATTTTTAAGATATGAAAGTTGTTAAGAAATTCTAAGTGAACTTTGATGAGGAGTAATTTCAACAGAGTTTTGGCACTTGTAAATTGTTGTATGAGTCTTACAATTCTCTACGTCTTCACTCCTTTATATAGAGGTGTGAAAGAGATGTTATATAATGTCAGCACATCAAAAAGAGTCATTTGAAACTTGATCGAATCACCAATGATCTGTTGTCTGATTTGGTTATTGTCATATGAATGAGCAATTTCAAATTCATTCCAAGTATGAAGGAACACCGTTGCAAGCACAGTTGTTGTTCTTGTACTAGCAGACATAAAATCATAGTAGTGGAGATAGTGGTTGTACACTTCGTACAAATGTCCTTTTTCAAGGCTCTCCAAAGAATAAGCATCCAAAGCCTTCAAATCCTTTTGAACCTAGTTGTTGCTTCATATTTCTAGTCTTCTCTGATGATAGGCGTAATTAAATCATCATTTCAACATTTAAAAAGCTTCAATCTTTCAGCTTCTAATGATGTTCAGAACCTCTGATGACGTCAGCTTCTGGTGAACTGTTTCTGAAGAGGTGTTTCGATGATGTCAGCTTCTTCAGAACCGCTTTCTTGCAGCACAAGCTTCCTTCTTGTTGATTTCATTGCTCTTATTTGTTCTTCAGAACCTATGCTTGAAATTAAAGACACTAGATTTTTTGTCTATGGTCCTGCACACTTGAACAAATATTAGCATATACAATTGACACTTTTAATACCTTGTTATCATCAAAACTCAAAAAGTAATGTTAAACACATTTTGTTCCAATATTATCTACTGCATCTGCATCTGCACAAAAATCATATAATCTTTTAGTCATTTCACCTAAAACTGTAGAAGGGCATTAGCATCAAAATATATTCAACTTGGGCAAAACACATTCATATAACGTTGGAGATAGAATTTCAATTTAATCGCTTTATAGAAACAAAATGAAGTAGCGATTTAAAGGAAGTACCTAAAATTAACACCAAAGACAAACCCTTAAAATAAAAAGAAATCTATTTGTAGTGTTATCTTTTCAAATTATTTTTGAATTGAAGTGACCATTCAACTTCTCCCCATGGAACCCATTGATCGAAATATAGATAGAGATTATAAATTATTTCTATCAAAGCAATGCCAACTAATAAAAAGTAGCATCCCACACAAATCAACCAAACTTTGTAAAAAACAAAAAGCATATAATAATCGATAGAAAACAAAACGGCAAACAATATGCAAAACCAAAGCATATAATTAATCACAGAAAAATATTTTCAATGAACACATTCTTGACTCTTGAGGAGCATCAAACCATTCTTGTAAGTAGAAGAACACAAAGCTGGATGATAACCACACAAAATTACAGAATATCAAACATACCTTTTATATATATGCTCCTTTTATATATATAATATGTTGTTCAAAAAAAAAAAATAGTAAACAACTTTTAAACTTCAAATCAAAGTGACTATGTCAATATCAACAAAGTGAGATAGGATAATAGCCTTAAAAAATTTAAAAAATCATACATATCTAAAGCAATGAATATAGAACTGCAAGCATGAAAAGAAGAAATGTGAAAAAATTACCTGGATATCATCAAAGTTCCAGCGATTGAAGAGTCTGACTTCGATCTGGGAGGGATTTGAAATGATTGCAACAGTTTCTTCAATGACTTCAGCCATGGCTGGATAAAGGTTCTTCAATAACACGCACAAAGGGAGAAGAAGAAAAGATTACTATTGAGAAAGGAAATGGAGAAAGTGAAGAAGAGCTACAAAGGGAGGATGGAAAGTATGTATAATATTTGCTTTGGAAGGTTGTATGGTCACGTCCTTCCATCTGCAAAAATCAGAAAATAAAAAAATATGGAGAAGATATGCGATTTAGGGTTTAGGGTTTGTTTTGTATTCTGTTGTAGAGAACTCCTGATGAATCCACTATTAACAACGATGAGACTCCTGAGGAGTTGAGTTAGCATGGATAATCCCAAACTAAAATATATTCCAAAATTTTTTTAGGGAAGTAATAAGCATGGGATTTCTTTTGCAGAAGAAAATTAGTAGGTTAAGTTGCTGCAGACCTAATAAAATTAATAAAACCTAATAAAATTAATAAAGAAAGATTTTCAAAATAAATTTCAGTATTCCAACTGTTTTTTTTCTTTTTTCAAAGGACTATTCCAACCGTTGATTATTGTGATAATATATTAATGATCCAGCACACAAAGTTACATATAAATTCAAATTTTGTAGTCATTGATATTTATTTTATTTTATTTTATTTTTATTATTATTGTACATTTAAAATTATTTAATTGTGTAAAAAATAGTTTTAAAATTTTATAGAAATGTGGGGTTGAAATAAGAATTTCTCACTCAAATGTGTAATATAATAAAATCTTGTTTGTTTTGTCAAAAAGAAAAATAGAGCTCCCTTAATCCATATTTACCCCTTCATATTCTAAAGCTGATATAAGATATGCAATATCATATAGGTGTATGTTTGATTCCACTTTTAGAACAACCAAAATTGATTCTAGAACAGTAAAAATGATTTTGACATGTTTAGTTTCTCTAAAGTAAAATTGATTTTGCCTCCATAATTGTTTCTACTCATAGCTAAAAGTTGTAGCCTATGATTCTAGAATTGATTTTTCAACTGAAAAATTGTAGAATATTTATTTACTTCACCTTACCGAAATTGTGGGACCTATAAAGTACAAACTCTCATTGCTGAAGTGTTACCATTACAGAAACAAACAAAAAATTAGAAAAACTTCTGCCTCCTCGGATCTATATCTCCCTTGGCATGTTGTAAGTGTAATAAAGCAGTGCAGTATGAGATGAATGTCTTAATCGATCCAAACCTATTCGACCAAACCTTTGAAAAGTAAATACAATAAAAAACCACATGAACAAAGATAACTTGCAGTTACATGTCATGCCGGCATTCAGTTCACTGCTGCACGCAATACAAGAGCGAGAATAAGATTCTTCAGAGGTACAGACAAACTGAGAAAAATAGTTCTAATTAACATGTTAAAAGGAAAACAGTTAGAAAGATTGTCGTTCTAGAATCAGACCCGTGAAAAGACTTGTTCCTTTTTTGCATGTAAGGGACCTGTGATTCAACCATACAAATCGCGCCATGGCTCCTTGATCTCCTTTGATACCTTTTTTGGATTCCATATCACTCTGTCTTCTGAAAACTGCAGACCTGTACTGCTAGCCAAAATCTCACCTATTTCACAAATTGCCTAGCAGAAACCACAAAAAATTAGCTATGCAATTTACACCCATTTTATTGCAGAACAAAATGGAAGCCAATTTTTCAAGAAAATAAATCTTTTCGCCTTTTTTTTCGAGGGTGTTGCTATTAGGAGGATCCCACAAATCCTAACCTTCAATGATTAGGGAAATGGGGATATGATAAAATCTCAGAAATTAAGATAATCAAACAGACAAATAGATAAAAGAGATAGTGCTTATTGATAGCAGTTGATGAAAAAAGAGTAGTTACAACAGTAAGAGGGATCCAGAGCAATGCTTCTACCATAGAAAGTATTCTCCTATCTCAATTGTAACAATAAACATGCATAACCATTCTACACTACCCTTCTCACTGCATCCCTCTCTGCTAACAGAATTCCCTAGATTCCAGGGACATTCCCAGCCATGCCACCAACTAACTAATTCCTCTTTCTTACCCTTTCGGACATACACTCTCCACACCTTCGGTTTGGACCTCTTAATAGTTCTATCAGGACATTTGCCCTTCAGTTTAATGATAACAAAGAAAATTGGTACACAAAGGATCTATTCTCTCCCCTTAACTAGATCATACTCTAGTTCACAACTTTCATAAAATAATTTCCATGTCCTTTCCAAGGAGAAAGTCCTTTTTATACATCAAAGGACTTAACATAAAACTAACAGCTACAGCTAACAAGCCTTGCAGAAAAAACTAGCTATTTTAAACGGTTTCCCTTTTTTCTATAATAAACATGAGTAATTATATTTTTCATCGAGGGCTCAGGTTGGTGCCTAATGGTTGAACAGTGAAAATAGTAAAATCAACACATAATGATACCCCAGTTTATTTTAATGGAAGCATTTTAGATAGCAAAAGTAAATAATGGCCATTCTTTTTCTGGAAATCTAATTATATATGTGCTAAAGAAGTGGTAAGAAAATGAATACCTCATGCTGTTTGGGAGATTTATTGTCCAAATATTGGCTAGTTTGTCCGATTAGAAAAAAGGTTGGTAACTTCATTACACGAACAAAGTGAAGAAAACATGCAAAATTTTCCTGCTGAATCTGCAGTGAAGATGGTGGTTCCTGGGTTTTCTTGAGTAAGGTCTGCATTGTTTCTGTAATTTGACCAATTTGTATGCCATAAGTTAATGCCCTGCTTTCATCTGATCTTAGGGATTTACTGTTCCCTTTAACTTTGGATGATTCCACCAAAAAAGGTACCAAAAGTGTAGGCATCGAGGATGGATCGCCTCCAACAATTTTATTGAGGACCTCATTAAGAGCACATGCTAGTACTGGCGGCTCATAATGCTGCATAATCACGATTGACACCTGGATATGAAGAGTTAACAAAATCAGATGTATATCTAGAAGGAAAATTAAGACACAAGGATACTAATTTTCTAGGAAAAAAATTGAGACTTAGGTTTAACCATGAATTTCTTTTAAAATCATAGGAATTAAAATTGATATGATAGTGTCACCAGGGTCCTAAGAGTTATTGAAAATTTTAGCTTTTAAAATTATGAATGCATTGAATTTTATGATTCTCAATAAAACTTTCTATATATTTGGTTCTTTAACCGTTGTCCATAAAGCACTTTAGGAAGACCATAGTCCATAATTAGTAGCAATGATCAATATATGCTAATAAGTAATAGTGAGGAGTTATGGCTCTCTGAAAGAGTAATTAATCACTTCAGACATTAGAAAATAAAAATTTGGAAATAAAATGTAATACAAGCTCTTCACAAAATCATGTTTTAAGGGTTTGTTTCGGAGGGGGTTTTAGGAGGGTTTTGAAGGGAGGGCTTTGGAGGGCTAAGTCTATATTTTAAAATATATTTGATATTACATTTTAAAACAATTCAAAGAAGAACACCTTAAATGATCATATAATACTTCAATCAAACTTAATTGATTTTAAAAAACATTTTATAGTGTCTGTACTTTAAAAGAGAAAATTAAGGCCTCCCGCCTCCCTTCCCCTCCCCTCCCCTTCAAAACCCTCCATCCAAACATACCCTAACAGAATCAGATGTATGCCTAGATGGAAGAATGAAAGCTTCCTGAAAAGAAAGTATCTCATTTCGTTCAAGGGCCATTAAAAATGACAAATAAACAATAATTAAAATAGAAACCAAGAAAACACTCTTTTATGTATGGTTTATTCCCTAAAAGGCCAATAATTTTTTTAAAGCAATCAATCTACGAGACAACTAAATTGATTCTTAAAGAAATGAACCAACCAGTCATGAGGAATGAAGAAAATATTCGGAAGTATGTAAAATAATTGGAATGGATGAAGAAAATATTCGGAAGAATGTAAAAAAATTGGAAGGGATGAGAAGGTTGGAAGAATTGAGAGTAAGGAGCAATCTGAGAAAATCAATTCCAAGATTTGACGAGAGGGAGGCCTATTAGTGGCTGATCTAGCTTGATCAGTATTTTGAGAAAAATAGGAGTACTAGAGGAGATGAAGCTACTGTGGGTCGTTATGTTTCTATGAGGGGAGAAGCTTGAATATGTTGGTCTTAATGAAAGCAAGACCATCCGTTGACAACCTGGAAAACCTTTGATAAGGCACTTATCAAGAAGTTCCAACCAGGTTTATGGGCTTTCCTTCAAAATTCAGAAGATGAGAAGCAGGATTACAAGGCAATCGAATCTGAAGAAGGAGTGGAGCAAGAGCGTGAACTCAGAATTTTAGAGAATCAAGAAGGAGCAACAGTAGAGAGCACCGCATAAAAGGGTATTTTGTTGGAGGATAATGACAATTATGGTTGCACAATGGCATCGAAACAGAGACAACGCCAAAAAGGGAAGAAACAGCCGGAGCCAGGGGTGGATCGAATAACACACGGCTGCCAAAACTCCCACTGCAATAACCTAAAATCACAAAAGCATTCTCGGTTGCAAAGGTGCTACACTGCTTGTACCGCAGTTTCAACATCTTTACAAAAAGAGGGTGTGGCATGTATACAAGCTGTCTAATATTGTTCATAAGGGAACCAAAGCGAACAGAAGAAAGGCATCAACCATGTCAGTCAAGCATAAACCGCCAAATCTGCTGGGCCCAGGTCAGAGCACAGAGGCCGCAGGAGAGCAAGAGAAATGGTGCAAGTGGAAGGGGCGGTTGCAACTAACAGCAATAGAAGGGTGATATGGTTCTCTAACTTACTAGGGACATGCTCAACCTATTATGCGAAGTGGGAACTCAGCTTCATGGGGGAAAAATAGGGTCTTCACGGGATATAGAAAGGGGGGCCATGAAACCAAAAGGGTAACAAGAAAATTGCAAAAGGAACATTGGGCTTGGCCGATTGAAGAAGTTGGTTCTTCCCCGAGAAAGGGGTTCCATAGTTATGTCATTTGTGCGTGGTCTTCTAATTTCATCACTTCTGTGAGGAGCATTGTTCTATTTCATTTTAATTTTCTTCTATAGTTTCATTTTGGGGACTTTAAAATAATCAAAAATAAGTTATTTTAACCTTATTTTTGAAAGAATTATGATAAACCAACTAGGTCAAATCAGGATCATATTAGAGGACCTGCTTTTTTACAAGTACGGATTAGGGAAAAGTGGACAAAAACACACTAAGTTTTTTTTTTTTTTTTCTCTAGCCGAAGTGGCAAACACCATCAAATCTGACAAAGGTGTCCTGTCTATGTATCAATATCGACATTGCCAGTTGAGCTAAGCTTTACGGACACAAGAGAGAGTTTCAATTTTTTTTTTATTTTTTTAAGAGCACACTGCTAGGTCCCAAGCTAATACCACCGGGCCAAACCAATTGGGCTCAAAAGAGAGTTTCTTTAATCCCAATTTCTTGAGATAATTGCTAGTATGACATAACAACATAAGAGAAGAATAGAGGAGCTTAATTACCTTATAACTCCGATGATTATCAAGATAGTGAAGAACGTTCCCAGAAGCTTTGTGATCCTTGATTCCATAACCCTCCAAAGAAAGTTCAAACGAGTCCTCTCTGAAATAAAAATTAGAATGAAATTAAGAAGAAGAAAAAAAAAATAAGAATAAGAATAAGAATGAGAAGAAGAAAAGTTACAAGCGAGTGAAAGAGGAAGAAGAAATAGCTTGAGAGATAGCAGAGGCGAAACCCTCAGAATCTCTGAACATAAACACTGTGATTGGAGCTAACTTCATTTCTCTTCTCTCGCTTGTTTCTTCTAAATTTTCCGATTTCACTCCACTAACCAAAGTTATGACTATTTTTCTAGAGAGAACCGAAGACCCTTATAAAACCCAAAAAAAAAAATATGTTTGATAAATCAATTAAGTAGCTTATGGTTAAAAGCTTATTATTTTTATCTCAATTTTATTAGTGTAGCTTTAATTTAAAAAAATATTAATTAAATATATCTTATTTATGTTTAAATTTGGGTGTTTAAATGGGTCTCTTAGGTCAATATTACTCATTTTACTTACTTTTTTCTTTTGAAATATACAAAAATTAAAATTATATCTCCTTTTTTCTTTCGTGAATAAACATGACGAATTTGATATTGAGTCTAACATAAGAAATTTAGGAAATATTCTAAGTTTTCCAATGCATTAAAGATCACTTCAATCGGACATTCAGAACTCTATATATGACAAAAACAGTCATATAATCGCCTACGAAAATAACGTTTGGAACCAAATTTAACTTGGTTCATTTTATTCCATTATTAAATTAGCACTTGTAGAATGTGACAATATTAGATTCTCATCATCAACGAGTTTGGTGTCCATCCCCATGCCTATGGGCATCTAAGCGCCCGTACTCGCGCCCATTACTTGTACTTTAACAACAAAAAGACAATAAATAATAAAAGAAATATTACGACATAATTAAAATATGATACGAAATCTCTTAAATAAACATATAAAATATTAGAAAACATATTATTTATCCAAATAAAAAGCATCTAAAATATATAAAAAAAAGTACATATTACAATAAATATCAAAGACTTAAGATTAATTAACTAATTTTAGTCGCAACGGTCGTCTTTCGAAAGGAATAAATAGTACTTTCATTGTTCTTATTCCCAAGATTGACAACCCCCAGCGCCTGAATGATTTTCGCCCCATTGATTTAGTAGGTTGCTTGTATAAAATTTTGACGAAGATGTTAGCTAACCGATTGAGACAAGTAACGGGAACAGTCATTTCGGAAACTCAGACAGCTTTTGTTAAGGATTGGCAAATCCTTGACGGTATTCTTATTGCAAATGAGGCTGTCGATGAAGCCCGTAAGTTGAAAAAAGAGATGTTATTGTTTAAAGTTGATTTCGAAAAAGCATATGACTCAGTGGGTTGGGGTTACTTGGATGATGTTATGGTTAGGATGGCTTTCCCAACGTTGTGGCGAAAGTGGATGAAGGAATGTATCAGTACTGCAACTGTTTCAGTCTTGGTTAATGGGAGTCCCACGGAGGAGTTTCAAATGAAAAGGGGGTAGCATCAAGGTGATCCGCTTTCCCCTTTCTCTTTCTCCTAGCTGCAGAAGGCCTGAATGTTTTGATGACAGCGGCAGTAAATTTGAATCTCTTTACGGGCCACTCGGTTAGGGCGCCTACTCCCACGGTGATTTCCCACTTGCAATTCGCGGATGATACTCTTCTGATAGGTGCGAAGAGTTGGGCGAATGTTCGAGCTTTGCGGGCTGTTCTGGTTCTTTTCGAGAACATGTCAGGTTTGAAGGTAAACTATCACAAGAGTATGTTGGTTGGTATTAATATTGAAGACTTATGGTTGATAGAAGCCGCCTATATCTTGTCCTGCAAAATTGGTCGTGTTCCTTTTATGTACCTTGGTCTTTCCATTGGTGGTGGTCCTAGACGTTTAAATTTTTTGGATCTGGTTATTGCTCGAATTAAATCTAGACTGTCTGAGTGGAAGAGCAAAAACTTGTCTTATGGGGTCGCTTGATTCTCCTTAAATATGTCATGTCTTCACTGCCTGTCTACGCCCTTTCTTTTTTCAGAGCTCCCGCAGGTATAATCTTTTCCATTGAATTTATTTTAATTAATTTTTTATGGGGTGGGGGTGAGGATCATAGGAAAATTGCATGGGTAGATTGGAAATCCATTTGCATGAGTAAGAAGGTTGGTGGTTTCGGGGTTAGGAGGCTGAAATAGTTTAATATTGCTCTTCTGGCAAAATGGTGTTTGAGGTTTTTAGTTGATAGGGGCGGTTTGTGGTTTAAGGTGTTGTATTCTCGGTTTGGTGAGGAGAGGGGGCAGATTAGAGAGGGAACGAGGCTGGGGTCAGCGTGGTGGAGGGAGATTGTTAAAATTCGTGACGGGATAGGTGATGAGGGTGGGAGCTGGTTTGCAGAGAGTATTACAAAACACATTGGTAATGGCTTTAATACTTTCTTTTGGTCGGATTTTTGGGTGGGGATGGTAACTTTTATGGAGAAGTTTAGGCGGTTATATGATTTATCGATTCATCAAAACCTGACGGTTGGCGAAATGCACGCCTTAGATTGGGGTGAAGATGGGGAGGCTTGGAGGTGGAGGCATCGATTGTTAGCATGGGAGGAGGATTTAGTGGTGGAGATTAGGAATTTGCTTTCTAACGTTACCTTGCAGGAATCTGTTCCCGATGCTTGGCTTTGGCGACCAAATACAGGTGATGGCTTCACAGTCCGTGGTGCGTATCAAATGCTCATGAGGCAGGAGATACTTAATCATGCCGTTATCTCGGAGGCTCCTTGGCATAAAAATGTTCCGTTGAAGGTCTCTATTTGTGTGTGGCGTCTCTTCCACAATAGATGGCCGACAAAGGATAACTTGGTGCGACAAGGCGTTATCAATAATGACAACTTATTGTGTGTATCAGGATGTGGCCATAATGAAACTTTAGAACATATAATAATCCATTGTCCTATTTTTGGCAACCTCTGGCAGCTTGTTAAGTCTTGGTTGGGTGTGTATTCAATGGATCCTCAACATGTCACGGATCATTTTAATCAATTTGTTTTATCTTCAGGTGGTTATGCTCCGCACCTGTCTTTCTTACATTTGATTTGGCTTTGGTGTATTTGGGTTCCTTGGAATGAAAGGAATCAGAGGCTCTTTGTTAATAAAGCCAACACGACCATGCATCTCCTGGAAAAGGTTAAGATTACTTCTCTTCGGTGGTTGAAAGCTAAAAATGTTTGTTTTCCTTTTGGTTTTCATATGTGGTGGCAGCATCCCCTTGTGTGTTTGGGGATTGCCTAATGTTTTTTATCACTTATTAGTTTGGTTCTTAGACACTGTGATGTAACTTTGTTTTGCTTCTTCAGGCACTTCTTGTACTAGGGAGCAAAACCTCTTTGTTGATATATATATATATATATATATATATATATATATATATATAT
>Ga0315914_1004906_pt1 | contig 19770 bp, 11 predicted proteins | sample MpolenodulesMG_FD_203920 | JGI IMG/M metagenome (GOLD analysis project Ga0315914, IMG submission 203920) | Medicago polymorpha root nodule microbial communities from Los Angeles, California, United States - elongated nodules | ecosystem: Host-associated > Plants > Roots > Nodule | place: USA... | reverse complement strand
CACCGCAGTTCCTTTCAATGAATCGAAGCTTGTTCCCACCGCAGTTCCTACATCAGACTATCTTTTGTCGATGTTCTTCATATATTCCAGAGGCATGGTGCAGAAGTATTTCAAATGATTGGTTTGAAAAGAAAATTTCTGAAGGCATGGATGGACAATAACAAGGAGCGAAATAGTATTAGTATGTCTCAGGTTTATTTATTTTTCCAGTGGTTAACTTAATTACCATTTCCATTGCTTCAATTTTCTACTTTTAGCATGTTTGATGCAATACATCAGTTGGTTAATAATATGATACAAAACTGTTGTTGTTGTTGGGTTCATAATTGAGATTGATGGTGTTGCTGGTGGTGGTGATGGAATACATCAGTTGGTGGTAGTGGAAGGAAGAAGGAAAGGGTATAATGGAGGAAGAAGGAAGGAAGAAGAAGAGGATGAGAAGATGTCGTGAAAAGAAGAGGAAAGAAGATGGAAGAAAGAATTGGAATCCCAGGGGTAATATTGTCATTTCGTGCATCTCAGGATTCATTAAGGGCGAAATTGGAATTTCATGTGTGCAGTGATTGCCACGTCAGCTAATTAGTGACGTGGCAGTGATTAAGTGGGAAGAGGGACGGAATTTTAAATGATTAAACAATGCAAGGGTAAATCGCCAGGATTAACGACGAATTTTTAAATGGCGCCTATTTGCAAGGACTAAACATACCTTTAAGCCAAACTAAAACCACTAGTTTTTTTGTCTATTGATGAAGACTATTTCTCCATTAAACTAGCTAATATTTCTGCCATTATTGGAAGCTTTTCAAACCTTTATTTATTTATTTTTGTGATAGATGAGTACACACTCCATCCCTCACCTAAACCAAAGTTTGTTAATAGAACTAAAGCTATCTCTTTTAATCTGCCATTATTGATTTGTCTGAACCGGAACTACCTCTAAAACCAATAAATACTACAAGTCTGAATACCACTAAATACCTCTAAACCAGAAAATAAATAAATGCTAGTAACTTGGACTGGACCAATTAGCAGAGATATCAAAGAGAACGAGAACGAAGCATCCAAGATACATGAAGCAAAGACACACTTTTACTACTAAGCAAGGTGAACTCGAATAATGAAACTAAGGCAATGTTGTTTCATAACTTTGCTTCAATTAAGTGCACACAAGGAAACATTGTTTTGCATACCACTAACAGCAAACTCACAAGTCACATTCAAAAGCAAGATTCATATTTCCGTCCTTATGTTTTTAATGTAACTACGTTTAAAGGTTCGCGTACCTAAGAAAAGTGAAGGCCTCGTGCCAGGGTTCCTTATCCAATTCAAAAGTGAATGCAACAAGAGGTCCATTAGGACTTCCTGTTAATTCAACCTAGACAAGTATACTATACAGTGTTAGAATAACAAAATAATGTTTCCTATTTTAAGCGAATTAAAAATAACACAACAGGCACTTTTATCATGATTCTTTTTTTGAGTGTAGATTCTTTTTAGTATCAAATAATGATTCTTGTAGTATATCATAACAACCACATTCAGTTTGAGCTGGCAGAATAAGTTAATTAAATCATGATAACAACATAGTGCCAAATCATACAAGAATAAATTTGTTTTAATCAAGTACCTCTGTGCCATGCTTAGTCATGTCCATGGCATATTTTGGAACGCAAGTTGGTGATGGGAGATAGCTGACTACTCCATCCAATAGGTTTAGCGGACCCTGTGTTTAAGAGGAAAATCGTACGTCAGGTTTACTGTTAAAAATTGGGTAGGACCGCAATGAGTGATTATGTTTACAACAATAAATAAAAATATTAAAGTGCATTTGGCTGTTATATGTATATGTATGTTTTGGTGATTACGTTTAGTTAGATACACAAATAAAATAGATATTGCCATTTGAGGGCTGGAAATAGTTAATTAAATAGTTGAAAGATACTGCTGAATTTTATATTTTAGAACTGTCTGTGTGATCCTATACTAAAGTTCTAAATTCACTGCACCATTGTGGCAGGATACAGGAGGTGGAACCTAAGGTGCTTGGTTGATTATGTAACTTGCAGCTAGCTTAAATCTACTCATGTATTAGTGTCTATCTTTGTCATGTGAAACTGATGAGTGCATTCAATTGGTTAAATAAAAGTCTGGTCATGGACTTCTTGATGCACACCAGGCTGCATCAATCAACTTATATGACTCCAACAGCAGTATTTTATTTGCTTTCCTAATTGGGGTGATCCCTATTCAATATATCTTAGCATTGCCTTAACCTAAAGTGATACCACAAGATGATTAATCCAGTCATAGCTTATATTCTTCAAAAGGCCATTAATAGTAAACAACTAATACTATTGATTCATACACTGCTGTTTTCAAATAAACTAGCAGAAAAAACATAAGGGATCTAAAGAGGCATACAAGAAACATCAACACGTAGCCAACCCCTCCTCGCCCCAATGCATGCAAACCACCTAACCCCAAGCAACAAAAAAAGATTAAAGGCAGGTTATATGATTAATAGGTAATACCTGTTTTAATGCACTACGCATAAATTCTGGTATAAACTGTAGTGGCATACTGAACTGAGCCATCCGTCAGTGTATGTCCTGAATAAATAAAGAACACAACAAAACTGTCACATTAATTCAATATATGCATTGTAGGTTTCTTCAAGGTAGAGAAAAACAAACCTGATCAACTAAATGGTGAATCGTAGTTAACATCCATGACAGCTACAAGCTGTCCAGCATAAGTCATTTTAATTTTATGGAATTGAAGATCAAATCGAATATTCTGTATATTAAAAAAAGTTGATTAGTTTCTAACTCATTACATGGGATGTCTCATTTTCAAAATAGTAGTCCTTAGAATTTAATTAAAAATGAGATGACAGAGAATAACAATTAATTATATCATAGTTTTCAAAAACTAAGATCATTCAATTTAATGGGAAAATGTAACAATTAACCTGAGTGTCTCTAGTAAAGAACAAGAGATCCAGCTGCAAGTGCGTAAGAAAGACTTTAGCCACACAATGCAGTTTAGTATGCAATAAATTGTTTTCAAGCAGTCTTTGTTGTGGGAATATTTTTGCCTGTGTTCACATTAACGATAGTGTCCCCCTCTTGAAGAACACCCTCATAGATTCTTCACCCAAAAAAAAAAAGTTTGATATAGAATTTAGAACAAATTGCCTCCCCTAAAGTTTCTTTAAATGACACGTACACCTCACCTAGTTTTTTAGTGGGCAATAACCCCCTTTGTATCTTAACATTGTTAGATTTTCTGTTTCTCCATTAAACTAGCTTATTGCTGCCATTAGTGCACACTCCATCCCTCTAATACCAATAAAAATAATAAAGTGCATTTGGTTGTTAGTTTAGAAAAACGTTACCTAATTAATCAAGGAAGTTACAGTCGAAGCAGATCACAGGAACCGGCAAAGCTCCGGTGACCGGAAATGGTAGACAAGCATGATGATGCAGTGAATAACTCTGGCAACGTGAGGGAGAACAAATCTGAACGGATTGACGGCGGGTGAGGACGATGGTGGTGTTGTGGGGAGGAATAGAGAAAACGCAGAGAAAGAGAAGAAGTTTCTACTGAAAAACCAACAATGCCCTTACATTTTACTGAAGCTACGAAAATGCCCTTGTATTTGTGTAAAAAATTATGTATCTAAGCCCCGTTTGGTTTGAGTTTATTTTGAGCTTATGAAAAATAGCTTATATAAATAAATAAGCTTTTATTTTAATTTATAAGCTCTCACTAGCGAAAATCGTATCTTCATAAACTATTTTTTTCATAAACAACCTTAAAACTTATAAATAATACATAAAAACTTATTTATTTGCATAAGCTGTTTTATATAAGCTCTAAAATAAGCTAATCCAAACGGACCCCTAGTTAGAAATGATATTTTAACGTTAATTTTTTTTATAACTTTTGTAAATGTTTTTATGTTTTTAGTTTCTCTTTTTTATTATTATTGTTTTGATTTTTTTGTCAATAACTCATTTTTTTATGAAATTTTGGTTGTCTCAAAAGTTATCATATAAATAGATGTTCAAATAACACAATTCAAAGAAATATTATGAATTGATTTATAAAATCATCTTTAATAAATTGTATGAAAAAGATAAATTTAAAGAATTAAAATAAAAGAAAATAATAAATAGTTAAAGATAAACCCATATTTATTTATTCTCATAATTTATCCAAACTGCACCACGAGTAAACCAGATCTAATTCTTCATATTCAGCTGCATTTAGTTCTGGGGAAACGGATAGCTCAACAAGTTTGAGATAATGAGTTGGAGCTCCTAGTTCAAATTCGAACAAAGGATATAAAAAAACTAATTTAACAACTAAATACTACTCCCTTTGTCCATATATCTAAGCACCCTCTTGATTAAAAATTTGTCTCTTAATATAAACCCCCTTTTAAATTACTAGATGCATTTATTATTTATTTTTTCGGACCGGAGGGAGTATTACTAACTTGTCTTAAAATATGAAAAGTCAAATTTAATATACATACAAACAAAAGACAATTTGGTAATATTAACACACAAAATATACACATTAATTGTACTAACAACTTTTCTTAAGAAATGTGAAAAATGCAAAATGGATGCTTACATACGGGAGGGAGGGAGTAACATTTTGTCATTAAAAAAAGAAGAAGCTGCATCTAGTTCCATAAGATGGTTTGAACTAAACAGCTTGGGGAGTCTATGTCGCCTCAATTTGATCAGCAAAATGAAAGGCAAAGGGAACAACACTCCAGCAATAGGAATTCATGCAACTCCAACAAGGAAGATTCTTCCTGAATTTTCATTTTAGAACTCATTGGAAGAGTGTAAACTAAACACTATTTCAATGGTACTGGCTCAACAAAGGAAGCATGGAGTAAGAATGAAGCCTGGAGTTTAAAACACTTGTATATATCTTAGCATGAAGTCAGAATAAATCTGATACTCAAACCATGCAGTTAATAATGTTTACATGCACTTTAATTGAGAGTGCATATCAATTATCAAGAGAAGAAGAAATAAGAACTCAAGTGATTATAAAAGGTTGGCCTCAAAATATATTTCAATGATTACTCAAATTAATACAACAAAAGTATTACATCAATTATATGCTTGTACATGTATCAAAAGAAACTGCAAATTGGCAGTAGGGTGAAATAAAATTCCAATCAACTACTGCATGTATGATGGCTACAACAAATACAATATGAGCAAATGAAAAATGGGGAGGGAAAATAAAAAATAAAAAGAATCTTTCTTGTTGGAGAAAGAGTGCAAACTATCTCTTTTGGAAGTTAAAGGACTTGATTGCAACAGCGAAAATAAAGGCAAAGCCCACGGCAATTCCACCGACCACAAGTGCACACCATCCTATGAAGTCGTGTTGGATACCAAAAAAGTCGTCAAGGAAAGTCTTTACATCTTTTCCACCTTCGGTCGTCATAACAGTAGTTATATCTCCAAATTGAGATGCAACCAATCCATAAATGGTCCATGCAACTGGACATGCCCAATAGTACCATCTCCACCATATTGGAATGCTCTGTTACCAAAAGGCAAGAAAAAACAGTTAGGATACATATAACATACATCCATTAAAACAGTATTTCACAATGTACTCAATACAAATACTTACAGGTCTCGGGACGACAAATCCTGAAAAGAGATTCCAAATTGCATAAAATGCAGCAGCCACAATAGAAGCAACATGGTGATTTGGTGTCACTGCCACAGCCATCATACCATAGAAGGTGAAGTAGAGCAATGTGAAGTACATGAAGAATAGATACCAAAAGAATTTCTCTGCGGTCCATTCAAATCCAATCATGGCATAGACTATAACTCCATATATCACAGCTTGAGCAAAGACATAAGGTAGCTCTACCAAAATCTGCGACAAAAAGGGTGTTGTTAATATTAAATTTTCAACTTTGCAAACTCAATTAAGTAATAATCATTTCAGCAGCGTAAACAACAATAATAGTTACCTGTGAAAATGCATATGGTAAGGCAGAATACATTCCAGCAGCCTTTTCTCGATAAAATACAGTCCTTTCAACTGCAACAACCGGCTGCACAGAAGAAGAATTTTGTACTCCAAGGAAGAGAACAGCGGTATACATTGAACCAACAGCGTTCAACAGGTCTTGTCTACTTGAGCTGCAAGTCACCAAAAGGAATTAGATTTCCAGTGTAGATAAATAGGGAGACGGCAATATAATATTTGGCGAATAATATGAACTTAATTTTTAACTATAAATAGTTTAACTTACTGTTTTCCACCGAGGTCCCAGAACATTGTTCCAAACATCAAGCCTATGAATGTAGTGAAGAAAAACCTCACAGCAGTGTATGGTGGATTACGCCAATATGACCAGCGTTGTTTCCATAAGCAGGCCTGGCATTGGACCAAGAAAGACTGCGAGAATTGAGTAGGGAAATGAAGATCCTTTGAACCAGGAGCAGGCACACTAAGTTCTTGAATAAGTTGCTTGTTTCTCCTGAAGAGTCGAACCAAACAGTTTAAGCATGTTGCAAATCAAGAAAACAAACATGGCAGCAATAGCTACTATAGTTTATAGATTCATATCCATATGCATTAGTTTACCTATATAAATCTGAATTTTTGTACAAATTGGTAAAGTCAACACCCAAATTTAGTTCTTGTGCTGTAGTTGTAACTTCCAACATCCATGTTGCTGGGTTATATCCGTCTTTGATTTTACTAACCCCATCAATGCTCTGGACAATGAAAGTTATTTGAAAACTTTAGTAAACAATCAAAAAAGAGAGTCATTCACTTAAGGTAATATTAAACTAAAGTAGGATCCTACCTCGAAATACTTGATCAAATGAGTAGAATGACGACCCAGTGGTCCAACATATATTTCCTGTCCTCCACGCTTCATAAGGAATAGCTAGAAGTGCATATGGATAATGTCAGATTCAAGTCTAATGAAGAGGAAAAGAACTATAAAAGGAAGCTTCATTTGTCATTGATATTTATGATGACTATTCACTACATACCTCATCAAATGCTTCAAATATGTCAATGCTAGGTTGATGGATGGTACACACAACTGTTCTTCCCGTGTCCACTGTGTTCCTTACAGTTCTCATAACAATTGCAGCCGCTCTAGCATCTAAACCAGAAGTAGGCTCGTCCATGAAAATTATAGATGGATTAGCCACAAGTTCGACTGCAATAGTCAGTCTCTTGCGCTGTTCAGTTGAGAGACCACTCACACCAGGCAAACCAACTAGAGAGTTCCTCAACGAGTTTAGCTCCACTAGATCCATGACTTCATCAATAAACATCTGCAACCATTTGTAATGTCCATTAAGTAAGGTAAACAAATGTAAACAAAGCCACACCGAATAAAGCACGTACTAACTAACCTTTCTGGTGTTGGAATCAACTCCTGAAGGTAAACGAAGCCACGCCGAATAAAGCAAGGACTCATAAACTGTAACATGAGGTGAATGGATATCATTCTGCTCACAGTAGCCAGAAATTCTAGCAAATGTTTCTTGCTTTTTAGGGTACCCAGAAACCTTGATGTCTCCATCAATATATCCACCTGTTTTCCTCCCAGCCAGAACATCCATCAGAGTTGTTTTACCAGCTCCACTTACACCCATCAAAGCTGTGAGAACACCGGGCCTGAATGCGCCACTAACACCCTTCAAAAGCACTAATCTGTCCTCTGTAACACCTTGCTCCTTCATTTCCTGCCAGTTGAAATAAAAGTCATGTGAGAAAAGTTATTATTGTCTGAGAAAATATGAATTGTTAAAGATATCTAAAAGCCGAACGTATCAGTTGGTGCGAGTCTTACCACTGGCATATCAACAGAGTATACAATATCATCAAAAGTGATAGAATGTGGTTCAAATGGAAGAACCATTCCCTTTTTCTTTCCATGGCTGGACTCTGTAACAGAATCTCCTCTTCCTGAACTTTCTGAAAGGCAATAAGAAAAATGTTCAGCTACTAAACTATATGATAAACTACAATATGTTTGCCTTCATGAGTGATATCTGATATGCATATAATCAGGAAAGCTCACCAATACGTGGTAATTCAACTTCTTGTACGGTAGATGAATCATCTTCTGAATCTTCAGTTATTGTTGCACTAGGCTTATCAAATGGGCCTAGTACAGCGAGAGCCACACCAAACGCCACGTTGAAAAGAAACACAAATCCAACCAATCCCCCAACGCCTATCCAATACCAATATGCATGTGGGAAGAACCCTCGGGTATCGAGATAATCTTTTCCCAAATCAGCAGTAGCCTATAATTAAGTATATAAAATAAATTAGGCTTGCAAATTTCTCAAACAAAAGTAGATGAATTATGAAGTTGCAAGCAAGCTGAAGATATTACATTGTGCCAACTGTTCCCAAGAAATTCATTGGCCATCAAAGCATTCTGCCCATACATCAAAGGTGAGATCCAGTAACCCCAAATCCACCAGCCTTTGATATCCTCTGTTACATTAGCAATAAAATGTAAGAAACATTAATTAGCTAAGGTTTCATTTCCTTACAAAAAATTAAATTTAACAACATTTTTATCTTCTTTTGTTAAAATTAAATGTGTTAGTCAATTTAACTTACTTCTTGAGAGAATGAAGCCACCCAATGACAGAAATGTGAGAAGTGCAAAGGACCCAAATGTATTGGCAACAATCATGTTTCTACCCAGGGATGCGATGGCTCGGAACAATCCTGAAGCCATCTGACTCATGAAAAACAACACAACGAACTGCTTGAACATCCTGCCAGAAATTCAAGACCTCACATCATAAGTAACATACAAATGCAAACAAGATAGAAGTGGCATTCAATACTACATGCTCCAAACAGAATAAAAGAAACTTCTTTTACCTTCCAACATTTGGATCAAATCCAATAACATAGTAGGTAAGAAACACCCAGAGAGAAACTTCCACTAATGAGACGGGAATCTTGAGAATCCACGAAGGAATAGCATATGCCCACGAGGGATAAAATAGAAGGTCCCGTTGCTTGTAGTAAACAGGAAGCTTAGCAATCGTCATAGAAATCTCAGACATTCCATTAAACATCATCGTTACCAGTGTGAAAAACAAAGCACCGGCATAAACACCCGCATCATCCTGATCATTGCGATGCATCTCAGTCCGAAAAAACAGCGTCATTGCTATCAATGCCATGATGAAAAGCTGAAAAACAAAGCATGAAGAGCAAACAGTTATGTCACAGAAAATCATGGTGATGAATGTATAAATGAAAAAGATTTTCTATTTCACTTATATAAAAGAGCGGGATAGTTTCCAAACCTGAGTTAGCTTGAAGATGTAAACAAAGGAATTCCTTTTCATGAGCAAATACTCTCTTGAGAAGTTAGCCTTTAAAAGCTCCGTCTTGTTGAGACCATACTCTTTGGTGGTCAAAGCAGCTGGATGGCTCTTCTTCTTGTCAAATGGTACGGAAAGCTCCTCAGCAAGTTTCCTACCAATATGGAAGGATTGAAACGCCTCAGCGAATTGAGTTACAGTTACAAATCTGTATGTTTGATCTCTGCGCACCCAGTACTGTGCTTGATCCTTTTTCGAAGTTACTTCTTGAAGAAAGTCAGCGGCACCTTTCCTTTCAGGACATTTGAAACCCATTGTTTCAAAAAAGTCAAGAACGTATTCGCGGGGGCCATGGTACACAACTTGGCCATCAGAGATTAAGATAATGTCATCAAAAAGATCGTAAGTCTCAGGTGCTGGCTGGAGCAGTGATATAACTGCAGTGCCATTCATAATGTGAACATATTGCCTCAGAGAGCTCACAATCTGAAAAGTTGTGGAACTGTCCAACCCAGTTGAAATTTCATCCATGAACAATGCATTGGCTGGTCCAACCAACATCTCTCCTGTGGTAACACGCTTCCTCTGTCCTCCAGAGATACCACGTAACATTTCATCTCCCACCATGGTATCAGCACATATATCCAACCCCAAAATCTACAAAATTATATAATATACAACTAAATATCATTGGCTTGTAAAAAATTTCAGCATACAACATGAAACAAAACTTTAATATTGCATGCAAGACATGATAGAGCCCATGCAAGGACAATGTTGATTGGGAGTAACCAATCAAAAATGCAATGAGTTTAATTTTGATACATTGTCAATGTAAAATGTTTCACTGTCAACTAATCACTTTATTAGTACTTATGATTAAAGTCAGACGTTTTTATTGATCTGGTGATTATGAGAAGATAAGTATAATAATTGAACTATATTTAAGTATTACCTTGAGTACATAATCTGTTGAAATGCTATACTCCTGACCTTCAGTTGCAATTGCCTGTCATATCAAAATAAAATTAGAGATGCAAAGATAGTATAGTATATCCAATTACTATTCAAATATTGATTGATAATAGCTTATTTAATGTATACCTTCATGTAGACATCAATATCTGGGTCAGGCTTGATGTTTGCTGCCTTCTCTCTTCTAGAAAGCTCGGATAGCATGTCTGTTGGATCCCAAAAATAATTAACAAGTTAAGCTTTAGCCACATTTCAAATTAGATTTTAAAAAACATTAACTAGGTAGTAAAAGTAGACTAACCATAACGTGATCCAACTCCTTGGCATCTTGCTGAGAAAGCCAAGGTTTCCCTCACAGTCATTTCTCCAATATGAACATCATGTTGGCTGATATAAGCAGCAGTTCTTTGAGGTACAAACTCATTCAGTCCATGGCCATTGTAAGTCACACTCCCAGTTAGCTGTACGAATTAAGCATTCGGCATCCAAATTAGATAATTTTAGATAAAAAGTTTACCACCTTTGAGCTATTAATGAGTTATATGATTTTATTTACCTGAAGACTTGGATCAAGCTTTCCAGATAAGGCTAAAAGAAGTGTGGTCTTTCCTGAACCAGGAGGACCTAAAAGTAGTGTCATCCTACGAGGTTTAATGATTCCGCTAACATCTTTAAGAATTGCCACATGCCTCTTTTTGGTTGGGATGATATGAAGAAAATTCAATACCCCCTGAAACAAAAAAAGATATATATATTTTTACTTGTGAGAATCAACGGCAAAAATAAAAAAGAATAAAAATAGAAAAAGCCTTCAGCATCAATTTTCAGGTTCTGATATCTATCCCTACCTCTACAACATTAGTAGCAGCATTAATGAAACTAGGCAAAGCTCTACTTCCCACAAAAGCTTCAGCATCAATTTTCAGGTTCTGGTATCGAACTTCAATTGTTGGAATATCAAGTCCAACTCTATAATGAGAAGAAAAAACACAAAACATGTTGAGTTATGAGAGAAATAAGATCAAAAGAAAACAATGAAGCAAAAATAGTACATTTTCTATAATAGTTACCTATCAACTCTTTCCTTGACCTTCAACAGAAACCTTTCATTATCCTCTTCAGCAACCTTAACCAACCTCTCCAAAAGTTTCTGCTTTTCTTGAAAAGCAAGATCACTAACATCAACTTCATGAGCACCTCCATGAGAAGCTGTCAACAAACCTTTTCTCAAACGATTATAAGTAGGTAGCTTTTCAAGTGCAGCCCATTTGAGAGCTTCTTCATCATCTTCTTCACGTGATGATTTAGAGAAAACCTCAACTCCACTCTGTCTCCAAACAGTTGAACTTCTTGCTCTTAAACTATTAGTAGCTCTGTATATATCAGTCCCTTCCATTTTTGCTGTTATGAAACAGCTTTAGCACAAGCTTGTGTTTCTTATTTTTCTTTTTAAGGCAATGTTATTATGAATTGAACCAAAACAATAAACTAAATCGAGTGTAGAATATAATAAAAGAATTAAAGAATGATTGAATGGAAAAAACTTGTTGTATTGATGTTTTCTTTGTGGCAAAGGAAATGAATATGGAATGAGAAAACATGTTTGTATTTATACCTTTGATTCCAAAGAAGTGGCGGCCATGTAGAGTCAAACGTTGAAATTTACGTGTTTTATAGTAATGAAAAAGTACTAGAAGGGACAGGAGAGAAATATATGTCAAATGGTCAAATAATGAAGGAGGACTGGACTAGGCATCTTGGTTGGCCATCCTGAGGGAGGAAACTTCGTCCTACATGTTAAGGTGTCTAACTAGTAGCGGGCCCTATTCAGAGTAAAGTGCACGGGCTTCTCGAACAAAGTAGGTTCTAAACATTTGCTTATTTAATTGAATAATGATATTTGAACAACTCTTTTTATACAACTTTTGAGACAACCTTTTGTTTTCTCTTTTTATTAATCAAAAACAATAGAGAGAAAAAGAAAGAGAGAGAATAAGAAAATAATGTGAGTATGAAAAAGAAAGTTGTATAAAAATGGTTGTACAAATATATTTCTCTATTTAATACTACAACTTTTTACTATATTTAGACAATAACTTTTTACAACTTATTTAATACAACTATATTACATAAATTTAGACAATAAATTTAATTTGTCCTAACTCAGTTGGTATGGACAATATATAAAATATGCAAGTTTCAGGGTTCAAATTCCGGTCACCACAAAAAAAAGACAATAAACTTAATTTGTTTTGTTAGAAATGTATAAATTAAAAGGAAAATGTTAACAAGTGCCCCCGACACTCTTTAAGCACCATAAATAGTAAGTATTTATAAAAATGTGTGTAATTAATGTATTGGAAATCGAAATATTTGGCTTTTTAAAAAAATAATTGCTTATTTTAAAATGTTTAAATAGTGTCTCCAAGACACTCGTTAAAAGACCCAAATTTAAACATTATCAAGTATCATTTAATTGTTAGAAGAGATATCTCTTAGATAAATCTCAACGACTTTAAGGAATTCGGTCTCAATTACGTGCTGAAGATACATTTGGTTATAAAAAAAAAAAGTTACCATTTAAAAAAATATATGACCAATTATATTTTAAATATGTAAAATTTGATTGCAGAAGGAGAGTGTGGACATTTGACAGTTCAATAATTCTTTTTACCCTAACTTTACCATTTTCTTCTTGAAATCCACCACGTCAAAAGAGACACTGAGTTTTTCACCGCCGGAAACCATCGATCATCGTGCACACGGAAACAACTCATTCAATTTACTCTTTCCAATTCAATCTTTTTTCTATTCTTTTTTGTAGCAATAAATGTTTTGGATCTTTGAATTTTCACTTATATGCTACGATCATTTTATGAATTATTTGATCACATAAGAGAGAAACAAGTTGATCCAAAGGTTGAGAACCATCCCAAAGACACACATCGAAGAATCTGCAACCATAGTTTGACCGTCTTTCTTGCCTATTGAAATTCAATTCCTTAATTTGATCCCAATTTCATAGATCTCTTGTTTCTCGTCACCCTAATAAAAACTTATATTTAACAATTTAATTGAATCGAATGGTGGAATTCCTTGACAACAATAATAATACAAATGATTTAATTTCATTCAGTAGCATCTTTATCTAAATACCCTTCTTCTAAACTTATTCCCACAAAAGACATTAATTATTGTTTTCAATTATGAAATTCTGGAATTGAAAACAGGATGCACACCATATAGAAATTGGGGAAAAAGGTGCACACCATATAGAAATCGTGAATCTGGGTGTGTGGTACATGTCACATGATAACAATTTGTTTAAAGAGAAGAGTATCACCAGTGTTTTCGATTACAGCTCAACGATTTAATAAAATAATAGTATGTAATTGGAGGAAAGGATACACACCATATAGAAACATACGAGCCTTTGATCAAATAAAATAAACGGTTGAGATTTGATGCCAACGAATCCGTTGACACCTAATGACAAACTCCTATGTGATGTCATTCTTTAAAATCAATTCATAAAACATCTCTACAGTATCTATTTAACATTAATGATTACATGCATTTTTTTTGGTAGATTGATTATATGCATCTGTAGAAAAGTTTTATACTTTCGGTACATAAAAATTAATCTTTGCAAATAATTCAAAAAATGAAATAAGGGCAATATATTTTCCATAGATATTTATAGGAGTAAAACAAGGCGGCCAAGGCCACTCATTGATATTATACAGCAAAAATAATAAAAACAATAAATACTAATAAGAATCAAAGAAAAAACAAGAGAATAAATTGGCAGCTCTCAAAAAAGAAAACAGAGAATAACATTCCAATAAAAAAAAATGGTAGTTAGGAATCAACCAAAATTATCTAAGCAGCGACGTCATTCGCCTACATTTTTTTTGGTACACGTTTCTTTTCATATTTCGAAAAGAGAAATGATATTTGGACGACCACTTTGTGACAACTTTTAGACAACTTTCTCTCTCATACTCACATTATATTCTTACTCTCTCTTCCTTTTTCTCTCTCCATTGTTTTTGACCAATGAAAAAAGAAAAAATAAAGGTTGTCAAATAGGTTGTACCAAATGATTGTTCAAATATCATTCATCTTTCGGAAAACATAATGTTTGAAAAGTTGGAATTTCACATGTTTACTGTTTTATAGTCCTCACTTCCAAAATATTGACACCTTGACATTTGACTTGTATATTATTTATTTGGTCTAAACATAATTTTTTTTGTTCAATCCAGTTTAACGGTTTTTTTTGTGTGTAAAGTTTCACGGGTTTATTGACAAAAAAATAATAATCAGTAATTTGATAATTTATTTTGATGGTCTATTTTTAGACAAAATACACTATTAGATTAGAAGTGTGCTTTTGGTAAATCACCTTTTATTTTTCACTCAAATAAATTAATGGGCATTATATGCCTCCTTTCTTACTGGAAAATAGAAAAAGAAGTGAAAATTTTAAAGCAAGAGAAAAGATTTAATGTAGAATATGTAACTGTTCTCCAAAAAATAATTTATGTGCATTCTATATACTATTGCAGTCTTACTCTTACACCAAAAAGTACAGTGGTATTTACAGGATTATGTGCACCATCACGAAGGCCTAAAGGTTCAAATTGTTGGATCATTAAATGCAGGAACTGCATACTTTGACTGATTGCAAATCTTTATATGAAAACTTGACAGTCAAGTCAAGCACAAAGTATGCATAGTCCCTTATTTGAATAAGCGTTTATCATGATGCCCTTATGTATAAGTTATTTTTATAACAAAATATAAAATTAAGGTAAATTACTTTTGTATAAGCTATAATATGTTTTTATAAACCATCTTAGAGAACATATGAAAATAAGCTGTGAATACAGCCTATGAACATGTCATAAGTTGTTTAATAAATTCTTTCAAACAGTCTCAAATGTTTCTGCTAATAGATAAGTTCAAATAGGTCAATTCAAAAATAGCCTTAGTCTAGCATTGAAAACACTTTTCTATATCTTAGCATTATTTTCAGCTTGCACTTTTACTAGAGAAGAGGCCCTTTATAAACTATTTGATATTCCTTTGACAAAAGCAGATCTATTGGTGTTCTTCAAAAAAGCATATGCGGATAAACAAAAAGGGTTATTATGCATAGTAGAGTGATGTTTTTGATTAGATAATAAACGCATCATGAAATGCATTGAACATAAAAGTACTATGGCTTGTAATCCAAATAACTTCCAAGTTTTGTAATCAGCATAACCTTGTCATGTAAAGGAACTCATTACATTAATGCAAGTAGTATTGCTTTATTAAGATTATGAATGTATGGAAACGTGCTTATGTGTGGAATCACAACTTAAGCTTCTTTAATTTAAGCATAAAACATAAAATAAACTTCAAAAAACCCACCAACTATAAAATATTTTTGTTTTAAATGAATTATAAAAGGCTTTATCTTAGTAAAAGAAGCCAATAAAGGTTTTATCGTTAGACTATACAACATCTGAATTGACCTTTTTTACTGCAATAGATGACTACATAAAGAACAAACAAAATTTACTCAGCAAAAAAGTAAAGACGAGGAAATTAAAGTTAACCAAACTAAAATTAGATAACAAAATGATAAGAAAAAATGCATAAAGAAAAAGGAATACCTAAGGAGAAGAAAAAAAAGATAGTAAATGAAAGGGAAAGGGTGCAGATACATGAGTTACTGTAACAAAAACTGCAATGCTCATATTCTTTCACAGTTACTCATTTCATAAGAGCCTATAATGGTATTACCCATTTCCTTTTCTCTAGATCAGGGTGTTGTATTGTAATAGCTATGTTAAAGAAGAAAGGGGTTGATCAAAACACAAAGGTTTCTCTAGTGTCCAGTCATATATACTATGACTTTTCATATAACTTTTCAGAATCAAAGACAAGAAAAGCAAAATACTAGTTATCACAGGTAAGGTAACTGAATCAAGATTAACCAAGCAGAACTATGTTTACCAACTAGCGAGTTAAGTCATCTGCAAAAAATAAGAACACGAAGAAGTTGTTGATCATATAGGAAAAAACTTGAGTACCTGATAATCATTCCATGACCTTGTCATCTCTTCATAGTAACCCACACTCCAGACCAAGAAGTAGTAAAGCGATTATCAGATTAAAGTAGTAACACGAAGACCTATTCAGATACAAGATATAGGTCAAATAGTAACTCTACAACATTTTAACATGTTAAAGAGGTATTAGTACTATACTCCCAGTGCATTCATTCAGTTGTCTTATTATTTGATGGAGTCTGTAAGTTACGATGATTTCTTACATGCGGTTGTTTTCGGTGGGAATGAATTCCAGGTATTTGGCAATGCCAACTCATGAGCAAGGGAGCCAATTGTCTGTCTCAATAGCTGAAACTAAACTTTTACTACTACCCCCCACTATTTTACTGTCTTAACATTCACATGTGGTTGTTCTTCTACTTAATCAGATATGAAATCAGAAGCTGATGAAATCTGATTGTAGCATAGAGATGGTTTATATGGAACAATGTATGGATTTCGTGATGCCATTTTTTGTTCGAGTTCTATTTGCGTCTATAATCGTTTAAATAAATTAATCAAGACTAGCCACCAATCAAATAATAAAGAATATCATTCTGATCAACGTTTTTTAATCAAAATGATAGGACAATATCTTTGGTCTGAATCCCGTCACCACGTGCATACATATATGAGTGGAGAAAAAGAAAGTTAAATGCAGAAAATAAAGTAAAAATCGATGAACAAGAGGGTTAGCTGGCTGAAATAGCAGAGTTCTTCCTCTCTTTCTATAATCTTATTTTCCTGCTTATTCTGCCTGTTATGTACTTATGTTGTTCTCTGGTTCCTAACATGATGACAACAGGTTCCTGAATTGTATGAACATATTATTAATTGAAAAAAAAAAATACTAGTTTGTCAAATTTTATTTCAACTGCATAGTAGTATGTATGTTTGAAAAGTTTCATGGGAAAATTTTCTTAACGAAAATTCAAATAGCCGATTTATCAAAGTACATTGTGAATGGTCGCGTGATTGCATTGGTTTCATAAGAGATTTCAGTATACTATACTTTCGGTGTATTTAGTAACTAATTTACACTTGCTTGTTATTTAAACACTATACATTTTTAATCAGTGATAGTAGGATGATAGTTTAAAATTTAAATATCAAAGGCTTCTGAGCAACATAAATCCGAACATCTTAAAAGAAAATCATATAATGCCGTAGCGAAAAAACCCCGACTATTATAAAATCTCCTATATCTTGCATGATCACAAGAAAATTAAGTCATAGTTTTGGCTCCTACTTCATACATCTCTTTTTAATTTGTATGTGGTACAAAGAACTAAGGTCCTCTTTAGATAAACAGCTTAATTTGTAGCTTATAGAATAAGCACATATCATAATAAGCGTTGATGTATAAGCTATTTCTAAAACAAATGATAAATAAAGTTAAATCATTTTTCGTATAAGTTATAAACTATTTTCTATAGAGGCCTACGGCCTAGCCTACGACATGTTAGGCCAGACTTTTTTCTTAAATAGAGAAGACCTAAGCTTTCTTTTAAGCCTATTTAGCTTAAAAGGTCAGGCCACAGACCTCTCAAAAAGCCTTTTAAGCCTATTAAGCCGACCTATTTAAATAATATGAATAATATTTTTTATTATTATATTATATTTTTTAGTTTGAATTAAAATATAAATTTGTAAACTTTTTTAATAATTTAAGCTTTATTAGTATACATTAATTTTTTGCATATATAAATGTATTATTATAAACTAAAATAGAAATATGATACAATATATAGTCGAATTCCCTAAAACCTCGTGTTGATTATCAAAAGAGAGTTTAATTTAATTGATCTATTAGTTCGCTAGTCCATTTAAACTTAAATTACATTGCTTATTTAAAGATGTTCATAAGATATAGGCTTTTAAACAGGCTAGCATGTCGTATCAGGCTTTCAGAAGGTCAGGCTCAAGTCTAAAAAGTAGGCCTATGACAGGCCGCATGCCAGGCTTAGGCTTTAAGAAAATATGGCAGGTCAGGCTTAGGCTTTACAAAGCCTAACTCGGCCTAACCTATTCTCATCCCTAGTAGTAGCTACAATCATTTCTAGTCTATAACGTCCATCAATCCCTCAATGCTGATAGTGACTCTTTTTTATTGACATAATATTAAGTATTTATAGAGACTGGTCTGAGATGACTGATATAACAATAGTAACAAGACATTTTAACTTAATGGACTATTTTGATTTACGTAGTGCACAATCAAGAATTATTTTGAATTTTGATACATTAAAAGACTATTATGACTACTTGTTACATTCAGAGACGAAAATGGTTATTAAAGCATTTATAGTTTACTTCTTTTTCTGCGTGGGTCAAGAAGCAAATTCTTTATTGTCTTAGAAACTCTTTAGGCATCTATCAATTGTTCACAAATACGTTAAATTTTTTATAATACTTACAACTATCGCTTGTCGTTGAACGTCGTTTAACTACCGTTCGCTCATAATGAGAGACTTAATTATTTCATTCCAACACAAAGAGGGTTTAAGTTCAAAAAATTGTTGTTTTCTGGAAACAGTAACTATCGTTCAACAGCGAACAATAGTTAGTTGTTGAGTGTATTTTTGAAAATTTGAAGTGCTTGTGAACAATTGTTAGATGCCTAAAGAACAATTTTCTTATCTTAAGGCCGATTTTACAAAGGTCCTATCCAACATAACTTTTTACTTGCCTCAGATCCTCTATGACTTGTAACACCTCAATAACTAGTAATGCCTTCCAATGACCACCGGATCCATACATTGAAGGAGATCGTCTTTAAGGTTCCTTCCATCTCTCCAACAACTCGTCTCCTACGTCTATAAAAACCATCATTCATGACAATGCAAGGTAAACAATTCTTTTTACCTTGGAATGTTGGCTTAGGACTTTGAAGTGTGTTCATCTCAAGATCTCAAGTTTGATTTGAAGGTGAGAAAAACACAAGAAGGGGGGTTGAATTGTGTTTTCTTTTTCTTCGTTTTGTCCTACTGAAGTCACTGAACAGAAGCAGATAGAGTTCAGCTTCTGAAGTGATAATCAGAATCAAAATGCAGCGGATAAAACAGAGAGAGAGAGAGAGAAGAAAGACACAAAGCAATTATACAGGTTCCTTCCACAAACCGGAAGTAGTCCTCTCCCCCTTGCACTTCCAAGGAGAGTTCACTAGAAAATGTAATATCTAAAGGAAAATCGAAACGTTTTCAGAATAAAGCAGCGGATAAAATTCGATTTTCTTTCCTTGGATCATTACGAATTAACACATGAATCAGTGATTCGATTGTTACCTCGAAGTGTGGAATCTGAAAGCT
>Ga0315914_1004903_pt1 | contig 19774 bp, 5 predicted proteins | sample MpolenodulesMG_FD_203920 | JGI IMG/M metagenome (GOLD analysis project Ga0315914, IMG submission 203920) | Medicago polymorpha root nodule microbial communities from Los Angeles, California, United States - elongated nodules | ecosystem: Host-associated > Plants > Roots > Nodule | place: USA... | reverse complement strand
GGAATACAAATCAATGTTTCAATTCCATGCACGTGTGCTTCATTGGATCTCTCACAGTTATAGATTTGAAGTTCATGTTTACTATTCAACCAAAGAACAGAATCTAAAGCAAAAGCTTTACCAGGTAATGAAATTGAAGAAGCATTACCTACGGAAAAATTTCGAGTCAACGACATCACGTAGAACCATTCAGCATCTTTGTTTGCACACGTGGTACTGTCGGTTTGTTTATTTGAAGGTGTTGTTTCTTTGGTTCCTTGGAAATAGCCTTCACCCCAAGATAAGAAAGGTTTACCTTTTTCATCTTTTGTTGTTTGCCATAAAATAGCGTAGACCCAATTTTCGGTTTGGGTTTGGAGTAGAAATTGAAGCTTTTGTTGAAGGGTTTGTGTTTGTGGTGAAGGGTTTTCATGAGAAAGTGATATCATAGAGGAAGATGAAGATGGTGAGATAATGAAATCTTTCATAGGTAATAAAGTATAGGAAGCAAAGATATTATTGTGATTGATTAATAGAGTAAAAGTGGAAGTTTTATTGTTGTACGGATGAATATTCTTTTCTTTCGTTCTTCTTTTTCTTTAATATGAAAAGGAAAGAGTGTGTAGATAGGATTGGGAGAAGATATGAAGATTTCTGAGCATAAGTGGAAGGATTTACTTGACTTTATATGGGGAGGAAAGAGTACGGTTAAAGTTTGGATGCAAATAATGTTGAGGTGCAATCCCCTAAAAAAACAAAGAATTTGAGGTACAATGACGCATATAAATAAAGAGTAATGTTAACACCACTCTCTTTTGTACATCTTTTTTAATACTCACTTTCTTATAAGTTTAAATCGTCGTAGGTTTACACTTTGAAAATTGAACTTACACAAAGTAGTGGAAAATAGTGAGATATACATTAATTTCATCCAATAAAAAAGAGTATTAGAGAGGGTGTAAAAAAGTGAGAGTTGCTTGCATTTCTTATAAATAAATCATTGGAATACAAGCGATATGGGTTCTTGTGTATAAAGAAGTAGAATTTTTGTAGACAAAAATGTTAATATGTTAATTGCTTTTTTTCTTGAAATTTTAGTTTCAATTAGTTGAACTATTCAACACCTTATCGTAAAAAAAAAAACCTCTTGTGTGAAGAAGTAAAAATTTAGGAGAAAATCTTCAATGGTTACAACTCCAAGTAAAAATTATTTGAATATACATACAAATAAAAATAATTAAAAAGAAATAAATTAAACGATAAAATATGTGACTAAACTACTTTCTCTTTTACCTCAGAGCGCTTAAATGGGTTAATGCGTCTCTCTTTTTGGTAAATCATGGTTCTGGGTTCAAATTCAGTATTGAGCATATTAGGAAGAGTTTGTTGTCCATTTAAATCAGATCGAGAGATTAGTCTCTACAGTTGCGCGCAGATGATACATGAATTACGCCAAAAAAAACTACTTCTCTTTTAATTATTTTCATTTAAGTGTGTTTTCAAATAATTTTCATTTGGAGTTATGATCATGAAAGCTCAAATCAAATTTAATGGGAAAATTTCAGGTGATATCATGAGAAAATCACAAAGACTAATTAAATAAACTGATTTCTTCTAACAAAAAAAATTGATTCCTCTCATTGGATTATGAAAATTGTTTTTCTGACTTCAATAACTTACTAATAACACATGAAAGTTAGAATTTACCCCAGCGGTATACCGCTGGCAAATCTGGCAACAGTTAACTACTGTTGGCTCCAGCTGCAGTTAACTACCGCTGGCTCATCTGCACTTAAGTTTTGTTCATCAATTGTGATTTTGTGCGTTTCGGTCGAAAAATTTTAAAAAAAATCGAGACTTACTCGGAATGCTACGAAACTTTGCACATCCTAGGTGTCTGTAAAGTTTTGTAGCATTCAGGCTAAGTCTCGATTTATTTTTATTTTTCGACCGAACCGTGCAAAATTGCAATTTTTTTCGAAGTGCAAGTCCGGAAATGTGACCTAGTGGTTGAATTTTTTCACGATTTTTTCACTCATGTTTAGGACAAAAAAAGAACATCTCCCACAAAATTTTTGAATTTTTCGACAAGGGACGGATTAAAAATGAACTTTTAACGCGCCTAAAACTCAAGACACCAAAACATCAAAACATGAACCTAGAAATTGAATTTTGAGTTGTTTTATTGCAAACACCTCTATAAAAATACATATAGAGGATCTTCAAATTTAAGTAGTATTTCGATTAATCCTCAATTTATTTTGAATTTTTTACCTAAACGCGTAAAATCGCAATATTTTTCCAACTGTGCGTCCAGAAAAGTTATATAGAGGTTGAATTTTTTCATTATTTTTTGCACACATGTTAAGGACATAAAAAAACATTTCCCACAACAAATTAGAATTTTCCAACAACGGATGGATTAAATATGAATTTTTAATGCGCCAATAACTCAAGAAACCAAAACATCAAAACGCCGACCTAGAAATTGAATTTTGAGCTGGGTTTTTGCAAACAGCTCTATAAAAATACAAATATTTCGTAGAATTTCGAATAAGTTTCAATTTATATTGATTTCTCGACCGAAACGCGTAAAATTCGGTCGAAAAATCACAATTAATTGTCTTCCAGAAACTGCACTTAAGTGCAGCAAAACCAGTTGTAGTTACCGCTGGGGTAAATTCATAACTTACATGTGTAATTAGGAAGTTATTGATGTTAGAAAAGCAATTTTCTTAGATTATTAACTATCTTATCATTGTTTGTTGGTTTACAAACTTTTTAACGCCGATGAAATAATTAAGAGTGGGTGGGAGTTGAGTTTTTAATATTTGAACACTCGCATTGTTTATCATCTATACTATATATATCTTATTTATTTGTAATACATTAGTCCTTTATCTTTTTTTTTTATTTTATTTAGGTTCTTTATCCATTAAAATATGCATAAGTTATTCCTTTTGTTCATCTTTTTATTAAAAATCATGAAAATATTAATTTTATTTATTATTTTTTTAAAGAATTAATATCTTTTTTTTTTATAAAAAATAAACAAATTCATAAATCATATGAACATCTCCATCTCCATCCTCATCTTCATCTTGTTCCTTAAATCAAAAAATTTTCCATCCAAATACACCTTCATATTCCTTAAATATTTTCACTTCCATCTTCTTCTAAACACAAAATTCAAAATTCTCAAATTTCATAAACTTTTAAGTTTACCAATCTCATAATCCCAAATTCTTGAGTTTACTAGATATTAATTCATTGCAATACTTGAGTTTAACTTACAACCAAATTACTGGAATCCAAGTGCAGAATCTCTAACTGATAGGGGAATGTAGAAATTTTTAGTATCCCCCCACTTGATAGATTGTTAGATAGTACTAACAAGTTTTTCAAAGATAAAAACCCTGACATGTCAGGTATCGTGCTGATAATTAAGTTAGTATTCAAATTCAAATTTTGCAATGAGTACTTGGCACACCCAACAGATAAATTATGAAGTATAACAGAAAAATCTGCATTCAACTTGTTGCTTGACAGGTTTCCAAATGAATTTGGAATTCCACCTTCTAAAGAGTTGAACTAAAAAAACATCGATTCCAATTTAGATGGAAGATATCTGGCATCATTCGGCACCTTCCCACTTAATAGATTACTTGTAAGGTCGATTGTTATTAGAGATGGGAGTATTGAAAGGTTTGGAAATATGCCAATTTGGTTGTAAGTTAAACTCAAGTATTGCAATGAATATCTAGTAAACTCTCGAGAATTTGGGAGTATGAGTTTGGTAAATTTAGGGTTTATGAAATTTGGAGATTTTGAATTTTGTCTTTGGAAAAAGATGGAAGTGAAAACATTTAAGGAATATAAAGATGTATTGGATGAAAAAAAATTGATTTAAGGAAGATGAAGATGATGAATACAAGGATGAAGATGTTCATATGTTTTATGAATTTATTTTATTTTTATTAAAAAAAGATTTTATAAAAGAAAGTTATTAATAAAATTAATATTTTCATGTTTTTTAATAGAAAAATGAACAAAAAGATTAACTTGTGCACATTTTAATAGATAAAGGACCTATAAAAGACCAATGTTTTACAAATAAATAAGGTAAAAGATCTTTAGTGTAATTTTGCCAACAAAAAAAACTCGTTTTTGGCTAGTTTTTTCTTCTTTCAAAATTACATAAACTTTCAATTCAATTAGCACATTTAACAAATAGATAAGAGTAAATTAAAAATACTAAAAAAAATGTAACAAACTTATCTCGAGTATATGTCCAGATTTTTTTCCTTATCCTTTAAAGAAGATAATGGAAGGGAGTAAATTCAAATAGTAAAACAAGTGTAATAAACTAATCCAAGCATATGTTCAGTTTTTTTCCTTTATCCTTTAATAAAAAGTGTAACAAACTAGATATAGTATATTTATACTATATATAATTAAAGAGAATACATGAGTTTGAGCTGACTTTTTCTTACCTATTTTATCATTCATTTAAGTTATTTAATTTACTATTTTATCCTTAAATAATATTAATTAAAATATAAATAAAAATTAAAATCTCATTAAAATTGGATTACCCCACAATATAAAAAGGAGATAAAAGATTTTCGACCAAATTTTTTACTGTTTCAATGATACCCTTAAACAACTCATTATATTAATGTTATATTGTTGGTGTTATTAAAAAAGATAATAATTTATATTATATTTGTATTTGTTAAAATATTCTTGTCATTGAAAAAGATAAACATGGTTTCATTAAAAAATATATCCTTATTTGTTAATTTTGTTAGGCCTGCAGCAACTTAACCTAATAATTTCCCTCTAAAATGTTGCATTAGGTTAGCAGCAATTTAACCAAACAAATTTCACCTAAAATCCATCGCACCAATTTAACCTAACAAATTCCCTCTAAAATGCAGTAATTCATAATATATTTCCTCACTGATGAGCTTTTCATTCCTATCATGTTGTGTCATCGTTTGTATATATCTATTGTTTTTGTAGACTTTTTTTTTGGCAAGTTGTTGTACACTTATTTAATACATTTATAAATAGAATACCCTAATTTCCATGCAAACTCATCTACCCTAATTTTCATGCAAACTCATCTACCCTAATTTTCATGCAAACTCGACTATATATAGCAAACCCTAAACCATGTTTCTCTCAAAGAAAAAACCCTAAACCGTGGTGAATATATCAATGTGACGTCTAACGTCGTATATGAGGAAGTATTTCACAATGTGTGATGAAACCACTTGCCAATGTACTAAAATTTTCATATTTCTTTTACCTAATTATTGATAGGATTACCGAATTTTCTTTTATAATATTTTCATATTTTATACATTTTATGAAGTGTTTTATTTTATCTACTATGGATTATCATCTTTTCTTTTATTCACCGTTACCAATTATATATTGCATTTTATTATTCGTATGTCAATCTCTTGACAATAAAACCGTGCGACGCATGGGTCAATAATCAGGTAAGAATTTATACTCCCTTCGTCCTTTTTAAGTGCCTTTTTAGAGTGAATATTTTGTTTCTATTTAAATGACTTTTGGTATTTTAAGGGTACGATTTGTCAATTATACCCTTTGTCAATTACCCTTATCTTTTTCAATAAAACTAATTAATACTATCTATTTGAAAAACTAAAGTTTGTTTTTTTAAACAAAGTTTGTTTCTTGTTATATTCAAATTCAAACAATATTTTGTTACAAACAATGGTTTTAAGAAGAGTTAAAATTCAATAAATAAGATGAGTAACAATTGTTAAAAAATTTAAGTGCAAAATAAAAGAACAGATTTGAGCGAAGAAAAATAAAAGACTACATGAATGTTCAAAAGGAAGAAAAAGTGGAAGATTAATTGGAATTGATATAAGAGACAGTGCACAAAAAATAGGAATTTATTGGAGAAAAATATAATAACTGACAAATTTTTTTTTTTTGAACAAGGAAAAATGTATTATATTAACACTGCTATAGCAGTCTCCTCAGCACAAGATGTGCCGAAAAAACTACTAAAAAACAAGCAGTTCACACCAAATACAAAAAGTGTCTATCCAATGCCTAAACACGACAAAGGACTCGACCACCACAAATTTTCACCAAATACAAAGCTAGCATTTTTGACTTTCAACCACCACAAAGAATAATATTTTACTTTGTCTAACAGTTGATCTATAGAGCATTCTTTTTGTTTAAATAATCTATTGTTTCGCTCATTCCATAAAATCCAAGCAGTAAGAAGCCAAATCAGCTGAAGAAAAGACCTCCGCGATTTCAAACCACCTGTATAATTAGTAAACTGAATAAAGTGATCTGAGATATCTTGATGGTCAACACCATTGAAACCAATCCAAAACCGCACTAAAGGCCATAATGACCCAATGCAAGTACACGACAAAAACAAGTTACGGGCATCCTCCACCTGACCGCATCCAGAAACACACAAGCTCGCATCTGTATCAATTACTCCACGCGCCCTCAAATTAAATTTAGTAGGAATTGCGATCATGGTGCAGTTGCCAAGCTAAAATAGGCACTTTTAAGGGAACCTGCTTATGCCAATTTAAATCGACATCAAGCAAAACCTGTGGATTATCCTGAGCTGTGAGCATATCATACACACACGAACAGAGTAACCTCCAGAAGGATCCGGAAGCCACTGCCACACATCATACGAAAGAGACTGCAAAGAAACGTCAAGAAGGAACAATGTACACTCCTTTAGTTACTCTTCCTCCCACACCCACAACCTCCTACGCCACTGCCAAGCCTCACCACCTTCCCCTCAACCCTGTAAAAACATGTCTTTAACCGTAATTGACTTATTCGCAGCTAAATCAAATAACCTACTAAAGCTCACCTGAAAGAAACATCACCACACCAACGATCATGCCAAAAAAGAGTGGTCTCCCCATCACTCACCCGCCGCACCACACAGTCACTAAACCATCCATCTCCGGCACCACCTACCTCATCCTTAATCTTCACTATCTCCTTCCACCACATAGAACCACTCTGAAGAGATTATACATGATGGAGCCTTGAAGAAAGAAATAGCATAGACAAGCAGAGCTGTCAGGACAGACTTTCGAAGAATCAAGCAGCCACCGAAAGAGAGAAAGATAACATATTAAATTTATTGGAAAGATAAAGTGTGTGAAAAAAATAAAACTTTATTGGTGGATTAAAATGAGGTGTAATAGAAAGAAAATGTGCAAAAATGCACATCGCTAATTTAATGTTGATTTTCTAAAAAGACACTTAAAAATAAACCGACAGAGTATTATAATTGTTGTTATTGAAAAAGATAAACATAGTTTATTGGGTTTATTATTTATTTTTTTTGTACTGGGATTTGTTACAATTTGAAAGTTACAAATTTATACTTATAATTTTAATCAAAATCAAAATTTTATATAAAATATCGTTCATAAATTAAACATTTTAGCACAATCAAAAGAGCGGAAGCCGCTAGTAATTATAATGTGAATATTGTTGTTTTTCTGCCACTAATTTCTTTAAAAAAAAGTTATATTTATGTAACATAAAATTTGAGTTATGTCATTAATCAATTTCACAACTTCGTTAACTACAAAAATATATGTTGTTAATCATATTTTTAACATGAATTTCATTAGTCACTTTCGCTACTTCATTAGCTACAAAAGTAGAAAGTATTAACAGTGTATTTTCATAAATATATGTACTTTGGTCTTTTTTTTTATGCTTAACGTCGTTGTAAAATTGGTTAATGATTTAACTTAAACTTTGTGTTACAAAATCCTCCTTTGTATTTTTTTAAAATAGAAATTAAAAATTTGCCCAACAAAATGAGTGTACTGTTCACCGTACTTATACCATAAACAGTGCCCAAATGTCGTATTATTGTCAATTATGTTCAAATAACTTGCAAACAAGAATTTTGGAACGGCCTATCGCTTATGATAGCCAAGTTTTTTTTTAGATTAGGTGACCTATGATAATAATGTAGTTTTGTTTTAAACATTTCTGGTGCATATAGTTTCACTTAGTACTATGGTTGTTGTCCAAATTCATTTTCTCTCACACACGCGTATGAGTACTAAATTGTGAGTGGCATCCGTTCATATTTATGGTGTTCATGAACTCCACGATTATGGTTGTGGAAAGGTCAACAATTTGGAGAATAATTTCTCTTATCATTTCATCAGAAAATAAAACTAATCAATGAAAGTGTCCTACAAAATACAGTATACAGTGGAGCTCTTATATAAATGCTCAAAGAGATAATTTAAACGAATCTTAATATATATAAATGTTAAACAGTCCTAATTAACCCTAATCCCGACTTTTTTAAGGGATTTGAAAAATATTTATGAAAAAAATTCTCTCCAAAGATTCAAACCCACACCATATTGGTTACTTGAAAGCACTTTGACCAACAAGCCAATTGTTGTTTTTGTGATATTATTTGGTTTCCACTATATGATATCCAATATTAAACTCCTTTTCAAAAAACCAATTAATTCCTTTTCCTTTCTTTCCGAACGGTTTTAAACCCTTTTTTCTCCTTTCTCCTTCGCAATTTAAACCCAAAAGTCTGTGTATTTTGAACTATTTAATTAGCTCATTGCTTAAATTTTGTATAATGAGTTCCAGCTTCTGTGCATTTTGCTCATTGTAGTCTTTATTGAAATGTTATACATAATTCATTTAAACATGTCGACAACTAATAATATAATTTGATGCTTATATATGAAAATCGAAACAAACCCGTGCGATAGGTCTAGTTTCAAGCAAAGAAAAAACACATAAACTCACCCTAAAATGGAATGCCTGACCTAAACAGCTTAAGAAAAAAAGGCACCTAGCTGAATATTGGGAGAGGATTCGGTGCATTTGGCTTCGGTGTCTTTTGATGTCTTTAGTTTATTTTAGATGAGAGAGAAGGTTGGATGAATGATTAAAATAAATTAATTAGATGAGAGAGAATTAATGGTTTAGAGAGAAATAAAAACAAAAGCCACCAAAGACACCGAAAGACATTGACTCTTCTCCCATACCATATTACAGTACTAACACCAATAATGCAAGTTGTTGCTGTGACCGGGTGGATGTGGATGAATGGAATTTGAGTGTTTAATCCTTCTACGAAACAATAATGAATTAATTATATTTTGCCGAAAAAATAATGAAATAATTATATATTAATAATTAATTACACGTGAATAGAACATAAGTGGACAGCAATCTGCGCTAATAGATATTTTTAGATGGTGAAACCAATTCTCGTAAATACAATATTAATAGATCTATGAGACATAACATTGTTATGTGTATTGTTATGTGTAAGAAGTAACAATCTTTCGTGTTAAAAAGTCAAAAGTGACAAAAGAAAATAGTATAAAAACATGTTGATTGTTTTGTTTATTAAAAATAAGGTTATACTAACATGTATCATAAAAGTATACGTAAAGATTCAGTAAATAACAATTATTTATGAGAAATGATTAATATAGTGAAAACAAATTCAATCATAAAAGTATACGTAAAGATTCAGTAAATAACAATTATTTATGAGAAATGATTAATATAGTGAAAACAAATTCACAAAGTGCTCACGAAGGGTTTTTTGTCACTAAATATTTGAAAGTTTGACAAGAAATCACACCCCACTAGTGTCGTTTTTTCCGGACAAGGGGAGTTTGTATTGGTAAACACTAATTCGGGATGATATTCACTCTAAGAGCCTTCATGATAAATAGCACTTCTTACTATTTATTGATAAAAAAAATTATTTTTTTGTTTTAACCTATACCGTGTTGCATATGATAGACAAACATGTGTCCTAAAACATATGCTAACATTTTCCATCAAAAAGTCTGATATATATGAGTGGTAGATAATTAAATGACATTATTAGATCACTCAAAAAAGTTTCCATGAACCTAAATTATTCACCCACATAAATGAAAATAAAATAAAATAAAAGAATCAATTTGATTAATTAATTATTGTTGAAATATCTAAATGATGTTTATTTGTGTGTTTAACTTATTTTGATTTGTGGTTGTAACCACACAATAATTATCCTCGAGTGTTATATTAGATATAAAAAAGTTGGTTACACTAATTAGTTATAGTTGATAACAAGGTAATAAAAAACGGACATGACCTTGAATTGGTATAGGAAAGAGTTCAAGATTCAAAGGTTAAATCGAGATCAGACTGTTGTTCGACTGGTTATAATTAGTCGGTATTATTATAAGTTGGTTTTCTCCATCAAATTGATCGGGTGTAAGTCTCGTTCTTGGTACAATCGGTCGGTCCATTCTAATTAGGGGTAGTGTTCATGGTCAAATTGAGACAATTTTGTCCAAACTTGTCACCGATGTAATCAAACTGATCAATTTGTTTGGGTTGGGTAACAAACTAGTTTTTTTTTTATGTCAACCCAATGATGACTGAGTTTGTTTGGGTCAACGGTCATTACATGTAACTTTTTAAAAAAATTAATGAAATGACGTTTTATTTCATAAAATTCAATCAGTTAAACTATATTTTAGTATTTAAAACCTTAATACTTAAATTCACTTGAAACACTTCAAAATTAACAAATAAAAGTCTTAAACTGTATTATCAAAATAAAATAAAAAATTACATCTCTTTTGAACGATAGGCTCATTATATAAACAAACTACTTCAAGGTTAAACGGGTTGGTTCAGATTGAACCCAAACTTAAGTGATCCGGGCAAACGGTGGATTAGGTTGAACATATCACCCCAAACCTTTGAACATCCCTAGTTATGGTTTTAATCGCCTAGGTTAATAGTTAACTAACTTTTTACATCTAATATGTTATGGGGCATGCGATAACATTTATTAAATGTCAATACTAGATTTCAAACGTTATATAATATTTTACAATATGCTTGTGGGAAATGGATTCTCTCCATTGAAATTGTCTCAATTTTTTGTTTCAATTGTTACATCTTAACTACAAACTCAATATCCTCTTTTCTTTATAATTTTAAATCTTTTTTGTCTCTCATGTTTAACGGTGTAGATGTAACAATTGAAAAAACTCGAGAGAATTTCACTAAACTCATGTTTATGGAGTTCAACGATCGCCACATAAAAATATATATCTCTAAGAAATATCCCTAATTATGATTTTTTTTTTTTTTTTGCAAAATCATTAAAAAAAAACTTCTCTAAATTATTGAATATTAAAATTGTTTTTTTAAAATCCATAAGAAATGGACTCTTAAAATTGTCTCTCCACTTGTTGGTTGGGGGTCACGTGCTATATATATCTAATGTCTATACTTCTTAGTGCAACATGTGTTTGGAGAAGCAATGGCTCTTCAAAAATGGTCTCATGAACAAATTATAGGAGCTTTATCTTCTCCCTTTTGTCTATCTCTTTTTTTCCTTGTAAGTGTGTTGTTTGTGTTTAAGTTTGCCACTGGAAAATCCAAAACTAATCTAAAACAACTTCCATCTCCACCTAAACTACCGATCATCGGTAATCTTCATCAGCTAGGCACACTTCCACACCGTTCTCTTAGAGACCTTTCACTCAAATATGGTGAAATGATGTTGTTGCAATTGGGACAAAAACAACCTCCAACTCTAGTGGTTTCATCAGCAGATGTAGCCATGGAAATCATGAAAAATCACGATCGAGTTTTTTCAAACCGACCTCAACATATAGCTCCAAAAATCTTATTGTATGGATGTGATGACGTTGGTTTTGGACTTTATGGAGAAAATTGGAAACAAAAAAGAAAATTATGTGTTTCAGAACTTTTGAACATGAAAAGTGTGCAATCATATCATTTCGTTAGAGAAGAAGAAGTTGAAGAATTGGTTAATAAGTTACGCGAAGCTAGCTTGAATGATGCATGTGTGAATTTGAGTGAGATGATTATTTCAACATCAAATGATATTGTTTGTAAATGTACTCTTGGAAGAAAGTATGAAGGAGATAATGAAGGCAACGTGAAAGAATTAGCAAGGAAGGTTATGATTTATCTTCAAGCTTTTGCAGTTGGAGATTACTTTCCTTCTTTGGGTTGGATTGATGTTCTTAGTGGAAAAATTAGGGAATTTAAGGAAACTTTTCGAGAGCTTGATAGTTTGTTTGATCAAGTGATTGAAGATCGTTTGGCTTTGAGGAAGAAGATGGAAAATGATCAATTCAAGAAGAAAGGATTTGTGGATATTCTCCTTCAACTCCAAGAGGGTGGCATGCTTGGCTTTGAGCTCTCCAATAGTGATATCAAAGCACTTCTAACGGTTCTCTCTCTTTTCTCTCTTTTTTTGTCTCATTTACACTTTCACTTCCTCACTAGAAAATAAATAAGATTGAACAATTCGATTTTCACATAATTAATCATGGTAACAACTCATCACAACCGATTTGGTTAACCTGGTGATATTGACTTAGAACTTGAGAATGTGCTCCTCTTCGAGATCTCAGGTTTGATTCTCAATAGTACCAATTTAGGTAGATTAATTTAGCTTCTTAAAAAAACAACTCACCACCCAAAAAAATTATCATAGTAACAACATTCTAGTTAATTTACATTAGCAAGATTAAATAAAAATATAATCTGATACTGCTTTAGAAAATAATATATTTTGATACTTCTCTAACTTTTCCATTACCTAAGATTAGGCAAAAACTACCTCTCGTCTGTTTTTAGTAATTGAACCGTCAATATATTTCTAAGGGTTTGGAGGCCCTCCAAAAGGCCTGGAACACCCTCCCAAAGGGCCCCAAGGCCTAGGCGCGTCCTTCCAAAGGCGCCGCCTCAATCAGCCTCTAGAGCTCGGCAGAAAGACTTAAAAGCCTTCGTTGCTTGGGGCTTAAGTCACGGAAAATCAAGCCCACAACATGTTATAAATACATCTCTTGAGAGTCTTCTCAAAACATGATCAATACAGTACTAAACTCTAATATATGATATTGTACTTATCGCAAGTACGGTAATAAACAATTGAGTTAGGTGAGGTCTACCACATCCCTAAGAAATATTGAGTAATTGTGTTTTATGGAAAATATTGAATCTTTTGTAAATATTATGTCTTTATTTAAATTATTTTATTATGTCTTTGCAAGTGGTCCAAAGCATTAACAAGTTTTTCATTTAACACAAAAGGTTTTTTTTAGATTGTCTTTGAAGAATGGTGGATAATTTACCCACCAACCAATGAAAATGAGCAATTTATTGGTGGGATCAAGATCGTTCATTGATACCACCTAAAAAGGTGAATGTTCATTGGTTGAGGTAAATTACTCATCATTCTTCTATGGGTACCCTAGTTGTTACCCAAAAAGAAAAAACTAACTATATACAATTGTTAGGATATGTTTGTTGGAGGTACCGACACAGCCTCAGCAACATTAGAATGGGGAATGTCAGAGCTTATGAGACATCCAGCCATAATGAAGAAAGCGCAAGAAGAAGTAAGAAGAGTTGTAGGCAATAAGTCAAAAGTTGAAGAAAATGACATCAATCAATTGCATTATTTAAAGTGCGTAGTGAAAGAAATTCTAAGGTTACGTCCAGCTACTCCTCTTATGGCTCCACGTGAGACAATATCTAGTGTGAATCTCAAAGGGTACAATATTCCTGAAAAAACAATGGTATTTGTAAACTCATGGGCAATACAAAGAGACCCTAAAAATTGGGAAAACCCTGAAGAGTTCATGCCAGAGAGATTTGAACATAGCCAAATTGATTTTCAAGGTCAAGATTTTCAGTTTATCCCATTTGGTTTTGGGAGAAGAGGATGCCCTGGAATGAATTTTGGAGTAACTACTGTTGAATATGTGCTTGCTAGCCTTCTTTATTGGTTCAATTGGAAGCTACCATTTGAAACAAATTATAATGAACAAGATATAGATATGAGTGAGGTATTTGGACTTGTTGTGACAAAGAAAGAACCACTTCGCCTTAAACCAATAGCATTTTCATTGTAATCTACTTTCCAAGTATTTTGTGGTTAAAGTGATTATATATTGTTGTAACTTTAATTATCTTGCCTTTTGTAAGTTCAAAGGTGTTTCTTGTTTTGGATGATAATAATAATAATATTGAGTATTGCTCTCCATTTTCATGACACTATAGTTTTTGGAAGATGACAAAAATAGGTATGTGTCGTGATGTACAAGCTAGCTATAGGTTTGGCAAAAATAGGTGCTTCTTTCATTTCAGATATATACAACTATTCATTGTTGGATAACTAATTTATTTGATTTATATTATAGATCATATTCATTAGTTATTTAATAAATTTAAAAATAATTTTTTTTATAGTTAAGACTAGTGGGAGTTTGTGTTGTGATGGATAGCCTATAGGTTTGATCTTGGAGATACATGAGACTCTAGTAGTAAAGACAATGTATTTTATTAGATGGTATATTGACATGGAGATACATGACATCATGTATAACTCTCCAAACAATTTGCTCACATTATGTAACCCATGGTCCAAAATAAGTTTCAATAAGTCAAGAATTTAAAGAATGTGTGAGCCAACTCTGGTGACAACTAAGTCACCAATACTTCACAAGGTGTGCAAGGATACCAATATCAAGCATGTGTTGTTGATTAAGGCCATTTAGTTATTACATCAGTAGGACCTCAACCAATTCCTATAAAATTGGCGTCTGCTACACCTTATTCTCAGTCTGGGAATAAGGATAATGAAATAAGACGAGAAGCTCTTCTAAAGGTTAGTAGTGAAAAAAAATGTCAAATATAATTCTCACTTCTCCCTTAAGGAGATCACAAAACCTCTTAAAGAAAGAAAAGTTACAACCATCTAACCCCTGACACTCTTTTTCCCATCTGACCTAGCCACCACCGCTTTTATCTCCCCGAGAACGAAAAGGGAAGACAAATTTGTGTCATTCGAAGCTCTAATTCACCACTTCACCAAGACCATGGTGGTCGAGCCAGTAGTTGTTGAATATGAGCGGTTTTGGCCCCCACAGTTGGGACAAGTTCCTCATCACAATGGGGTAGTGAATTGAGACACCCCTAGGGAGAGCTCATTGGCTCACGAAATCCCACAACTCCCACCACTCGTCCAACACCAAAAAGCGATCCCTCAAAACGTTGTGCAACCATTAGAACGGAACCAAGTAAACCGACAACCTAGAAGGGGAAGGTCTACCAAGCCCATAAGGGAGACAAAGTTACCAAATTTCTGAGAGTCGTCATTTCCCCGCTCTTGCTCGCTTCGAAAAATCCCTTCTTTCCCCGAATTAAATCTCCAACAACGCATCACACATCCCACATCACTTTTTCCATGCCAGGGAACCTTTAAAATAAACATTCACCACAAAAGCAACGAGAACACGTAACCCCCAATCGAGACACACCCCAACGAAACCCAAACCATAAAATAAAAACATTGTCTTCCCTCTAGGACCATACCAGATAGATAGGATACCATTTATATTCTCGACTGACGAACAAAACTTCACTTGCAAAAAAAAAAAAAAATACCCTACAAAAAATGGTAGAGGCCCTCTTGCACTACCTCCGACTTAGTTTCATAGTTTGCAATAAAATTTAGATGTTTAGAAGAAATAAAATCATTTACCTTATTATTCTTAATCATACCCCCTAAATTTCTAACATTAATGAATCATGTAATCATTTGATTACGAGGACTATCAATAAGTTTATATCATTATATAAATTAAAGTGTATTTTGTTTTTGGTTGTCAACAGTGGTGGTCAGACCCGTTAACTTGTTTGGGTATCGGCTAATTACTTGATTGTGTAATTGCTTAACAGAAACTCTGTATTTTAAGCGACTTATCTAGTACGTCTTGTGCTAGAGAAGCGTATACATACCATTTTTTATTCTTAAAAAAAAAAATAGTGTATTATTAGTCCTTGTAATCAACTTTTCTCCTATCATTTTCAGATAATCGATTTATCTCTTCATTTATTTATTTTTGAATTTTTTTTTGGTCAAGTATCGTAGTTGTTAGAAATTCACTTCTTAAGATAAAATAAGTGACACATTCAGAGTTTGAACCATGACAACTGAGTTAAATTTGCAAAAACTTTCAAAACATTCGTTGAAATATCATTTCTTGCATTTTTTTAATAAAAAAAAAACCGTCTTTTGTCAAATGGTAGGTGGCTGAAACATCTGCACGTCATCATTTTAATTATTCAGATGACATTTTTTCTGGACAAATCTTGTGGCATTTTATTTTTTTTGGATAAATCTTACTTAATCATAACTCAAATGAAAAATATTTAAACATACACGTGAAAAAAAAAGCAAATAGTATAATTTCATCATTTTTCAATACTGAATTTTTTTCTTTTAACTTTTTATTTTCATATGCTCCAATATTTTTCATTTAAAGTTGTGACTGAGTAACATCTGCTCTACCTTTTAAATAACACGTGGATATGCTTACCGGTTACCACTTACCACAGGTGTAATGTGCAAGATAGAAGTAACTTTGAAAAATGAATGATATATAAGTATTTTCAGCTTTTTATTCAACGTACTTGTGTAAGGACTAAGGACTAACTCTTAAAAGTTGATAACACTTTTTTCCTAATGACTAAGGACTAATTTCTTCAATATGACGTAGTAAATAGGAACTTTACATGAAACTTTTTTTGAAGTAGCGTCTTTAATTTATTTTTTTATCAAACTACTTTACTTAAAAAAAATCATAAGTGTTTTATTTTTTGTTTCTTTTCCGTTCTTAAGAATGAGGTAAGACTTTTTAGATTGGTTGACCATTTAACCAATCTAAAAAGTTATACATGGTTGTTTAAAACAACGAGACTCCGCAGTCCTAAACAACAAAAAGAAAATTCTAAAGTTTCTTTTTAAAGTAGAATAGTTTGATGATAAAAAAAAACCAAAAAGGACTATTTAAAAAAAATCAATTATACATGGCCATATTTATTTTACTTCTTTTGGTGATAGAACTGATTATTTTGACTATTTTTTTATTTATTTTAGAAAATGGTTATTTTGAGTACTTGAAAAGTGATGTATGATAATTATGGTTTTTTGTCTATATAGTGAGATTGGATAAATGATAGGCCAGTTGTCACCGACCCAAAACACATTACAAATACAAGCAAATCCAAAATGATTAGGATTATGTGATTTTATAAAGGGAAAGTCATTATCATGACTTATTCTCTATCTCTCTTATATATTAGTCTCTCATCTTAATTTTTGTTTCTCTTTCATCTTACTCTCTTATAAAACACGCTAGATATACCCGTCATAATGTAATAAGTGTAATAAAATGGATAATAGATAAACAACGAGATCAACAAACTTTAAATTAAAATAACTTTTGTCCAAATTAGAATTGAAATAAATACCACCATCCTCTTGAGATGGAGTACTAAACATGAATGGTACTTGTGCGTACATGCACAAAAAATTAAAGTAAAAATACTAACAATTAAGTAATATATCTTTTAAAATGATTAAATGATATATATTTTTATAACATGTATGTGATAAATCATTCGATAAACAAACATCAACATTTAAAAAAGAAACATACTCTCTCCGGTCTCAAATATAAGAAAAGATTCATTTTTTAGGTTCATTGAGTAGTTAATGCATCTGGTCAACATTGTAAAGCAGATACATTAATTATTCAATGAATCTAAAAAAAGAACATTTTCTTATATTTAAGACCGGAGGGAGTACGCGTGTTGTGGGTCCCATTTGGTGACATCCCCAAAACAAAAACACACACATCTCAATTCTCATGCAAATGAAGCCAAAGAGATGACCCGCCAGCACATGCAAGCCAAAAACATGTATACATCTTTTTCTTTTAATAATGTGTACATCCTTTTTTTTTTTAAGGGAATAATGTATACATCTTTTAACCACTATATTTTGTTCACATGCATATGAGTATTCAACCCCTATCCCCTAGGTCATATTACAACGTATCTGATGATATTTTAAGTTGACAATATATAACTGCTACTTACTCATATTTTTAAGACCAAAATATTTGGACCGTAACTTTTTCACACTATTCATTTCTGGTGCGCTCCATTTTTGTTAAACAAAAGTATTTTGACGTTTTCAGATTCTATAATCTGAAATGAGTTATTTTTCTGTTTTTGGATGGAGAAATAAGTTTTTCATCAATTCAGATTATACAATCAGAACAAAATAATTTGTTTGGATTGTATAATTTGAACACCCCTTAAGTAAAAAAAAAAAATGTGGATGCATTTTTTAGATATAAAATCATAATCCTCCCTATCTCGTGTGCAAAGAATTCAAAGGAAAATAATTCGGATTATATAATTTGAATTATATCAGCACGAAGACTAAGAATGTTTTTTTTACATGAATATATAGTCAGTTTAGGAACTATATTAATCATCCTAACCCCATGTTTTAGGCCATTGACAATTGTTGAAAATTCGGTTTTCGGGCTAATTGATCATATTGCTCTAAAACGTACCTAGAAAATCAGGAAAAAAAAAATATCAAAGATCAAGACTCTTGTAGAAAAGAATTTTGATGCGACTCTGTCTCTCAAAATCCAAAATTACATCGTTTAGACCAATTTTTTTATTATTTTTAAAAAATTCATATTCTCAAAAAAAATCCCAAAAAAAAATCATTAACTATTTGATTTTTAGAATTTTTTGTGGTAATTCTATCATTTTTTACTTTATAATCATATTCTAGGTTATATAATCTATACACATTTGAACTGTGTTCGAATTCTAGAATCCAAAAATCTAAAAACATTTTTTAAAAGAAAAAATAGATAGTACGAAAAATGAATGATGGAAGAAGTAATAGTCAAAAATTTATGTGCCCTGTGTTGTATCCCATGGTATACGTGTGATATATGTGTGATTGGTAAAATTATTTGTTATTGATTGTTATAATATAAATTATATTACAATTATTATTATTATTATTTGTACAAAAGAGGGTACAAGACTAAAGAAGAAATTACAAAATTAAATGGATATTGTTAGACATACAAGTCCAAAAAATGTCATCAAAGAGCCGTCTATAAAAGAAGTCTTCACGTTTCTATAATTGAGAGTTTAAGAAACGACTAAATTAGCGAGTTGTGAATAGGGTTCGAACTCGTTCATACTTATGTGTGTGAATTCCGGTGGTTATTTGTCCTATCGTCTATAATCTTTATTTTTAAATTTGTATATGAATAATTGGACATGCTTACCAGTTCCCACAAATTACGCCGTACTACATGCAAGAATCAAGGTAAAACTAACTTTGAAAGTAATTGATATTGATGTGTAACTTCCCTCAAAAAGTTTATAATTATATTTTAAGAGTTTAATTATTTTGTAGTCCTTAAACTATTTAAAAAAATTTAAATAGATCACTAAGCTAAAAAGTTTTACAACGAGAGATCAGTGAATTAATATATATTTTGTAATGTTATTTTGTTACACCTAACCATTTGTCGACCATCGCTAAAAATGTAAAGGATGAATCTGCGAACAAACTCACAACACTCAAGTTAATAGCATATGTCGCGCCATTTTTCGGAGATCAAGGCTATTTGATTAGCGTTTGACTCACTATTTTATTTCACGACTGAACATTTAATTTTGAGAGAAAAGGGGAAAAAAGTTCGAAACATCCCTTTGAAAAGATTTAGGGTTCGGGGGTTAGTTACATAAAGGGAAGGTGTTAGCACCCTTTACGTCCGTAGTACTCTACGGGAACCTCTTGGTTTTATTT
>Ga0315914_1004902_pt1 | contig 19775 bp, 13 predicted proteins | sample MpolenodulesMG_FD_203920 | JGI IMG/M metagenome (GOLD analysis project Ga0315914, IMG submission 203920) | Medicago polymorpha root nodule microbial communities from Los Angeles, California, United States - elongated nodules | ecosystem: Host-associated > Plants > Roots > Nodule | place: USA... | reverse complement strand
CATCCACAATTTGCCTTTTAGCATCCATTTTCCTGCTGAATCTAAAACACAATTTTCTTGTAGTGGAAAGTGATGCAGGTTTCCTATGGCACTCTTTATAGCTTGAAACATATTAGAAGTTTTGCACATATGAATCCTTAATTTTTATCAGGTATTAGAAAATTCCATATATTTTTTACTAAGTTATTTAGTTTATGGCAATCAATTTCTCTAAATGGTTTCAAATTATGTTTTTTTGTGTTGCCAGATCCTTAACTGATTGTTTGTCCCACTTAGATAGACAAAGATGCAGGCAGGGTCAAGTTTTTACATGTTAATCATACATATCCTGATATCCACAAAGAAAAATCTACATGGGAGGAGGTATAGTTCAATGTAATATACCCTATGTCAGTTGCATATTGGAACCCTTAAAACAATAAATCTAAATGTGATTACTATTACATTCCAGTTAGAGAAAGCATCTTACTGCATAAAATGCTTCTTTTGGGAGAACATGATGGGTATTCAATGGTAGCTTTCTTGATAATAAATACAGAACACCTGCAAAATATGTTAAAGTAGTTATATTGATGACTCAAAAAACTATATATACGAGGATCAAGAAGGACACAAATTGAGGTGCAAGGAAAGATTTGACAGGTGAACCAGGAAGGCTTCTCCAAAAGATGATTGGAAAGATTTTGGCATTGTCAATTCATGTGGTTCAAGCCAAGGAAAACCCAGGAAATCAAACACTTCCCTTTTGGTATATAATTTCATATTTGCAGTACCTTTTGTGCCCTGCAAAATCAAGCAAATGAGGACACAATCATTCTAATCTATTGTGTAATTATAGAAAGAAAAAAGAAAACCATATCCGTTTGCCACCAGAACCCTGAGTAGCTGGAAACAATCCTGTATCATCAAGACAGAATCCTTTAGATTCTGCTTGCAGTCTCAACCTGCACCCAATAATAGAAAAATAAACATAACTCCCTCAGGAAATTCATATCCTTTAAACTCTTTACATACTTGGGCAAAAATCCTTTGTGACTGAAAGACATGAACAAATCTATTGAGCCTCTAAACATGAGAAAATAGTATTCCACAAGTAATTCCTAGCAGCAAGAGTAAAGGGATTGGCAGTTGTCATGGCTGTTGCGTGTTTATATATTTTTCCAAAAGCAGATATGAAAAGGAACAAAAGTAATCAAGGAAACTACAAAAGTAAAATTGACATATACATGTGTTCATTGAAAATCATACTTTTAGTTGGAATTTGGAAACACATACATTTGTCGATAAATACAGGATATAAAAAATTAAGCATTACCTTGTTCCATCAGGATGTGTTATAATGATATCAATGTCCCCGCAGGTAGCTTTCCGATGTCGATATGATCCTCCGCAAACAATAATAACCTAAGTGAATCAGCAGCAGGTAACCAGGTTTTTAATGTCATGCTTCAATTCTAACTAGAGAGTGACATGATGTAAATTGCAAAAGTTGACAAGTATGATTTCGAAACAAGACAAATGTCAGAAGTTGGAGACCGGAGGTCTCTTAATAAAGCTTGAATCATTCATTATTTCAAAGAAGTTTGGAGATTATAGTGCCCCCTGGCAAAACATCCTCCCCAACTTTCTGCAGGTTCCATCTCTTGAACCTATCAATCAAAAAGAGCATCAGTGATTTTTGGCAAAATAAAATGGAGTTATTATTTTTGGGAAATAATAGCATATAACAGGTAGAACCCCACAGACCTCATGGCATGGAATCCGATGCCTGATATCGTCAAAGTATTTCAACCCTGACTTCTGTGCATTCGTAAGTGAATCATCATTCCTAAGATCATCTAATGTACGATGTCCTTTGTCATACAATTTCAGTGCTGTGGCTGGACCTATACCCCCCAGACTTCTCCAAATAAGGATATTGTTTGCACCTATAGTTGAATCAGCTTGAAGAAGATAAGGCAGTAAGATTGCTATTAACATGTCGACAATATACAGGGTGTTACTATATTAAATCTGACGGATATACAAATTAAATTTGTATTACAAACGCATCTGTGTGCATATATTCCAAAATTTAATAAATATGATGCAAAAGTATTTAAAAAAGGCTATGTACTTCATACCTTTTCATCAGTTTCAAAGTGTTCCAATTTCGATAACTTCCCAGTAGTGATTGTCTCCTGGATCTGAACACAACAGTTGTTTGTCTATTACCTGACCCAAACAAATTGCTTGATAATTACTTAGGAAAAGGCACAAATGTCTTATTGAGGATCAAATTCAGATCTATGTATTAACATTGGAAGGTCATTCGTTTATACTGAACAAAGCCAAATTTTAAAAAACTGTTAAAAGAAAGAAGTAAATAAGAATCATAATTGAATATTAGAACCAAACTTTCTAAAAATGGAAACAATCATAGTTAACAGAAATTGTCAGACTAGTATCTAAACAACACATGCACGTTTATTCTGCAATAATAAATGACAATGTTAAGCACCCACACACTAGAAAGAAAAAAAAAAAACCTACATAGGCACCTCATGATACCCAAGACCCGACCAGAGAACGACGATCATAGGATAGCTAAATGTTATTATTACACTAAGGATAGATGACATTTTAGCTGAGGAAGATCTTATAAAGAAAAATGAAGCTATTAGCAGCGAAAGATAAAATTTTCAGTCAAACTTTTAGTAGATAAGCGGTGTAAGAAGAAAGCGGTCACTAAGTATAGAAAGAATGTCTAGTCATAAATTCACTTACATGATCCTTCATTGATTTTCCAATTGACGGGAGGTTTTTTATCTGGTCGGCACTTTCAATTTTAAATGACGACTTCTCAATCACTGAAATAGCCTTGTAACAGCTAAAGGATCTCCGGTTATCACCCAATGCTTTCAAACATCATTGGCACAACAAACGAGCTTTAGAATAACCGAAAATGAAAGGGAAAAAAACAGAAATTTGTAGGAGTATGAGCCTTATACCTCTATATATGTTCACAAATTTCCCAAATATCTCTGTGATGTTCTTGTTCAAAAAAGAAAACATGTAAAAGCACATTCTGAACATAAAAAAAAAACTCACAGTGTGCACTTTAAAGGTAATTGTTAACCAAAAGAAATTAAGCACAAAGAGATTTCAGTTTATACAAGTCAAAGTACAACATATAAAAGTCCTAAAATAAGCTGCTCATAACATGATAACTCCATTCAAATACTATTAAACAGTTTCCATTTTGATGCTTTAAAGATATACACACACAAAATCAAATTCTATGCAGTCAAAATGCCACACAATCAGAGCAGCAGACAATTGGAACCCTTAGACGTAGACACATTTCATTTAAAGGTTGATTCGAACTTAAAAAATGGACCGTTTAATCTTCATCCAATGGCTCCGACTTCCTAACTGCCGGGAATGCATGGTTTGCCTTTCGCTTCTGATTCATTTGGGACACTTTCCATCTTATGAGTCCCATGTTTGAGAAAGGGTTTTGGAGGTTGTTTTGCTGTTGGGTTGGTTATGGAGGTTTCAGTGTCAGTCACATTGACTCATTTCAGTAATTCTACAATTTGCCTATCTCACTCTATGGAATCCTGAATTTTAGATTTTGGTGCTTCTAATCATTTAGTTGGTAATCCATCTATTATTCACCTCCTAGTAATTCTAAGGCACATGTTGCTAGTATTGGTCAAGCTTTGCCTCTTCCATGTCTATCTTTGTGTTGGGTTTCAAGTGTGAGTGGTTAAGTCTCACGTGGCCGCTTATAAATGAGTAAAATGTTGGATTTTTAAGAGAGATGACCCATTAAATATATGTCATAAAGTTTTGGGTGCAGATGTGACGTCTCCCTCTCTTGTGTTCTCTGAGACTCTCTCTTGTAAGATGAGGATCGGATCGCCCTCACTTATAAATAGATAGTCAGGCCATATCCCATCCAATGTGTGAGACCGAGGGTCTTAACAAGTGTCCGTGACAGAGAAAGTATAGTAGTTAAAAAAGCAAACCCCTTTATAACGTGAGAAACAGTGGGTATCCAATTGTTGAAGAAGAGTATGTGAATCAACAGAGAAAACATGAGTAACCCGCTTTAAAAAAGAGAGAAACTTTGGACTTGAAAATAAATAAAAATGTGTGTTGTTGAACTTGAACCTGAAATCTACGAGATTGAACTCCTTTGGCGACAAACAAGACAACCATTCCAGAAAACATTCCATCAAATTGCCTCATTACTTTGCAACACTACCAAAAAAAAAAAAAAGATGATTAATTTTCTAGCCACCTACAGGGGTTAAGATTAGCAAAGGAATGTGTACAAGTGGATCCAATAATAGGCCAAAGGTCTCTAGTAAAGGGGTTAAGGAAATTTTATTTTTTGAATTTTTGCAAGGAAGAAAATACTAGCTCTTGTTCCTTTTTAAGTGTCGTTTTAGAATTTTAACACAAAAATAACGAAGTGTATTTTTGCACTTTTTTTTCCTATTATACCCTCAATTTAATCTATTAATAATTTCCTATTTTTTTCACACATTTTATCTTTCCAATAAATTTAATATGTAACAAACAATTTTTAGTTACTACTCTTTTTCTCCAACAAATTCCTATATTTTTACGCGCTTTATTTTTCTCTCATAACAAACAATTTTCAATTTTCTAAATATTGTGCATATCTCTTGAAATTTTTAACAAGTACTACCCATGTTATTTATAGAATTTTAACTCTTCATGAAACTATTATCATAGGTAACAAAATTTTATTAAAATTTGAAGATGACAAGAAACAAATTTTGTTTTAAAACAAACTTTAGTTTTCAAATATATAACATTAATTAGTTTTATTGAAAAATATAAGAATAATTAACAAAGGGTATAATTGACAAATCATACCCTTAAAATACCAAAACGACAGTTAAATAGGAACGAAAAAATCACCCTAAAAAGATACTTAAAAAGGAACGGAGGGAGTAATAAAAAAGTGAAGTAAATCCTCATATTAATTTTATAAGCATAATTAAAAACATGAATTTGGTCCCTATCATCTTAGTTCTTCATATGGATGTAATATCCCGATTTTTAGTTTATATTATTTTAATTATTTATGATTTAATTGTTTATTTGATGTGTTTGATGGGTTAGTGGATTTTTATTAGAGAGTGAGGAATAATCAAATAGGAAATTCGCAGTTAATGACGTGTAATCACTTAATCACAGATCCAAATGACACAAATTCGCCGTTAATGACGCGTAATCACTTAATCACACATAATGACACATAAACGGTCCAAATTACATCAATTTGTCCTTAAATTCTCAAAATCACAAAGTCTCACATAAACGATCCAAATTACACATAAACACAAATTCATTAAAATTCAAAATTACGGACACAAACTCGAACACATTAGACTATTACACGTACATTAATATTACACTTCAACGGATTGGACATAAATATGTAAAGTGTTATCCTCAACCATTAACCTAAACATGTAATCAATGTCGCTGTCATCTTTGAGAAATTGTGGATAATACACGGTCTTCCAAAGTCTTCTTCCTTATCCTCCCCCAAGTCCACGCCTGGCACATTTACTATCACATCACATGTTCTATGATTTGAACCAATATGGATAAAGAAGTCGTTAAGTTTTGCCTTCAACTCGTCCAACTTGTCGCTGGGGTTTACAAAGAACCTAGCCCTCTTTTTCACATCTACATAACGAACATGAAGTTTAACTGAATCTTGTGCATCTTCAGACATGTTTCACTTCACAAAATATAATGAAAAACAAATATGAGAGAAATGAGATAAAATAAATAGTTGAATAATTAGAGACCAAAAAATGCGAGCAATAATTGGCGTGACATAACCGGCCACAAAAATAAATTTCACTTCATATAATATATATAATATTAGTTACATATTGGCAACAAATATCCAAATTACATAACCGGCCACCAAAAAATACGTCGGGGTGTAATACCACCAAAAAATAAGACGAACACCGACCTACCAAAAAGTCTCATAGCCTATAACCTATCTAAGTATTCTAGTGATATTGCATAATTTCTGTCTTCTTCTATGTCTTCCATGACTTCAAATTCTTGTTTCTTTTTTTCCAGAGTGGGAGTATCACCACAAATAATACGATTGTGCTCATTTGTTGATTTCTTTGGCGGCTTCGGCTCCTTGGACATGAGTTCATTGAATGCGTTCTGTCCATCCAAAAACTCAAAATGCCAATTCTCCGCCTCACCAATCTTGTTATTATTCCACTCCATACAACTCGGTGGTAACAGACAACCTTCCCTCAAAACAACATGAAGATAGTGGTTGAGAATTAAGCAATGACACATGATGTTGGAATGTGGCTTAAGTGGTGGAGCACTTCGAATTGGGAAATATGTCTCACATATTCCTTTTTCGGGCAAAGTCAATAGAACAATGGCTCTATTGTAGCAAGTAGCAATAATGTGACCCATATCTAGAGTGGTCAACCACTTATCTACCGGCGCAATACCACTTGTACATTTTGGAGGGTGTAAACCATTCAAGATTTTGTTATAACGCCCGTCCGTGTCATATAACGGCATGTAGTCACTCTTTTGATTTCTCAACTCATGAATAAGTGCTTGACGAACCAATACATGATCTTCCTCATCCATCCCTAAGTGAGTAGCTATGACTCGGAATCCACAATGACCATCCCTTTTAACATTCACAAAATGATGAACTAAGCACAAAAACCAGCAAAATGAGATGAGTTTAGATGATACATTACCTGATATTTGATTCTTGATAAGCGTAGAAATTTGCTTCCTAACGATTTACAATGATTTGGAATGGAGATTTTGACCCAAAAGTTTCGCACTTTTTGGGTTTTTGAAGGTGGAGGGAAAGAAAATGGTGCTTGGAGTATGAACTGATGGGTTTTGCAGAAAAACAGTAACTCTGTGTTACTTAACTCACGCTGCGTGAGTTAAGTAACACAACGTTACTTAAGTACCGCATGGGTAAATTGGTAATTTCAGTTGGGCACGAGTGTTTTATGATGGGAGAAGAGCAGAATTCGTTTTTCTTTACGAGGAAGAATAGTGACTAAGCCCAGTAAGAATTAAGTGAACCAAACCCAATACATGTGGATATAAATAAGTGGTAGTCTTCATGATTTAGAGTTAGAAAATCATTTGTTAAGTTTTGAGAAAGAGCAAGGGAGAGAGAATAGAGGCAATAGAGAATAAAAAGGGGATATAGAGAGAAAGAAGAGGAGAGCTTGAAGAATCAAAAGGAAGAGGGAGTTTCAAGCTTGTAAGAGTTAGCTTGAAGACTAAGAGGTACAGGGGTTAGATTAATTTCATCATATATGATTTATGAGCAATTGAGTAGTTGTGGGTTGTGTGTTTTCTTTTACTTTCAGAATTTGTTGAAGAATTAATGTCAATTTCATGCTATAGTTGTTGTGATTATTATGGGTTTGTGAAAAGTTGTGAAAACATGTTGTTATGTCAGAAGCTATGTTTGATTGTGACGAATTGTTGTTTTTGAGATTTATGATGAATTGAGTGAAAACCATGAAGATTGGTGTGTAAATTGATAATTTAAAAGTGTTGAAAGAGCTTAAATGAAGTGTTTGGACCTTGAAAAATAATTTTAATCACTTTGGGTATATTGGGGTATCAAAATAAGTGTTTTGGGGGTGATTTTGAGGGAAATCTTAGGGCCAAACACACATTTAAGCACTCTACAACTGGGGCACTAGGCGCACAGTTTTAGAGAGCCAGCGCTTTACTGGCACTGTTTGGCGTTAAGCGCCCTGCATAGAGCAACAATTTTTTTGCTTTGTGTTTTAGGTGCTTGGGGGTTAGTTTTGTGTAGTCTTGGGTGTTCCTTTGATGATAAGTTATCGTTGTTTTGATGATTATATGACATGTGATCAATGCTTGCTTTGTATTGAATTGTTTTAAGTAATTTAGAGACAAAATGGAATTGAATTTGAAACTTGAAAATGAGTTAGAATGAGATAGAGTTTTCCCAATCGAATAAATTTTGCGATGCTTGAACTAATGTGATGTTGGACATAGGAATAACATGTAGGAATGATGAGTATGTATGTGAGAATGAAACTTAGTTTATGTGAATATTTGAAATAGACAGAAGTAGTGAATTGATGAATTATGGAATGTTGGCTTGTAATTGGTTGTCCAATGAATAGAAGTATGAAATGAATGTTATCTTACTAGGCGATTAATGAAATATACATGATAAGGTTGCATGATGATGATGAGTGTGATTATGAAATAATATGAATACATGTTGATATGCTTTGACATAATGATGATATATGACATTGCTATGATGTTGTTGAATTATTTATTGTAATGGCAAGAGCATAAACTCGTTACTGATTACTCAAACACTTTTCCCTTTCAGGCCTTGTGCTTGGGGGATGTGTACCACCATGTGATTTTTGTGGGCCAGGGATCCACAACATCGTCCCTAGCAGATGAGTGGCCCCCTCTATGTGTGCCGCCATGTTAGCGAAGTTCATTAAATGGTTGAACCTCACAAAAATGGGCCCACTAGTATTCGACTCGATGTTAGTGAGGCATTGGTTGCTCAATCTGAAAAATATAACTCCAACGTTGCACTTCAACTTAGTCCTAACTTTCCTTCGGCACGTGGCCAATAACTAAGGGAAAAAGGGAAAATAAAGGGGTGAGATGGCAAGTGACTTAGGGGAAAATCGGTTCAACGGAGCCCGATTTTCCTCTGGATCTTAGCCACTATAAATATAAGAGTCAGGCTCCTCAGGAGACTTGTCACTTTTACAGACTAGAGAATGTACTGACTCTTACACAATACATCAAAATTAGGGCTGATACTATTTGTACTTACCACAAGTACATATTTTATTCATTTTTTATTTTTATACAATATTATTTTATTTATTTTTCTATGAAAAAAGCATGCATCATAACATGACTTAAGTCATACTACACTTGCCCCCGCCGGGTCCTCCAAATTGGAGAGATAGTCCAACTTGCTTATCTTCATAGTATGCAGCAGTATAACATTGAGGTCTGGGACTTTGTACTTGTCCCATGTTTTTTGTAAGTTTTTGTTGCTGTCGAAAATTATTTACAAATACAAGATCCTTAAAATAACATGCATGGCCCAAAACACCATTAGGTAGTGTTCCAAATCCCATTGGAGGGCTAGGAGTATATGTAGGATTTGTTGTTTTACCAAACCACGCCACTTGATCAACATATGTCATGTTGGAGAATAAATATGCCGGATAATATCCGATTGCCTTCTCATTTATATAAATCCACCAATTTTTTGATTTTGGATCCTACGCTCATCAATAAACTTGTGTGAGTACACCATTGTTAGTCTATACTACTTTAGGGAAAAAAAATCTCTTCATATTTGTTTAAATTATGTGTAGTTAAAAAGTTGAATAGACTTATATAATATCTAATAAAATATATAATCATAACATTCTTATTGTGAAAATGGTATAATTTAAACAATACCTGTAAAATAGCTAATGGAAGTTCAACCGTTAATCCATCAATGGTTGATGTTTGATTGAATGATTGACCAAGAATAATTGAATTGTCAGTTTGAACAAAACCTTGACATTGTAAATTTGTGCATCCTCTTTGTAGATTATTACTCTGTCAATTTTTAAATCAAATCAAAGTTGAAACGAATGAAACTTTCAATTTTTATAAAAACTTTATTAAATAAAGGGTCTTGTTAAAATATATGATGTACTTTTTTTGAGAAGGAATAAAATATGTGATATACCTAAAACACTTAAATGCCAACAATTTTATAAAAAATAAAATAAAATACTCACCGCCCAATAAGCAAAAAGGTGAGTTTTATCATCATTGTAAATTTTAGGATTCACCTGAAGAAATGTGAGTAAAATTAGGTGTTGTTTATGGCAATAATTAACTAGCAATACACATTAAAATTTTAAGTAAAAGTCATGCTAATTCTATAAATTCAAACTCACATGCCATCCAACGATGATTGCATTCAAATTGTTTGGAGATTTATTTATAACCATCATAGCTGCAACACTAATTTGTTCCTTCTCAACTTTTGGGTTATAAACTGTAACAGTGCCACTAACTCCATAGAAAGAATTGCCACTCGCTACTTCGAGAATTGCTCCTGCAAACTATTATTTAACATATATATTAATGTAACTAGCTCAAAATCACTCTCAACTCAATAACAAAGCATATGAGAAATTCAAGGAAAAAGAAAGTTATGACTATATATGAAGGGTATTAAATACATTATCTGTATTGACTTTCTCCAACTGTACTAAATCATCTTGAAATGTACCTCGATCACTATCAACGATATGACTATTCACCAAACAAAAGACAAATAAAAATATGTTGATCATTTTCAAAAGTCACTGGTCAAATAATCAAGTGAATATATGAAATAAGTTGATGAGTAATCACACAACCACACAATGTATCCTTTTATACCAGCTAGTCTTTCAAAACAAAAGACATAGTGCATTTATTAAGTATAAGGACGGTGTTTATTGTCATAACTATTTCTTTGACTCACTGTATGTATGTGTGTGTATATATATATATATATTTAATGATTTTTTAGATACATTAAATAATTTATGCATTTAATTTAGATTCTTGACTAGATACATAAGTTATTCAATGTATCTAAAAAATCAACTTTCTCTTGTAAATAAGACCTGAGGGAGTATAATGGATGATATTATGACTCCAAGAGTAAGTGTGTTAACTTACTTCAAATCATGACCTTTAATTTTAATATTGATTAATGGCTTAAAATAATTGATACGGTAGACTTTGATTTCGATCTTTATTGAAGTCAACGCTCATCACCACAAAACATTTAATGTCTTTTAATTGTTGGTTTTTTTTATTCTTCTCCCTTTGCTTTTTTTTTTTTACTCTAAAAAAATTGCATATTTAGTTTTTTTAAAGAAAACAATTGTAAAATTTAAAGAATTGCATATTTGTTCTTCTCCCTTTACTTATTTTTTATATGACTATATATATATTAGTTGATTTCACTGTTATAATCATGGTCTTTTCTTATATTTTTTGTACATATATTTTTTTAAACACATGTTTTTGTGCTAATCAGTCACAAAAAAAAAGGTTACAGAGGAAATAACTCTGGTCGTATCTTATATCCAATTTATTTACAATAATTGCATAAAAAAAATAAACAAATTGGTGTATTTTCTTATATAGATAATGACAAATTAGAATAATCATCTTTATTTTAATTGGTTTTTGTTGTCATTGACATATATAGATGATGATGTTATTGAGAAAGAGCTCAAGAGTTCAACATAAAGGAACATTTTTTTTAAGGAACATGTGAATCCAACAAAACATAACAAGAGCTAAAAATTCAAAAACATATCCGTAAAAATTCATAATTTTTTTTGCCATGATAGGGTATTGGCTTTTATATGTGTTTAGTCCCTGCAAATAGGGGTCATTTAAAAATTGATCCTTGTATTCCTTAATCTTGGCAATTTGTCATCCCAAAATTTAATCACTTAAAATTTCGTCTCTCTCCCCACTTAATCACTGCCACGTCACTGATTAGTTGATGTGGCAGTGTGACTTAACAATTTTGGACATGAACAGACGAAAATACCCCTGAGGGTCTTAGCCAAACGTGAAATGACACAGTTACCCATGCATCTTCATCTCTCACCATGTCTTAGACTCAAACAGATATGTAGTTTATCTACAATATGAACATCGACCCATTTACAGAAGATGAAACAAAACAATTTTGTTTTGTGGTTTATTTCATGATAAACCAAAACATTATATAGAACAAAAAAGAAAGAGTTATTTTGGGTAATGTTAGAAGCTTTCTGGGTACAATTATGTGTGTTCAAAACGGAACAAACAGAAAAATTGATGAAAATTGGAGTAATGAAGATTTTGCCAAAGTTACTTAAAGAGTCCAGTACGAGCGTGACATTGGTGGAGAAGGCGTTGAAGTTGATTGAAACGGCATCGTCAACGAGTGAAGGAAGAAAAGAGATATGTGAAGACGCGACGTCGTCACTCAGGTCCTGTCACCTACCGTCGCGCTCCGCCTTCTCCCGTTGCCTCTTCAACCTCCACCGTCGCGCTCTTCTCCATGGCATCAAACACTGTACTTCATTTGCTTATCCGTCTTCTAGGGTCTCTATCATGGATATTGTCCAAATCAATCAAAAATCCCAAAAAGGTCGTGAACATCTTGACTTTAATTAAGTAGCCCCTCATGGCCCTATCCAGTCATACCCTAATCACATGGGAGCATCAACCGGTGGTGGCGCAAGGGATCTATACGAAGAAGAAGACATGGGCAATATGGTAATTTCACGTTTGTTTGATAGTCTCAAAGGGTATTTTTGTCATTTCAAGCCATATTAGTGACGTGGGAGTGATTAAATGGGGAGAGGGACGAAATTTTAAATGATTAAATTTTGGGAGGGCAAAATGCCAGAATTAAGGAATACATGGACCAATTTACTTCCTACCTTTAACATTACCATTCTCTCATCGATTACTGCAAACTCCTCCCTTCTTAGTAAACTTCTAGCTGGTGAATCTTACCTACTATTCTATTTTAGTGAAGGGAATGCTCTAGCCTCTGTTCAAACCTGCACAGTCCCGGGTCTCTCAATCTTCCAATCCAGCCTCCTTTATAGATACATAGACCTGAGTGGCCTTTTTCCCTCTTATTCAATTAATTACTAGGCTTGGTCTAGCCTCTTCAAAGGTAGCTATGTAGGAGGGTTGACGAAGGAAGTAGATAGTGAATTGGAAGTAGGATGACTAAGTACTTCAATAGTAAAGTTATGGCTTAAATCATGTTAGGATCTTGATCTGGAGATAGGTAATAAGAAGAAGGATGTTGATCTTGGCTAAAGAATGAATCTTTAATTTTAGATGGAATAGAGAATAAGGACTAGGGAGGGGCCTTATTTAGGTAGGAATAGGCTGAAGATGAGGCGGTAGACACAAAACGGCTCAAAGAATTACATAGAAAAGAACCAGGCCACTGGAGTAGAAATTGGAGATAAAAGGGCTGTGGGAAAGGATCCAAGAGGAAGTATGTTTGCGGTGAGCCCCGCCCAGCAGAGACGACCAAGGTCTAGTAGTGCTGGTTCTTTGACATGTCGAGGTGATCCCTTCTGATTAAGTCACGAAAGCTTGAACTCGAGTGAAATCTTGTCTGAGTTCAGAAAGAAGTGGAACGATAAAGCGTACTTTTAATTCCTGGAGGAATTGTTTAGTAGGGTTCAGATTGAACTTGAAATGTAAATGTTTCAGGTAGGGCTAGAGAGTCAATAAAAACCAAGGTTGCTCATGTGGTTAACCCTGGGCCTGACTAAATAAGGAAATGTGTGGGGATGATTCTAACAGGTCTTGCTCTTATCTAACGCGGAAAAGAGGACCAACAGAGACTGCCCGAAGCAGGAGGGGTCAACTTGTTGCAAGAATGGTTGAATAAAGGGCTTGCTCTACTAAAGTTTGAAAGCTTCAATTCAAGATTTATTATTGAATATTCAATCCATTAGCAAGAGAACGAGAAATTCTAGTGGACAATGATAGTCTTGAATAGCTCCGACGGAGGAACTGACCTTCCCCTAGTTCTATGAAAATGGGAGTTGGCCTCTGGAGAGAGAAGAATTAGGCGCGCGAACGACAGTGGGTCCTTCGTTACTTACTGGCTTCGTCTAATCCACCCGTACTTTTTACTGCTAACTCCATTCCTCTACTAAAGTTAGGGAAAAACCCTTCTTTCATTCTCGGTTAGTTAGGGCTTTATCTTTCGTTCGCTTTCGCTTCCTCACTTGCTATCGAGTGAAGCGGTGCTGGGATTGGATTTTACAGCAACCTGGGTGAGGCATAGATCGCCAGTTTCCTTTAATCACGAAGTCGCACCTGAACTCGAAGCGCTGGCCCTTTGGCTCCAGAAAGAAGAATCTCCCCTCCAGCGGAGCGTTGCTTTGTTTGCTCGGGTTGTTCCGGTGAGGAAGGGCGCTCATTTGTCGATGGACCTTTTTTTTTTGCTCCCCCGTCGGCTCCTCTATTTATTTTTGTTGTTGAGCTGGGGGAGGACTTATTCTCCTAACAGAGAAGACCAACAAGTCTCGAAGATATGATAACAAGATGCTCGGACTAAGGTTCCAGGATAACGACTGGCTTTCCGCCTCTCATCTTTATTTATTAATATGGACTTCATTCTGTAAGGCTGTTAGGAGCCGAGAGAAGGCGAAAAAGCAGATAGCCCCTTAGAGAAAAATGCCTGACCCTATCCGACGGAAGACCTTGGTGTGATCGCTACAATCGTTCCTTGTTCCCGTCGAAAGTAAGAATTGAGGAGTGGTCAACACTGTGTTGTAAGGCCCCTTAAATTAAAGGAAATAAATAAGTTTATAGTAAGTCTGGGTGGGATCTATTCCAAAAGGTATCACCCACCTAGGCAAATCACAGTATGTTTGGCCTGCCTTGTAATCGATAAGAAAGACCATTACAGCCATCTCGGGGAAAGATTCAAGAGTCTCAAGCTTAAATTACATATAAAATTTAAGAAAGAATCGTTCAGTAGGCTAATCTTGACTCTTTCCATTTTCGATTGAGAAAGCCTCCAATAAGTAAGTCCACCGAACGGGGGCCAGAGAGATGGTCAACCTGAGATCGGCTAAGATTGAAATTGGTTTACATGCCAGAATTAAGAAGTGAACATCTCTCTTAGTAGCGGGATCTGGGTAATTTCACTATATTTCTTCCCAGGAACGGGGCCTACCACAAGATTTTTTTTTTGTGGGACAATAGCTTTGAAAAGACAAATTACCTATCTTTTCTTTAATCTCGGGGCAGAGACTAAATAAATATAAAAGCCTAGGGTATTTAAGTTTTGCAGTCAACCCTTTTACAATATTTGTTAGCGAAAGGAAGAAGAATAAAAAAATTAATTAATTAAAAGACATTAATTGTTATGTTATTTTGTGTTGATGAGTGTTAACTTTAATAGAGAATGAAATTAAAGCCTACCATATTAATTAATCTAAATCATTAATCAATATTGAAATTAAAGGTCATGATTTGGAGTAAGTTAACACACTTACTCTTGGAGTCAAAATATGTGCATATATATGAGAAATGTTAACTTGTGCCCTTATGATACATGTTAAGGATTCCACTAATAGAAATTTAGTATCGAAAATTATGTTAATTTATTACTTAAAAAATTTAATATTAATTTTTTTCAATTAATACTTACCTTTAGTGACAAAATTTAATGTTTAACATGTGTCCTAAAGGCACAAGTTAACATGACCATATATATATATATATATTAGAAAATGAGCATGCTCAATTAATGTCCACAATGACGACGGAACAAAAAAAATATATGGCAAAATAATGGTAAGGGTAATTCATATCAATCTGGGCTTTTTTTCCTGTATGGTGGAACATGTAGATTTCTTATCTTGAACCACATATCCTATTTATTTATGGCAACATCTGAAATTGTTTTTCTTTTTTTGACACAACACAACATCTGAAATTGTTAAGCATCAAGGATAATTTGATATGATATAGTGCTACTTCTAACATTTTTTGAAGGAAGTGCTACTTCTAACATAATTACATAAAAAACGATGAAGTGATGTTTTTTTTTTAGGATACGTGGAATCATCTGTTTCATATTGTGTTCTAATTATATACTTAAATATTGATGATTTTCCATTTAGTTTGTTATCCTTTAAAGTGTAATGGAATATTATTTTTTTGATATTTTATGCAAGTATTTTTTTTATTTTTTTTAAACATCTCATTATATGGGATGGAGCACCTATGATGAACAAATATTGTTTTGAAGTTGTAGATCGCAGTTTCAGGGACATTCTTAAAGTTCATAATAATGGGAGGTTGGACATACCTTTTGACGGAAAGATTGTTGTATTTGGCGGAGATTTTCGACAAATTCTTCTCTTTGTCCCAAAAAGAACCAAACATGATGTTGTTCATAAGCATCAACTCTTCACGTCTTTGGCGGTACTGTGAGGTATTAACACTGACGACAAATATGAGACTTCTGCATCGTTGTTCAAGCAATGATTATCAAGAAAGATTGCTTTTTCAGTGACTAGGTATTGGGAGTTGGCGATGGTCCTGTCGGAGAGATAACAGACGATAGCATAAAGGTACAAATTCCAAATGATTTGCTTATTAATAGCTCAGGTGATCATATTGCTTCTATTGTTGATTACATATATCCTTCCATATTAGACAACATGCATTATCTATCATTTTTTTGAGCATCGAGCCATATTGACACCTAAAAATGTAATAATTGATGAGATCAACGATAATGTATTGTCTCTAACATCCGGTAAAGAAAATACATATTTAAGTTGTGATTCTCCTTACTCTGACAATCAAATGGTTAATAGACTAGATGATGTTCATACACCATATTTTTAAACACAATTAATTCGAACTTTGACATAACAACAGGCATGTGTAACGAAACTCGATTGATTATTACAAGGATGGAGAGATATGTTATGGAAGAAAAATTTATATCATGAAGCAACATTGGGGAAAAGGTTTATATACCTAGATTGTCATTGACACCTTCATATCCAAGAATTCCATTTAAATTTCAACGCAGACAATTTCTTATATCCGTTTATTTTGCAATGACTATTAACAAAAGTCAAGGGCAACCACTTAAACAAGTTGACATATATTTTCCACATTCAGTCTTCTCGCATGGTCAGTTATATGTTGCAATCTCAAGAGTTACCTCGAAAAATGGTTTTGAAATTTTTAAGCATTAACGACTACCAATATTTATTTTGATTAAGACAGTTTGTTTCTTCTTTTAAGGCTCATGATAAAGTTATTAAATATCCACATGTTGTTTGTTTCTTTCTTATTTTTTGATTGTCCTTTTCAGACTTTGTATTGCAATTATGCAAGTCTTTTAAGTCCATTCCAGCACAACTTACGTTTGAAAGACTTCTTTGATTTACTCTTCTATATTATGATCATCTCCAATTTGTTTGGTGTTCTTAAATTCGAAGTTATAATTTTAAAACCAGTCCTAATATAAAAAGCTGAAAAACTGGGGAAATGGTGCAAGTCAGGTGGAATACATTTTGCAGTCGTCTTTATTGACATCTCATTAGCAATGAAACATATAAAAAGCTAAAGTAGCCTCTCATAAAGAATGTGTTGATATGTAAGGTCAAACTGCATAAGTAATTAATCATCATTAATCCGTGTGTTTCTGCATATTATATTCTTGATATTCTTTTATATACAATTCTTTACAACCTAATGATAATCTTGGACAAAATTGAAATGGTGAAAGGCAAAAATGATTGTATCCTAAGAAGACCTAAATAAAAAAAGTTAAGCTTAACCCCTAACATCTAATGACCGTAAAAGACAACTAAAAAGACAACTATGTTGGAAATTTAGGTCTTAATAAAAACAGATTTCATAAAACATGTTCAACGATTATGAATCAATAGCGGAAGCAAACAAACATTGAACATGAATATGAACGGCGGATCTACGATATGTTTGATTTATCAAGAATATCAAGAAATTAGGGTATTAGGAATACCTGGATAGAGCTTTCATGGCAGCCCTCTCAATCGCAACGGTGAAGAGAGGAGATGATTTGAAACAAACAGTAAGGGGCGGCCAATTTGGTTCTTCCTCAATCGGTACCTTTATGCATCAAGTTCTCTTCAGATGGGGAGAAGAGAGAGTTCGCCATGTACGGTGTATTGGGGACCATAACCTCTTTTATATTGGATGACCATTAGGGTTTCCCATTATTCCGTTAATGGGCCATCCGGACATCCACTCATTGAGTTCATATCAACTAATTAAACATTTAATTAATTATCCAATTAAAAATCTAATAGCCTTATTACTTAATTTGATCACTAATCAATTAAGACTCACAATTGATAAATAGCTAATATAATTATTATTATGATATTTGCCCACATAATGATATTGGAATATAATTAAATAATAAAATATTCCAACAAACTAGAACCACCAAGATTGGTGACCTTCATCCGGTTAACTTTCTTAAAGGTTGTTGATCCCATATGCCTATAATTGAAAAACGTTCACTTAGTTAATCTAAATTTGGGTTGCATATATAGTCTTGTATATTCATTAGATATCATTATTGATTGAAAAAAATTATTTATTGTGACCTTTTATTTTTTAAAAAAATTGACAAGTATCTTTGATTCATAAATATTTTCACAAATAAAATAATAAATTAATAAGTTTACAAACAAGATTTTTGAAGGACTTGGTTTTTGAGTAAAATATCCATATCCATAATCTTTAATAGAGATAACCCTAAAAAGCCTAAGATTCTAATTTAAAACTTTTACGTGGGACAAAAAGATTCACACGTGCTTAACTTTTATGTGGAACTTTTCTTTTATAATGGTTTAATTTTCTTCTTGTATGGAGAGATTTATTTTCACAACTACAAATGATTTTTGTTGTAAAAAAAAAAACTACAAATGATTTTAATTTTTATATATCATAGGATTCTTTGCCTCATGAAAATTCCAATTCAAATCATCTATACAATATGATTGATAAATTGGGTTGGTCTCGAGTTTAATAACAATTACCCCTGTGCCTCTCTCAACTCTTTGATTTTTTTTTGAAGAAGCTAAAATGATATATATTCCCACTAAACACAACGCCCCTTTAGCAGAAGGTGTGCTAAAGAAGCGCACAAGAAACAAACAATCTGTCAAAGTACAAAAGCAGACATTAGTCGATACCCAAACAAAGTAACGGGTTCGACCGCCACTGCTGACAACCATAAACAAAAGCGGCATTATTAGCACGCAGCCACCAATACGAGTGGAACTTAACCTTTTCCATAGCTCCTCTATAGGTGTAACAATATTATTAAAAATTCTATTATTCCGCTCTTTCCAGATAAGCCAAACACAGAGGAGCTAAATGAGCTGAAGGAAGGAGCGTCTAGTCTTCATACCACCTAAATAATACGTGAAATGAAGAAAATGATCTCCAATATTATGATGGTCTACTCCTAAAAATCCAAGCCAAAACCGCACCTGATACCAGATGTCACCAAAAAAATTACAATGTAAAAACAGGTGGTCGACAGATTCAACATGACCACACCCTGTCACACAAAAGATGTCTGCCACAGTAATAATGCCCCGATTGAGAAGGTTGATTTTGGTCGGCAATCTGTCTCGAAGCAAACGCCAAGCTAAAATTGAATAATTATCAACTATCATGATAATTATTCATATCATCTTCTCATCTTTGTAAATATCCACGTTAATTTATTGCTATAATACATGCTGAAATTTTTTATAAGGAGTAAAACATGCCAATTTTTTTTATAGGGGCTAAAAACAAAATATGATATCTTTATAGGGGCTAAAAACTTATTTTACCCTAATTTTTTATGGAAGAGGATAATTTTTTTTTGGCTTAATTGCACTTTTGGCCCCCTATATTTCAAGAAGTTGCGATTTTGGCCCCCTAACTAATTAAAATACAAAACAGCCCCCTATGTATTGGATCTTTGGTAGTTTTGGCCCCCTAGATCAATTTTGACTCGGTCAACGCTGACGTGGCACTTCAAAGCCGCCACGTGTGCATTGCTTTGAAGTGTCACGTCA
>Ga0315914_1004901_pt1 | contig 19781 bp, 3 predicted proteins | sample MpolenodulesMG_FD_203920 | JGI IMG/M metagenome (GOLD analysis project Ga0315914, IMG submission 203920) | Medicago polymorpha root nodule microbial communities from Los Angeles, California, United States - elongated nodules | ecosystem: Host-associated > Plants > Roots > Nodule | place: USA... | reverse complement strand
TTGAACCTCACCCAAAGACCCTCAACCTTTAGTATCTAAAACCCTAAAAGTTCCCTCCTTTGGTTTCCATGAGATTCACCAAGCTTACCCAACAAATGGGTCAAAGAATGCTTATATAGTGCACAGTGACAGACAAAATTGCGCCGCGCCTGAGAAAATCGTGCCACGATTAATGTGTATGACCCAAGGTACGACAACCTTATCCAGAAATTGTGTCACGCCTGCACAAAACCGCGCCACGATTTGCCTTCAGCAGAAACCATCCATTTTGCCAGCAAATCGCGTCACGCCTTCGAAAATCGCGTTATGATTTTCAGCTTTCACAGCATCACAATTTTGAGTCATTTCTTAACAAAAAACTATATTCATTCAAATTGGTAGAATACATCAAACAACATAAAAAAAACAAAAAAAAATAATTCAAAAAACACAAATTCAAAATCGTTAAAATAAAAAGGATGGATATACAAAGAAACTCACAATATTCAAGTTAATATCACAAAAGTGTCTAGAGTACCAAATACTTCAAAATATGTATTGTTGAAAATTCCAAAGTCATTAATTGAATTTGTATTTAATCAAAGCTAATTTGTCAATCTAACGGAATGGACACCGCAACAAAGGGAAAACAAAACAATGATACAACACGGCGATGGACATAATAACATCTCACTAAGATGACAAAACCACTAAAAAAACTAAATTATATGTAAACATCGCATATTTAAATAAAAGGAAAAAAAATTGATTTAGAGTAGATATATTAGGGTAAAAATTGACCTTAAATCATCCTTTCAAGTGAATGAAGCAGAAAAGGAAAGGAAACAAAAAATTGAGTGGTTGCTTACTAGGTTGAGAAAAAAAGGCTACTAGGTATTACATAAAATTGGATACAATAAGTTAGGTTGTCCGAAATTGTAATCACTGCGATTTAAAATCTAATGGCTAAAAGTAAATTATAAGAAGACAAGTTGATCATCGTTATCGACGACTTGGACCCTTAGTAATTACCGATGGCTGAAGACCCTTGATAACGATGGTATTTAATAAATAAATAAAAATTGGCCATGCCTCTTTGTTACCGACGCCTATGGTCTTTGGTAACAATAATATTTTTAATTAAAAAAGGCCTCGCATGTCGGTGACAACAATATTTCTTTAAAATTCCATACGATTATCCCTTAGGCATCGAGTTCAACTCCCACATAAGGAAAATACTTGCTAAATTGTCCAAGGGCATAGGAGGAGAGAAGTCTGTAAATAATAACACAGATTGTGATGTGGTCGGGTTGTTACATAAAAGACGTTTTTTTATGTAACATCCCAGCCTAATCAATAACCGATAATGTGAATCATGATCTTCTCGCCCCCATCCCCTGCAACAAAATAACAAGTTTTTGCCTTATATGAACATTGAATCCGGTATATAGGAGATAAATACCATTGTAAACTCCCACTGCCTATTGAGACAACTCAATTGGTAGTTAAGTAAACATGATATTTATCCCACAGTATTAGATTCAACTCACATGGAAGGCAAACCCTTACTAAATTTTCCTATGAGCAGTTAGTTGGGCTAAAAAAGCATGTGAACATTACGGTCCATTTCCGTGTGAGGCCGGTTTGTTAAATGAAAACAAACCTTGAATCAAGAACATAGAGAAGTAGAAAAGTCATGTTAGAAAAATAGGTATTCTGCAGAGGTCTCAAAACTACGACCAAAAATACTTCAAATCAAAATAACCACACAACCCCGGTTCAACTGAATCACGTGACCTATGAAATAGAGGCTTGCAAAGAAGCTTGAATGTTGTGAGGAATATCTAAATAGTTAGCAATAGATTTAGACAATCATTTTTCGCACCAAAATTTAATTGTGCTATTATCTCCAACTTTCCAAGTTGAATTCTCATGAATGGTGATGAACTTCTTTATGGCATGCCAAATTGAGGAACTGACATCATGCATGCATGCATGCATGGCAATCAATTAGCTTGTGCTTCTTGCATATAGTACAACCGTTAGAAATAAGGCCTATTGTTCATTGGATGCCACAAAATTCCAAGCTAGACTAAAGTTACCAACCTCTCGTCATTCCCTCAACATTTCTCGATCAAACCCAACTCACCATATGAGACGATCATCAAAACGACAAAACCATTAAAACTAGACCTAATAATTTTGGTATTTTTTATCAGTTGAGTTAAGACCCGTGTAAAGAGTACTAGAGTGTTAACTTTCTTTTAAATGTAACATATGCCTACTTTGATTTTCAAGGGAGAACAATAGACGATCGAGCAATTCAAAGTTCTTTTAGCAAGCCAACCACTTCCTTAAAAATATTATATATAAATCATGCAGAGGCCACCAGAAATCAGCACATAAAAATGCTGAATATCTTTACAAGTATTATATTCTTTTTGGGTTGAATATATTATATTATTCGTAAAAAAAAAAACTTTACAATTATTTATTTTTTTAGGTAAACTTTACAAGTATCTGAAAGGGAAACTCTATCAATATATTTTCTCTCTCAATATATATACTAGTCTTGTTGTGGGGTAAAGAAACGAAATATACCTACCTTTCTTTCTATCTCTCTCATCTCTTCCTCCATATATCTTTTTTTTTTCAAATTTTCTCTCCCATGTTTGTCGAAACTCATCCAAAGGTAGATAATTCAATTCCCTTAACGTGTATATTTTGATGGCAAAGTAGAGGCTGCGCCCGACTCGACCAATATTGACCAGAGAACTTGTACATCTTCACATGGGCATGACTTAACATCCTTGTATAAGATGTATAATCCTCTACCTATTTTACATAAAAAAATAAAAAAAAATTAATTGGTAATAATTATATATCATCATTTTTCGTATAAAGTAGGAGTATATAAATATATGAACATGAATTATATGGATTGAATAAGAATGGTCTAAGAAAAGGATCATAATGCAAATACTAGCAAAATGAATAAAAGAAATGCGATACAATCAATTGCATGCATAATCAAATATGGAATCATATTGTATGGAATTAATGTGACTAGAATTGAAATTATATAATGCTAACTTACGTCTTTTATTGGTTGAATGGATCCGAACCCAAAGCTTCTTCAATGGGCATAGTAGGGATTGAAGCCACCCCATTTTGGTGAAGTGCTACTACTTTTGGCTCATAGTAGTTGGTGAGAAATTGGACGAGAATGAGAGATGTTTATAAAGAGAGATTGCTTGGAAGTTGGAACTTACACACTTGAATAGTGATGCTTCTCATGTATTTTACCAAATTTATTTTTAAATTCAATCATGCAAGAAAAACATGGCCACTCTCGGTGCTATGTCTTTGTCACACGTTTTCTATCTTATGCAAGGAGCTAAATACATGTGTGTGTATAAAAACATGTGTGTGAAGCACAAGAGGGTTGTTTACAATTTTATTTGTAAAGAGAAAGTCTTGTTTACAGACAAATTACAGTTTTATACCTACTTTATATTCATGTTTTTTTTTTGTTGAGTGGTTGATTTCTACGCATTTGGTGAGTGCATTTCTTCAAATGCTACTCCCTCTAATAATAACACGTAAGTGATAAAATAATAACACTATTATCATTGAATACAGTACTTGTGATTATAAACACTATACTATTATATATTAGAAAAATTAAATACTTCTGAACATTTACAATATCTGTTTCATTTACGTGCCGTTATATATATAAAAGTATTTTAATTTGTGTTTCATTTTCAACACTATAAAAAATATCTCTTTATGTAAGTGAAAAAAAGCTTTTAAAATTTCTTGTCAAACGCATTTGATTCCGTAAAGTTTATATAAGATAAACTCTTCTTGTGTATGAATTTTCATTTAGTGGTGACAATATATTATTTTAAGAATGGACAATAATTAAAATATCAAATACTTAACAAATATAAAATAAATAGCAATGAGAATAGTTGCCCTCAATTGACCATGAGTAAATTTGTCTCATGGAGACAATTAATCAATAAAAGTTTATGTATATAATTCAAAATTTGAATGGCTTAATTGCTACCTTAGTCCCTTAACTAATTTTTTGGTATTGCTTTGGTATCACAAACCCAATTATCCAATCTTCTTTCTCTCCCTCACGTTTTTTCAGATTTTGTCTAATAAAAATAAAAATTTATTTGTTTTGGGGACAAATAAGTGAATTTTGAATATTAAGGGATTTGTGGGTTATTCATGAATGGAAGGGAAATGCAAGAGAAGGATTAAGCCGTGAAGAGGGAGAAGAAGATATGGGTACGTAAAGGTGAGAGGTTGAGTTGAAGTGGGATAATGAGAAAAAAACATGTTGGTTGTGATTTTTTGGATTTGAGAGAGTTTTTTTTTGTTTGGATTTTTATTGTTGGTTTTTTTTTTCTGGGCTTATTTGATTACGAAGGTTTTGATGAAGATGAGAGAAGAAGAAGGAAGAAGATGGCCAATACACATTCAAGCCAATGACAAAATGACACATGTACAAAATCTAACGTTTTTTTAACAAAACTAACGGAAATGACCAAAATCTGTAACGGAGGTAAAGTTAAAGTACTAAAACGGACTAAATTTTAGTTATGGGGCCAAAGTGATACCAAAAAATTAGTTAAGAGACTAAAATAGCAGTTAGTGGTGAATCAAATTTTTCTGACTCAATTATCTCCTATAAATCGAAATGTGTACTTTTTATGGACTATAAGTCTTCTCCGCGAATTAATTAAATCACTCAAATCCACAAAACTCCAGGCATTGTCTTCATCCTTGTTCTCGTGATATGATCAAGCGGTGTATTTCAGTGGACCTGTGGAGTCTTACACTACTCCACTGATTTGTTAAAAATTTGCATGAGCTTCATCAACATCCACTACGATTGGAGATGTAAAACAGAAAATTCAAATAAAAAGCGATGTTTATTGGGTCTCTATTAAGTCCTCACTCCTCAGCCCCGTTTTATTGTTGGATTCTTTTGAGACCCACTTATTTGGTCCTATTTTCAAAATTTTAGAAAAAAATATTTTTAAAAAAACATCGGTAAAAAAAAATTGATTTTCTTTTGGGAGCAAAATAAAATTTTCCAAAAATAAATTTTTGATTTTTTTTTTAGAAGTATTTTTATCAGAAGAAACAAATTTTCAGTTTTTCATTTTTTAGAAAAAAATAACCTGAAATTTCGTTGATTTTTTTTTCCTCACATGTTTTTTTGTATACGATGTTTGAACAAATAAAGGTTGCGGACGGCAGACGGTTTTAAATTTAGAAGGCTTTCTACTCTAAGAGTCTATATGAAAAGAATTGCTCTTCTTCTATCTATTTTTGCTCATTTCCGTCCAATGTGAGTTAACTCACATTGAAAAATACACATACATGAGTTAATTCACGCTAAAAATACATTTGCGTGAGTTAACTCATACTCGACAATTTAATGGAAATGAACAAAAATATAAGGGAGAAGAACAATTACCCTATATGAAAGAGGGTCCTCCATCCATGAAATTTTTAAGTTCTCTTAACATGTGATCAGTGTCCAAATATTTTAGCCCCTAAAATTAACGGCTCCAGCTACAATGAGGTAGCTTTGGCTACCCTTTTTTGTTTGTTTGAATAAGCTAAATGCATTATATGTAACTTACCTTAATAATTCAACTACTCTTGTATCATATATTTAGATACACCGAAAATTCACACTTTAAAGATGGTTTATTCAGATCGACAATCTTCAGCATTTTGTAAACATGAATGAATTTAGTCTTGCTCATTCATAAAAGAAATACATGATTCCTAAAAGAAATACATGAATTTAGATCAGAGAATAAAGAGAGAAACTAATATAATTAGTTAGGATCATGATTCCTAAAAGAAATACATGCTATAATTAGGAATCATTACCCTAATTATATTAGTTATTTATTAATTAATACAGTTATTTAAATTTTATTTGACCAAAAAAAAGGTTATTTAAATTTTTAATTTAATGATTAATTAAATATTTTAATTAATTGATATGAGCTTAATATGAGTAGATGCATATAATTCCTCCGTTGATGTGAATTGCTATTTGTATCATACTTCAAAAAATGGTCTAAAATTCCATCTATTTGCTTTCCTTTATTCTTCGACACGAATCCAACAGGCGAATAATGAACTTGCAGGGTAATGCTACATGGCACGACAAAATTTGTCGTGCAAATTGAACGAATGCAATAACAATAGATGCTATAAGTTAAAATCAAAATATCACACAAATATTGAGATAAAAGTAAATATACAAGATACCATATGGTCCACGTATGATCCATCTTTCACAATGGAATTATGCTCTTTACCCAACACATTTTGCTCATTCCCAACTGAAATTCTCAAAATACCCCTACGTGTGTTAACTCACGCAGAGATTAACACTAGCGTGAGTTAACTCATGCAGGGGTATTTTGGTCATTTCATTTGAGAATGAGCAAAAACTATTGGGTAAAGAGCAGAATTCTTCACAGTGTGTATTTGTGTAGCTTGCCACTGGCCCACCACCATCACAAGATTTGTCTTGATGTCATTATGCCAAACTTACAGCACACAATCTGAACAACACAATAAGAGGATGAGGTTTAGCATGGGAATGGGGAGTTGTTTCCCATCATGGGAAAGTTAATGTTAGCCATTAGATAAGGTAAAGATGTTGGAACAAAATACGTTTATCAAACATTACCCTTAGAGTGGGGGAGTTTGGTAGAACAAAAATGTTTAACATATGTCACTCTTAATGTTTTGATGATAACAAGGTATTAAAAATTGTCAATTGGATATGCTAATATTTGTTCAAGTGTACAGGACCATAGACAAAATTTTATATCTTTAAAAGGTTCTGAAAGAACAAAAGAGAGCAAAAGAATCAACAAAAAGGAAGTTTGAAGTGTTTTAAGAATGGTGTTCCTGAAGTACAAAGTGCTTGGTGTCTTTCTTCTCTCTCTCTTACTCTGTTTTTATCCACTGCACATTAAGTCTTTGATCACTACTTCAGAAGCTAATAGTCAATTACTTCTGAACTGTGACATCAGTAGGAGAAACGAAGAAAAAGTTAACACAATTCAACCCCCCTTCTTGTGTTTTTCTCACATTCAAAAGAACATAGCCTTATTATACACTCTCAACACTAGATTTTTTTTGTCACCATCTTCCACTACCATGTAGAACCTCACCATTTTCAGAACTAAAACTGAAATACTCTTCTTCACCTGTAATCCAGAAAGAACACAAAAATCATCTTCCATCTTCCTCACCACTTAAAAACTTATTTTCTTCCCTTCATCCTTTCCCGTTCATCTAAAATTAACTACCACACAATAAATTAACTAGTTACAAACAGAACCCAGTTGAACAATTTTTGTTGTTGGAGTTTAACAGCTAACAACCGAAGGTATGAACACCATGGGAAAGAGTTATTCAACAAAAAAAACACCATTGGAAAGAGAGGCACAAGTGTTTGGTTTCTACTTCTTCTTCTCCTTTTAGAGATTACAATGACAATGGACGGAGGAATCGTTAACATTAACAGTCAACTACGTCTAATCAAATTCCATTCAGATTCACATGGTGGGAAATCAAATTCCAAAATCACTTTTTGAATAATTGCACCGAAGGTTCCAACGATTTGAAACATTCAATGTAAAGTTGGTAGTATTAAGTATTATTATTGAAGTCTAAGCCAACAAAAATAACAGTGGTTCTACACCACAACAAGACCAAACCAAACAAATATGAATTGAATTCACAAAACCTATCTCAAACCAATCACTACAAGTTTCTCAATTAGGGAGAAAAAAATTAGAGAGAGATTGGGTTGTCCCTAGTACACAAAAAATTCAGAAGAATGAGAAGAGTATGGAGGAGAGTTGGGACCGTGAGCTTGATGTTGTGGTGGGTGAGAGATGAGAGAGAATGGTTAGGGAAGATAGTATAAAAAATTCAGGGTAGATAGTGCATGATAAGAGCATGTTCTTTTTTTAATCTAGTGGTAAAATTTCAACTTTCCTATGGTGGGAAAAAACTTTGCTTGCCCAGACTAAATGCCACCCAATAAGAGATTAATTTCAATGTAAAAGTGGTACTAGAATCTATGTTAGTAACTTTGAATCAAATAGAATTTAGAAAACATTGAAAATTTAAATAAGTATCTGAGTAATGGCGAGATTCTATTGTGACATCAATCGTATATTTTACACGACGAATGTTGTCGTGCATTATAGTATTTTCTATATAATTATTATAAAGATAATTGTTCACATTATGATATTGAAATATAAATAAGTAATAAAATATTTTAACATCCTCAAATATGTTCTTTTTTTTTTTTTAAATTGTGTTAGTATGGTTGATGTTATAGTATATCTCACCATCAAAAAAAAAATTATAGTAAATCTCTAAACATTTTTTTTGAGAGAAAATCTCTGAAGATTCTTATCACTTCACTCTTTAACGCACCGATTCAACACTAAGCCAGTCTTAAACTTCACCTTTAACATGACATGGTTATTTATGCTATATCCCTTCAATTTGTTTTGACAAGTGACTGAATGACTTGTAACTTTTCACCGCATGGGGGGCTGAGGCTACCTAGGGTGAGAGACACTTGATCAAATATCTCAACATCAATATCAATATCAATTCTCAAATTCATGAAATCAAACAGATCGCATAAAATCCATCATTGTTGTTGTTAAGAGCAATTGATTGTAAGTATGTAGATGCTGTTATATTACCATGAAGGTAGGGGCCGGATAGCAAAGCAAAATTCCAAACCTTTTTCACTATTAGCACAGCATGAGGAATATAATTAACCTGAATTTCAAAGCAATGTTTTGTCTTATAGTGTTTACCATTATTGCATCTCCTTTAATCATTCTACATCACTTCTATTCTTGTTGATTCGTTATTCCTAAAGTGTAACTGTACATAAGTGCTGTTTAACACATGGATGGTACATAATTTTGATTCATTTGGAAAGGTAACCTCTCTATAGGATCTCAAACTGGAACACACCCAATTTTGAATTTAGATGGGTCCTAAGCTATAGGGTCCTATTGAGTGATTCTTCTCTTATTCATTTAGGAGTATTAATTAATTATCATTCAAAAGTGGGTATTGATTGCTGTCTCATTCTCATGCCTAATCAATAATTCAATATGACTTGTAACTTATCTTTCACACTACAATGTGAGTGCAATATTGGCCTGGGAATCAGATTCATGTAGTTGTGTGGCACGTCTAGAGTGGGATCAATGCAAATTAATATTTGCCCGTGGGACACTCTGTCTCTACTCTTTTGGCTAATTAATATCGTGTGTACTTATTTGCATCCTCTATTGACTTCTTAGTCCTAACTTAGCCCCTGGACTGATTCCAATTTCTTTTGTAGACATAAATACATACCGTATGCTCAATATCTACCATGCAAGAGTTTTGTCTCTGTACAATTTACAACTTGATGATACAAATGAAAACAATTTATTCAACTTAACTATAATAATTTGATTGAGTATTAAAGAAAATTAAATCACGTGCACAAAGATCTTAGATAGAACACACGTGAGTATACCATGAAAAAAAAGTTAGTCTCAAGTAAGAGTTTACAAAAATGTGTAGCTCAGCCCAACATTTTTATCATCCTTCCATACTTTCACTCGAGAGATTTATTTTCGGTAATTAGAAATTGTATTGATAGGGTCCTAACGCAGTATCAAAGTGGAAAAACTCTATCCGCCTTCTATGAAGGATTGAGAAAACTCACTCTATCAATTGCTTGAAAATTGGGTAAAAATAGATAATGTAGAGAATATTTACATTCGTATATCATACATCAAATAATAACTCACATTGTCCTCTTTGTAGTACTTGGTTTGAGATCAGTCAACTCTCTATAAACATATAAGATCGATGATTCATCAATTCTCCACATGATCACTAACATTTGAGGATTTTTCAACTCTTCGCAAGTCCATCCTCCCATTTATAGGAGAGTGCATTTTGAACCCCGGTCTTTAATTTTTTAACTCAACTAAGTAGGCTATTCATCCTCGTTGTAAGAGAGTGCATGACTTCCCTTCATATATATATATAGAGTTGCCAATTTATTTACGCTCGTAAAACTTGACCTCAATCCACATGTGTGGGGATCAAAAAGACCTCAAGCTAAAGAAATAAGCCCTCAAAGTCTTGTAGGTTAAGCTAACTCTATTTTTTTTCTTTCAAAAAGATTTTTTTCAAAAAACATTAGAAGTTTGTTCTTAAAAAAAATACTTATTTACAAAACAACTCAACATTATGGCTAAAAATAATTGGGGCCACAAAATTTCTTACTTGATAAATAAGAATATTACAAGGTGGACCGTGGGAAAAAATAACTTTTAGAGGCCATAACTAAGGAGTTTAGTAGGTACATTTTAGAAGTTTGAGACCGTCGGGATAAATATGATCCCTTCCCCTGTTCCTTTCTATGTATATGGAATATTTTAAGAAGTGAACATCTGTCTTAGTAGAGGGATATGGAGATAAAATGGAAAAGGTAATTTCACTATATTTCCTCCTAGGAACGAGGCCTTATTTGACACCCCTACATGTGTATAACACAGGGGACATTAATTATCTCACATCCCATTATAAGATACTTCTTGATTTCTTAGAAAGTACTAACCCTTAAATTTCCACCCATTTTCATTTATTTAAATATCACCTAAAAAAATAATTTTTTAAATTGCTTCTTTACTCTTTGTACAATGTGAATATCAAATTAGTCCTTGTAATACTTTTTATTATGCAAATTGATAGCTATATGAAGAATTTAATTACTTTATCCAAACCATAGAATTTACAAATGAATGAAATTTAATTGAAATATTTGAATTGTCTAAAATTTTAATTTTAACTTTTTTGAAATTTTCAATTACCTCTTCCAAACATATTCTCATTTATCTCCAACATAACAATGTTGGTTCATTTGGTAAGAATGCGATTTAAACCTCACAGCCCACTATAATATATATTAAAATTTCACTATTGATGTCAGGACTATGTTGGTTGGTGAGTCTGTAAATACATCTTTGAGTTTTAAACTTATCATAATTTTATCAGCATGTATACTCCAACTCATCTAAGCTTTTTATTACACAGAAAATAATAATACAAAACATAAGCTAAATTTGTTCTTCAAAATAAATATATAAAAACTATCAAATACAAGAGAGCACGTCTAAAATTATTGTCTATGACCTTCAACTTATTACAGGGAAGAAAATAATGGTAAGTCAATCAGTGCCTAAAGTCCCAAGCAGTTGGCCTGTCTAATAGCTAAATGTCCCTTGGTAGGGCACCTAATCCCTCGTTTAGTTAAAGCAAAGATGATCAATTATGTCATGAAATTAATTGTTGAACATGATTGTCAAGCAGCCTGCAATTTCTCAATTTGCCAAGTGTCAATAAATATGATGGAACTCACTCTACCAATTTTTTCCTCAAAAGTGAACACTAAAGTAGAATCAAAATTGGCCCTTAAAGTCAGTTGCAATGGATATGGGAGGAGATATCAGTTTGTTAATCAAGCAACCATTGTTTACTTTTTCCTAACATAGAAAAGTGAAGAAAAAAAATTCTGCCCCTATCAAAAAAAAAAAATGTGTTTGCCCCTAGTTTAAAATTAATGTTACAAATGTCCATGTTTTCCTTTAAGTTGGAAAGCATAACCTTTTTTCAACAATTCTATACGAGCTTGCAGGGTTTGTAGACCTCTCATTTCATGCAAGAATCTTACATGAAATGAGAGGTCTGCAAAACCTGCAAGTTCCTAGATAATTGTTGAAAAAATAGACATACTCGCCAACCTAAAAGAAGAACAAGGGCATTTGTTTGAACCAGGGCAGATATATCAATTTTTTTGTTGATAGGGGCCGAAAAAAATTCTAGAAAAGTGGTTTGTTTAAATTCTAGGGGCAAAAGCTATTAGAATTGATTAAATAGATAGTTACTTATAACTGTGGCCGAATTTAACTTTGATTGTATTAAACACAATTATTCCTACCCGGGAATTATTGAAAAAGCCAGACTTGGGGTTGGCTAACATGCTGTGATTCAAGAACCGTGAATCTGAAGATGCATATGTCTTGTTCTCAATTAATGTTTCGAATGAGAAGGACCCCACTAAGTTAAGACCTTAATTGTGACTTTCATCTTTGATCTGGCCAGACTTCTTTCCTCCTTTGCTAGATATAACGTATACAAGGTTTTGTACCCGAAAAATAATCGGTGTTATGTTAACAAGTGTTCTTATTGCACTTGTTAAAAACTATGTAGAAAAAATTGTTTTTTTCTTAATGTTTCATGTGTTGATTACATGATTTTTAATATAAAATTTGCACTTTAATCTTTTTAAAGAATGTCTTTAAAAGAGCACTTGTTAATATTTTTCAAAATATAAATTAGAAATTGTAGTTTTTTTTAATAAGGAATCAAACTCGGATCCTAGTTTTAAATTAGCTAAATTGTTGATGACTAAATCAATCCTTGAACATAAAATAGATGAAAACTTTGAAAATTTTTGGTGCAATCTTTAGTTACCTCTAGTCTTCTCTTATGAAAAGTGTGAATGATATCCTCTCTTGTTTGATGTCAAAATATATACGTAATTCATTTTAATATTTAAATATATAATCAATTTATGCTTAAATCTTTCTAATCTTATCTGTTTTAATCTTTGTAACAAGTAGTTAATGGTTCAAAGCTAACTTGTGTAAAGAGAAAATCTATTTGAAAGGATAGAACGTATATTGTGTGTCCAAAAAATCTCTAAAGGAGATTAACCACTTCCAAGTAACCATGGATATTTATTATAATAGTTAAAAAACTGTCTTTGTTATCGTTTTAGTGTTTGTCTGGTAATGCCGCGACAAGAATTGATTTTGTGTGAATTGTTTTTATAAAATTTATTATAGATAAAAGTAAGTTGAATGTAAAGTTATTTATATTTGAACGTGTTTATACAAAATTATATTCAACAATAAATTTAAGGTTACAGTCAATTATATAAGATAAAAATTAAAAATTTTAACTTCAAGTTGAATCAACTAAACAATTTTAACTTCAACTAAAATCAACTCTACGATCATAATCAATTCCCCTTTTAAATCACCCCGTCATGATAAAATCAATTATATGACCTCTGGAATCAATTTTAACTCTTCGAAATTAAAATGAAACGTACATTTACTTACAACTTCTTTTCAAAAGAAAAACATCCACTTAATTTAAAATATTGACGAATGCTCATGTTACTTGCTAATTTCATTAAATAACTTTATGCTAAATAAACAGATAACCTTCGAATAAAATTATAATAAATTTCTCATATCATTTTAATTGATTTTTTCTTGTTGATGAAATCAGCATGTTTCCTTTCACAAGAGGCAAATCTGTTCAACCAAGCAATATATTTACACACATGCATTGATTAAGTCAATTTCACTAGCACTTGAAATTTGTTAATACTGTTAAAAACATATAACTGGTATCATTTTAACTACTAACCTTGTTTTTTCATACTCCATTATACCAGTTTCATACTAACATCATGTGTTGTGCTATTCATCAAACTATTTTCTTAAAAACTACGTTTATTTTGATGAATTTAATGATCTTATTGCAATTATTTTCAACAGTTTTACCACTATGTCTGCTCTCAGCAGCAGGTACATAATTATAATTTTTTCATAATTTGGCTTCCATCATATATATTTTTAATAATTGAAAAAAAGAGAGACAAAGACAGCAAGGTAAACTCTGTATAAAACAAATACCATTTTATGCAACAAATACATATCCAATTGCCATGCTTCACGCTTAGCTTAGCTTAGCTTATACAAATTTCTTCTACTCTCTAGACTTTATCCATTCCTTAGCCTTTTCTTGCTACCCCATGTGCTAAAAGCAACTTTTCTTTCTAACAAATTTTCAAATTAGAATTTTTTTTTGTTTTGTTTCTTTATTACTTTAGAAATCTCATTATAGAATTGACAGCTATAGCAAATCTCACTTTTTTCTTCTTGCATCTCATTCCAAAGAAAAATACAGAACCAAATGAATAAAAATGAAGTCTTTTGGAGCTGATATTCAAGAATTTCATCCATGGTTTCTTGTTGGATTCACCTTGAATCAACTTAACTAAAAAAAGTTTAGGTGACTTGTGTTCGGGGCGTTCATCAGAGTCAGAACAGACCTCAATGCTCAAATAACATTTACATAGTTACTTACAAATCATTCATCGAAGAAATCATCAAATCACGGTTTTTTCGTTAGATAAAGATTAGATTTTTTGCTGTTGGTTATTCAGTCATGAAGGAATTTCCATCTTGTTTTGGAGAAAATGGTGTTCAGGTTGCAGATTCATCTTCATCCTCTTCAAGTAGCATAAGAGGGCCACAAAATGTGGTTACTTGTATCTATCAATGTAAATTAAGAGGTCGTTCATGTTTGATTACAGTTTCATGGACAAAGAATTTGATGGGCCAAGGCTTGAGTGTGGGAATTGATGAATTGGGAAATAGTTGTTTATGCAAGGTTGATATAAAGCCATGGTTGTTTTCAAAGAGAAAAGGGTGTAAGAATTTGGATGTTGAATCTAGTAAAGTTATTATACTATGGGATTTGAGCTATGCTAAATTTGGCTCTGGGCCAGAACCATTGGAAGGGTATTATTTAGTTGTTGTGTTCAACAAAAAGATGGTGTTACTTTTAGGAGATCTGAAAAAGGAAGCATGCAAGAAGATTGATGGTGACAGCAATGTTAGTGGTAATAATTCTGATGCAATTTTTATTGCAAAGAGAGAACACATTTTTGGCAAGAAATTTTACTGTGCAAAGGCTCAATTTTGTGACAAGGGTAAGGTACATGATGTGAGAATCGAGTGTGATACACTTGTTGGGACTAAGGAACCTTGTCTTGTGATTAGAATTGATAGCAAGATAGTGATGCAGGTGAAGCAGTTGAAGTGGAAGTTTCGCGGTAATCAAACTGTTTTGGTGGATGGTTTTCCAGTTGAAGTGTTTTGGGATGTTCATAATTGGCTCTTTGGAAATGCTATGGGAAATGCTGTTTTTATGTTCCAAACTTGTATTTCAGCTGAGAAATTGTGGTCAGGTCAATCTGTTTCAGATCCTGCTCTTTTGACATGGGCTTATTCACATCAATTTAGAGATTCTCAGTTGCAAGGTCTTGGATTTTCTCTCACTTTGTATGCTTGGAAAAATGAGTAGTTAAATACAAGAGTTGAATCTTATTATTATTACTGACTATTGAGTAATGAAATTATATTTTGATTCCTAGACTCAGTTTTCAACAATTATGTGATCAGATTATATGAAACTGCTAAATACTTTTCATTTTTAGTTCTTCTATAATTCTCTCTTTTTTCTTCTCTCTTGGATTCAATTGCAAATATATTAGTCTTTTCTCTTGGTACATTAGTGATTCTGCTTTCAATTTATAAAATCTAGAATTTGCTTCTGCAGAAATTGGTTATTAGACATGCATTTGGATCATCAGCAATTGCAATTGCTGCATCTGATTTCAATCCTTCTTTAAGCACAAGCTTCTAATGTTTGCTTTCTATTTTCATTTTCAATTATCAGTCCAAAATTCATTGCATGATATTTGACTTTGAACAAGACTGAATACTTGTTGATAGTTTCACTTTCACAATCAGAAAGAACATTTTCAAGTTTCAATCAACTTTTTTTCTCAACACTTGAAACAGATTTTGTTCGGTCAAGTTCTATTAATTCATAGTTATTTAGGTGTTTCATGTAAATAACTAAGGTTGGAATTTTGTTAGAACAACAATATGGTTTAAAAGAATAAAGAAACGCAACCAGAGAATACACAATGTTGAATAATGAAGTTCAGTCAATTGTGTCTATGTCAGCAACTGTTTGGGTCTGACTCAAGGGTAGGTCTCTCTCGCTTTACTCGATCGACCATGTCCTCTTAACTATGAGTCATACATACTCAACAAATTTCATGTTACTTTTTCTTTGACGTAAACTCTAACTCTATTTTGTTCAAAAAAAAACACCAACTATAAGATTAATTTACCATGAGTGAGATAACATGAAATTCTTAACATAATTGAAAGAAAGAAAAAAAAATTCTCATGTATTTCTTTAGAGGGTGCTGAGTTGTCAAAAGTTTTCATCAATTTTCCCTCAATACAGCAATGCATGGAAGAACGAAGATGCTACGGAATGATTTTGCCCTGCACTGTATTGAAGGCGTGAGACTGAACAATCATGATGGTGGACTCTGCAATAAATTGTTTGACTGTTTCTAACCCTTTTTGCACGTTACTACTATACTTTGAAATTTAACTTCCCACTTCTTTTGCTTTTAATAGTAACTTTTATTCGGTGAATTTTAAATTCTGAACATGCCCCACAAATCAGTATGAGTATATGCTAGGGGCCAAAGCTTGTGTGTCAGATAAACTTGGACAAGTGCTACATACTTGTAACAGAAAAATATTCATTTTCACAAATCCAAATCCAAGGAAAAATTCTCAAAGTTTTAACCAAATCACAGATTCATGTACATGCTCACACACGTATGATAGGACAGGGTCAAATAATTAAAGATCTAAATTCTCGTTGGTTTTTGCCAACACATCTCAGTTGTTAGATAAAATTGAACAACTTATATTTTGACTTTCTCAGATGGAATTGTTGACCGCGGTGTTTTTTGATTGCATGAAATCCTAGTCCAACATTTTTACATAAAGTGTAAGAGAAGTGTTATTTGTCAAGACTAGCACTTCACCATATGATCTCCAAGCTAATTTACAGAAATAATGTGAATAGAGGCCTTAACAGCTACTGTTCTGTTGACTAAATATAAAATACAAGTAGAGACAATTTGTGACATACAGAAAGAAAGATGGGCACAAGTGAAAAATTGAAATTACTGCTTCTTCCTACGACCAAAAGTGTCTTCAACGCCATCTGTAACCTTTTCTCTGCGCTCAGCAATCATCGCTGAATATGCCTGACAGTTAACAAAAATAATTGGAGTATAACTTTACTTAATAAAGATCGATAATTCAGCTTATTGTTTTGCTGTGTTTCAACTGAATGTACATGCAACATAACCTACACTCGTATTACTAGTGTTAGATAAATATATAAACGCACAAGAACATAACAATTAATCACGAAGTTTGACCAATTGTGTCTACGGTTCTGATAGCCGGGTGGCTGTGGTAGTTTTTTATTATGCACTAATGTTCAAGGTTACATGGTACGAGCTATGCTTCTTTTTTTTTTGTAACAAAAGGGCCGAAACCTAAACAAAGGAAAACGAAAAGGGAATTAAACGAAGAGTGGAAACTAGAATAGCATCACCAAGAATTAACTAACTAATCTGTGCATCACAATTCTTATGCAGAGTCCAAGACACTATCACACCCCATGTTAGCAAATGCATCAACACAATGAGTAGCCTCACAATAAGAATGGCACATGTTGCATCGCAGGTAGATTCTGAATCTTATGGACCAATCTCCACCCTCACAGCGTCACCACAACTCAGACTTCTCAAAACCACACTTCTGAATATACACAAATCACTAACCATAAAACTTCTATTTTGTGCTATTCGCAAACCTTTAAAGACACCCCACTACTCCGCCACAAATGCATTACAATAACTAAGATAGTTAGAGAAACCACATATCCAATTACCATTTAGGCCACAAATCAATCCCCCATGACCAGACACCAACCCACCTCTACTCTACTCGCACCATCTGTGTTCATCTTCACCCAACCCAAAGGTTGCGAATTCCAACAAATAGAGACTTGCACTCTATGAGCCACATGCAAGACTAATAGGATCCTTTCTTTGTGTACAAAAGAATTTCCAAAAATTGGACAAAACTGAATAATCAAAAGAATGATTCTAAATAGACTAAAGATTGCAAACAAATGAAGGATTGATTATTAGTGTAGAGAGATTGAAAGAGAAGATACAATAAAGATGATAACCTTGCATACAAGGCTACCTCAAATGAGCACTCTCCTTTCATACTAGATAATTCTCTAGCAGTCTAGCTACAAAATTAAATTGTTCAAAGCTATCTTTTCCCTCTGCCAATTGAGGACTATTTAAAGACTTTATAAGAACAACCAAAATAACAACTTTTAACAACCACCTAACAAACTTATCAACTTAGTAAATAATTTCTATTAAGTAACTCTTATTTTCTCTAATTATCCTATATTATATATCCCAATTCCTAACAAAGACTCTATAGTACCATTGTCCAGATAACACCTACACTCGAGCGTCTACTCACTTATCAGCAATATGGATTACACTCAGCTGGTGACAACTGATAAGTTTCTAAAAATGTAGTTTTTTGTGTGAACTGGGTGTCCTCTGTGTGCAACTGCAAACACGAATCCCTGGACCTCTGGTTAAGCAGGAAGAGATCTCTTGGGTCTAAAAATGTAGTTATTAATAATAATAATCAAGCTTATGCTATGCAGCCAAATTAAGCGCGTAAAGCCCTGATAATCCCTTAATTATTACTCTAAAAATAAAAATCCAGTTAGTAAAATAGAGAGTACTAGAAGATAGCAAACAAACCTTAGGATAAGAATATAGAAAGATATACCACCAGGCGAGTATGAGTAAGGATATAGCTGAAGTGAGAAAGATAGAGTTGAAAATTAACCAGCTAATGGAAATTACTGAAACCCCAGTTAGCGTAATTGTCCATGGCTGACACCTAAAGGAAAAACATGACAAATACGTTAAATTCAACAAAAAAATGTAAAATTGAAGTGATGATAAGAAAGCATACCAAGAAGGTTTGGTGTCCCAGACAGATTCGTATTCGAGGGAAAGGTTATTGAGGTAACCGTCCATGTCATCGACGAGTGCATTGTTTTCGTCCAAGAAGAGAGGATTGTCTGGTCTTGAGTCACTGGGATTGATACCAAAGAGTATGGTTTTTTTGTTGGTTGAGGAATTTGAGAAAATGGAGTTAGAGAAGTTGTGGGTGGGAAGGGAAGAAGAAGTAGGTCGACGGTAGAGGAGGGAAATTGGGAGAAGGACCGTCGTCATGTTAACTAACTGCTCACTGCAATTATTATCTTTTCTTTTCTTTGCCAGATTATTTATATTATATTATAACTTAGGGTGGATTCTAGGGTGAGGGGTCAATTAAGTCCCTCACCGGTGAAGCATAAAGAAAATACCATTAGATTTGATCAATGGACCAAATTTGTTAAAAATAAAATTGAGAAATCTATACTTGTTCACGCACAATCTTGTCCCACGTCTTCTCTTCCCCTTCCTCCGATTGCATAATGTCCTAATTAATAAATCAAAAATACATATATTTATGCGAGGTGTGTTTAACATTTATCATCAGTTTATTTTGGGGATAAATTTTGAGCATGATCTTCACAACATTCATTGTTTCTTCACAACATTCATTGTTTCTGACTCGATCTGATCAGTTCAACGATTTGATGGTTTGTTGCCAACAATTAACAAATTGGTATCTGCTGGCATATTCTTAGCACTTACTTTTATTTTTTACTGAGTATTTTAACAAATTAAGGTTCAATTCCATGCCACATATTGCCATGAAAAAAGATCATCAAGTAGAATAATTAATTAAGTCTTCGTCTTGATTTTTTATTTTATTCAAAAAAATTATAAGAGATCT
>Ga0315914_1004900_pt1 | contig 19784 bp, 10 predicted proteins | sample MpolenodulesMG_FD_203920 | JGI IMG/M metagenome (GOLD analysis project Ga0315914, IMG submission 203920) | Medicago polymorpha root nodule microbial communities from Los Angeles, California, United States - elongated nodules | ecosystem: Host-associated > Plants > Roots > Nodule | place: USA... | reverse complement strand
GAATCCCCCAACTTTTTCAACATCCTCTTCAAACTCTTTGGTGTTATGAATCCACATCCTTCATTATCATACATTTCAAAAGCTTCCCTCAAATCCTTCAATTTTTCTTCCTCTCCTCCTGATTCCATTAGTGTTATCAAATCCTCCAAACTCAAAAACCCATCACCATCAGAATCCAATGCCTCAATAGCAATTTCCACTTCTTTCAATTGAAACTCTCCGCCAATCTTCGCCATTCGACTCCTTAACTCGTTCGGCGAAATCTTTCCGTCACGGTCTTCATCAAAGTAACTAAGTACACGCTCATATTCCATGTTACTCCTCATGTTAATTATATATTGTTCGCAATCAAAGGCTACAATTGGAAATCACTACAAAAAAATGTTTCCAACTATACAAAGTCAAATTCAATGAAATTAAATAGTTAGGCCTATAGCGGTTTATAGGAGTTATATATGCACACACTTATTTTTATGTTGGCTATGAAACAATTGGGTGGTTTGAGTATTTATAGTTTGTGAAATTTGAAGACGTGTTAAGTAAATTTCTGGAAGATTGAATATTTATGATTGGGATGGTGCAAGCAAGTTTCTTGGTGTGTTCGAGGAAGAGAAAAATGGCATAAAAGTCAGCCTTGTATATTTTGGGAGGCAAGAGAGAGAAAGCGGATAACGCGGGACAGAAAATGTCCTAGAAATAACTTATATTAACGGTCAAAGGAACATAACTTACTTGGTTTATTTATTATTATTATTGGTGCAAGACTTTTATTTTCTTATTTTATTTTAAATTTTTAAGTAGTTATTAGTTAATGGCAAATGGCAGAGCCGCCCAGTATGAATCAAAATGTGTTGGGTGTCACCGCAATCACACGGTGGATACACTTCCATACCTTGTTAACTTAATTGTTTTATCCATATAGAAAAGGTGTGTCGTGCATTTTAGTGGTGTATTTTGTTTAAGATATATATTAGGCCTTTTTCTTATGGATAAGATATCAAGAGATTTTGATTAGTGTGAACTTTTTTTTTTATAAAAGATTATTGGTATACAAATGCATCATTTGTGAGTCAAAATTATACATTATAAATACAATATATATATGACTCATGCATGCATAACTACAACTTCCTATCACCATCCCTAAATATAAAATCATTTTGATAAAATCACGGGAATTAAGAAAGTTATATTTGTATTAAAGTTGTTTGTATTCATTATTGTTTTTACAATTTTATCCTTTAAAATAGAGATTTAGTTTATATTTTTAACCTACTGTTTATTGTTAATTGAAAAGAAAAATGTTCTCTATGATATGTAAACAACATAATTTACCGATGTTACGTTAAATTGTTCATTTTTTTTAAAGAACGTTAAATTGTTCATAAATCTTGAATAAATAATTTAGGCTAAATATCTCCTCGGGTCCTTTAAGTTTCATGTTTGTTTCAAATAGATCCTTTAAGTTTTTAAGGTTTCAGATAGGTCCTTTAAGTTTTAAGTTTGTTTCAGATAGGTCATTTAAGTTTCTAAGGTTTCAGATAGGTTCTTTAAGTTTCGAGTTTGTTTTAGATAGGTCCTATCTATCAACCTCCGTTAAGGCAAAGTTGATATGTCTGTTAAGTCAAAGTTGATCTGGTTGGGGAAAAAAATTGATGTCAAGTGTCAGAGAGAACCACCTCACCCACTTAACGGACATATCAACTTTGGCTTAACGGACAGAACAACTTTGGCTTAACGGAGGTTGACAGAAAGGATCTATCTGAAACAAGCTCGAAACTTAAAGGACCTATCTGAAACCTTAAAAACTTAAAGGACCGAGAGAGGTATTTGACCAATAATTTATTTGAAATCTAAAAAATATGTCCTTGTTTATTGCGTGACAATATTTTCTATTTTTATTTTCTAAAATTTATCTTGATAATAAGAACAAATAAATGGGTAGTTGTTTAGCTATCATTTTTATCTTCACTCTATGCCAATGAAAACAGAAAATAACTTCAAAAAAAGTAAACGGACCCTTTCCCTCGAGTTAGTAATTGATTTGCAATTAGAAAAATATAACTCTCTTGTAACAAGTTCAAAAAACAGTTGAACTTAAGCGGTTAATTTTTTTTATCCTGGGTTTATTTTTTATTTTTTTTTACAAGTATTCTTGGTTGAATTGGAAGTCTAAATTTTGGATGTAATAATATTTGATAAGACTTAAAAAATATCTATCTTTAATGACTTTCTCTCTTTCATATGGGGTCATTAGGGAAAGTTTCACAGGAATGAAGTTTGAACTCATGATCTTCAACTCCTTATTTATTAGTTTAAACCAGTTGAGTTATTTAACATTCCTCAATCATTATATTGGGCTAGTAAGATCAACCACATAAATGAGATTGGACGTCACATATATCTTCACTTAGAACTTTAAGAGAAATTATATGTCTCCCATGTCTCTCGCGTTACCCGTAAACCGAAAATACCTAACGGTTTTAGAATTTTTGGAATCTAAACCATCTAAAGGCATAATCTCAATTCTTCTATCGAATATGAGACTTTAACTCACACTTACACAAAAGTGTGAGATTCTCCGCCATCCTTGATCCAATATTAAGAATATTTCCAGCTCCCCCATCAAGTCTAATCATACTCTGCTACCACCGTTGAACCACGAGGGAAAACTTCACCGGTTGAACAATCACATTGGACTAAGTACAACCACACAAATAATATTTGAAACAATATATACACTCAAAACCTTATATTAAATTTATGTATTCTTTCACTAATATTTTGTTCAACCTCAAAATTTCTATTCAATGTATAATTTTAACAGACACTTTGCACATCACAAAATCTCATCAAAACAGTCTCATTTTAATCATTATTATTAATTTTCTCTCCTAAATACACTACCAACTTTTGAAAAATCCAATAAGTGTGCTGGTTCCACGAACACAAGTATTTTACCATACTTTGACCGTAAACTCCATGCATATAGGACAGGACGCGCATAACGTCAGCAGTGGGAAAACATATTTTTAAAGTTTAAAGACATAGTAGCCAACAGTATTAACTACCCCAACCCCAATTTTTCAGAGTTAGGTAGTATGGTAATGAATGAGTAATGACGGAACGGAATTGTATACTCCTTTTAATAATATTCACTCTCATCCAAACATGAACTTTTCTTGTCTTTCTTCGCAATTCTGGAACGAAGAAAACAATACAGGCCCCACATCAGTTTTGTCTCTCTTTCCTGCGTTGATCTATCTATCTAGTTTAGTTCAAAAAAATATGGATGATATAGATCTCCCATGGTTTAGAAAATTAATTCTAATACAGTAGTTGTATATGACTGAATTTAACTTGGTGTTTATAATATTGGAATTGGATCGGTTTTAGTGTTTCTTTTTCTGTTTTTCTCGCATTTGATGATATATTTAAATCGAACAATTCGATGTTGGACAAAATTGTTCCGAAAAATTCTTCGTACACCAAACAATTTGAGTGTACCAGTATTTTAATTTTTTTAAAATTAAATAGTTAAATGAGTTGTTTTTTGAAGAAGAAAAAAACTTATTTTCCATCATTTATAATTATAATAATTAAATCTTATTTACCAAAAGTGTCGACAGAATAGAATATATTTTTTCAAAATTTTTAGTAGTCATAAGAAATAATAATGATTTTTACGATGTTTCTTTTAAATAATTAATTGATATTTTTTCTTATGAAATGATATTTTTAAAATATAAATATCGACAAATAACTCTTTATTTCATAGAAATGATCATTAAATATAAATGTCGACATATAGCTCTTTAATTTATAAAAATTATCGTTAATTTATAGATTTAGAAAACAAAAGTATCAGTACACTTCAATTTATGAGTCAACCGTAGAAGTTTTCAATTGTCCCACTTGTCTCAAAGATTTAATTCAATTGACAATGCTGGAATTGATGGCCTAAACACATTTTCAAACATGAGACTTCACATGTTGTGTGAGTTTTATACGATGTTAGTCACTTCGTAGTATTCGGTCAATAGAAGAAATTGTTGCATTTCAGAACTTATTTGATTTTACTCAATTCCAAAAACAATTATTAGTTGGGACTATTATGCAAGGTTGGTGACCAAATTTTGACTATTTTGATTTTTGACATGATGATTTAATTTGAATACGCCTAAGTGACATCAGATTTTTTTGCCCTAATATTTACGGTTCTTGACCTAAAAAACACAGCAAACTTGACCAAAACACAACGTTTACAACTAGAGTGCAATATTTTTTTTTTTTTGAAGGAACTAGAGTGCAATATTTTGACATCATGATTTAATTTGAATACGCCTTAAGTGACATCAGATTTTTTTGCCCTAATATTTACGGTTCTTGACCTAAAAAAATAAGCAAACTTGACCAAAAAACAACGTTTATAACTAGAGTGCAATGTTTTGACATCAAAATTTGACAATAAATTTTGATATTAACTTAAATGATTTAATGGTAAATTGTTGGGTACTTTGGAGTTTAGTTGGGTACCGTTTAAGCAAAATTTATTTAAAATTTGATTTTTTTTATAAAAATTATACACAAATATGGCATAACATTAAATATTTGGATGACATATATGTACCCAACCAAACTTCAATGATTGTGTTCATCATAATTAATACAGTTTAAATATTGATTAAGCATGTTAAGTAATACAAAAAAAAAATTGTAAATGTATTACACATACATGACTTGAGTAAAAAACACACATAAATTTATTTCATAACTAAAAAAAATTCCTTCAAAAGAAAAACTAAAATTTATTACACATATATAACTTTGTTTATTAAAAAGTATTAACCAGCAAAAGAAAAATGGTTTACATCTAAAGAAAAATTATAAACCAAAGAGAAGTTATAAATCTAAACTAAATTGCATGGAAAATAACATCGTCTTCGGGTAAGTAATCTAATAAAGAGAAAATGTATAATGATTTCTATTGAATGATGATACTCTTCTTGAAAAGAAAGAGGGCATCTAGTAAAAAGTGGTTAGGCCTAAAATACTCTTCTTGAATGAAAAGAGCATATTCATAAAATAAAAAAATTGATAAGGTCCACAATTTAACATATCTTATTTCTAAAAAATTGTTTCTTTAATGAATGAATTTTGTTCATTTTAAAATATATTATAAAACAATAAGAATAATAGAACAAAATAGTGTGCAACATGAATTCCTATTTTCAATTCATTTAAAAAGTATTCTTGAACCAATGAGAATTGAGTCTAATAGAAGGGGCTAGACACTCATAACATGACGAATCAATATTTAATGTTCTAGGTTGAAGAAACCTTCGAGACAAAGAAGAAGAAAAAAGAATTCCTATTTCTCTAAAGTGTTAAGGTCTCAAGAGGAACTATACATGGAAAAGAAGTACATCAAAATCTTAAAATATAAACATGTTATGAAATATTGATTTGAAAAAAAGTGAGTTGTTTTTATTATTTTATCGTATATTTGTCTTAAAATATAAACATGTTATGAAATATTGATTTGAAAAGACGGATAGTTTAGTCTATTTATAAGTTGCATATAAATAGGGTTTTTTTACCTCATTGTTTGATATCATTAAAAGAGAGAACTTTTAGAGAGAAAAAATTAAAGGACGAAGTTTGAGAGCTTTTGGATGAAAAATTAGGGTTGAAAAACACATTCTAAACATCTTGGATAGAGGAATGATTCAAGCTTTCTCTCGTGTTCTTGAGATATATTTTTGTGGGTTAAGAAAAGAAAGACAAAGGGGGTAGACATTAAGGTTTATTATTGAAGTCAGTTTATTGTAACTTATTAATATCTCTTATAAAAACTTATTGATAGTGGAATGAAGACATGCTCTCTCCCTCAGACGTAGATAATTTGGTCGAACTGGACAAATAAATTTTGCGTGTTGTTCATCTACTCTCTTTATCTTTGTTCTTTAATATGATTGTGGATTGCTATACTTTTTTCTTGGTTGACTATTGTTGTTTGGATTGTTTGATTGTTGGTTGCCATTATTATTTGTTCCACCCATCGTCTTGTTCGTTTGGTCGTTTCGAACAAGAGTTAGAATTCTCAACAAAATCCCTTTAGAGAAAAAATTGTCCTTAAATATATGTTTAAATGCAATTTATTAGATATATTTATTATTATTTTAAAATATATCCCAAACTAATACTACTATTTTGTCTTTGAATATTTTTTTCACTCAATAATGTCTTTGAAAATGAAAGTCAACATTGAACACATCTATACATGTAAAAAAAAAAAAAAAAGAACACATATATACACAAATGGTAACTTAGTGATAGTCATATACAGAATTGACACTTTAATTAGACTGCAAAATTTTTATAATATATGAGAAAAATGACAAAGAAATCCATAAATAAAAAAGTAGTATAAAGTTTTGCTGAAAAAAAAAAGTAGTATAAAGTTTGATAACTGGAGAGGACTAAAACAAATTAGTATACAGTATACCCTAACAAAAGGTTTAAGAAAAATAGAGGGCTTGTGGCCAGAGTATGTCTCCCTGTTGCCTCTCTCATTGGTTATAATAAGGCATTGAAACTCATTAATCATCAATTTAATACAATTAACAATGATTTTGAATGTTATTAACCATGACTTCTAAACACAAATTATGGTTAATTGATATCATGTGTATTTTGAATACATGAAAATCATGTATATTTGAACACAATTTGCATGGTTGAAAGATGTGATATATATTTCAAGATTTGAAGGAAAAAAATATGTGTTTAATGGCGTTAAAAAATGTGGTTAATGACGTTAAGTGAATTGAAACATTAATGAGTTACAACAACTTGCTATTTCCCATAATTTATCCATCAAACATAACTAACCATATTTTTTTTTGAAGGACTAACCATATATTTAAATCGCATCATATAAATCATGATCGATATTTGTGTTAAAATATAATTTTGTTAAAAATGTAAGCAATGCAGATTGTAGAGCCGGTTCCATTATGCTTTGAATAGAATCACTAAATTCCTAAGCAAACCAACCATATTAAATGAACCCCCCTCAAAAAGAAAATAGTAAAAAAGAAAAAGGTAACTTGAGTTGAGGTTCATCAATCATCACCAACGGAGCATACTCCGGATCTTCTTCTATCCAAAAAAAGAGTACAAGGTTATTCTTTGTAGATCACAACAATTACCAGGTTCTTCAAACAAGTCTCATTCACAAATCACAAAGAGAACATAAAGAGGTAACTACTCATTTCTTGCTTTCTTCGCCATTTTTCATTTTTGTTGAATAATAAAACTTGTTTATATTAATTTTCAGAAATAAGTGTTCAAAAGCCTTATTACATTTGAATCATATGTGTTTCCTTTACATAGGATGTATAATTTGATGACATACTGACAAAATTAAGGAGGTGTCATTTAGTTATTATCATCAAAGTTTCATCCTTAGTTAATATCAATGAAATTTTCATAATCATCAAAATTGTAATTTTATGTATTAGTCTAATTCCTTATCTTGATGATCCAGAAATTTTGATAAAATTTAGGACCATGCAAGATGGAACTAGCAACGATGGTAAACAAAAGAGAGCAAAAACTAACAATGAGAAAGACTATGAAGAAGATGTCATAAACCAATTACCAGATGGAATCCCTATAAACATTTTATCAAAGTTACCAATAAATGAAGCTGCTAGAACAAGCATTCTCTCAAGAAAATGGAAAAATCTATGGACCTATTTTTCAGGAACCTTAGAATTTGAAGGTTCGCCAATTATGAAAGACATGAAAAAAGATCTTAAGAAGGTTACAGGAGGGCGTTTACAAATGGCAATGGAAATCATGTATGATGCTGAAAGACAAACATATACAAGTTGGATCAATGAGTTGTTAAGTTCACTGCAATGTTCCACTTTACAAGGATTGAAGTTTTGGTTTCCTATGAAAACTGTTAGTGATATTGATAACTGGATTCACTTTGCAGTTCAAAAAAAGGTTCAAAAGCTTGAACTGTATTTTGGTCATACAATTGATTATGTTATTCCACTGCACATTTTTAAGGTGGAAAGATTTAATTCCTTGTGCATTTTGCGTTTGAAATCGATTACTGTGACCGACGAAATGCTAGAGTATTTAATATGTAACTGCCAATTACTTGAAACATTGAGTTTAGTTGATTCAAGAGTTCCAAAAACTATGAAGGTTTCAGGTTCATCATTGAAGTTGAACTGTTTAGAATTGGTAAGATGTTGGGAATTGACAAAAGTTGAAATTTTTGCTGAGAAATTAGTATCATTCAAATACTATGGATCACATTTGGAGACAGAATTCAAGAGTGTTCCATGCCTTGAGGAAGCCTCTTTTGGAGGATCCTTTGTGGAGTTTGTTAGAGAAAGCTTTCTGCCACAAATAAAAGTGCTTAAATTGGATATCACACAAAACTCACCTGAAGTGGTAAACTTCCCTACCTACCTTTCTTTTCTTAGGCTGGTTTGCTTATTATCAAGAGTGATATCTTTTTTACTGTGTAATTTTCAGATTTATTGGTTAAGTCAACTTCCCAAGTTAAAAAATCTCAAGCAATTGGAGTTGGTTGCTTGTGTTAGTGATGGCATTAGTGCTTGTGTTATGTTATTGAAGGCATCACCTTCACTATGGAAGTTCACAATCAAGGTGAACATCCTTGTGTCTTTAGCTTTGTTAGCTTTGTTAGCTTTGGCATTTGTGATTATGACCCTTTTTTGTAGTCAATAAAGATAACACGCTATGAATAATAAGTTAGATACTACTGCTTTTAGATATTTGATTATTTAAATGAATATATTCATATGGAAATGAGATGAATATATTCATACTGCTTTTTTGCATACTTCTAGTTCTAGCACCTTACTTTGTCATGTAAGGTGCATCAAGTATTATTTATGCCCAAAAGCTAGGTTAGTTGTGAATTTGAATGTGTTTTTTATATGTTGCAGATGCTAAATACCAAACCAACTTATAGAACTGAACATAAATTCACAATGGAATGTCAATATAGTCTTAAGGAGTTGGAATTGGTTGGGTTTTGTGGAGCAGCATGTGAAGTTGAATTAGTTATGTACATTCTTGAGAATACAGATGAACTCCAGAAAATAACCATTGATACAAGGTTACCAACTAAACCAAAATTGAGACCACTGGATGAGGAGCACTTCGAAACTTGGGATCTCGAAGAAAACAAAAGGCGTGCTTGGCGACTGAAGGACAAAATACCACCTTGTATTGAATTTCTTTGCCTTTGACAATAATTGTTCAAGCATCATAATTTTTTTTATTGAGAACACAATTATTACATTAGCAGAGTTTCAGCTCTTATTTATTGAAGGATAAAACATTTAATTAATGATAACATTCCTTAATCAATGTACCATTACAGGTACTCAGTTAACATTTGTCATCCTTTTATTAAAGTTGAGGTGATCTGCTAACAATTCAAAACTACTATCTATGTTACAATCCAATTCCTAAACGACAAAACTTAAATAACAGATAAAACATTTTTGTTGTTTTGTGAAACAAAGCATGTCCTTTTAAGGCAATCAAATACGCTTTGAAATGAATCAACGCTTAAAGGCCCTGTTCAAGCATTGCCCGGACCTTCATTGGAAGACCGTAAAGCCGGATAAAACCAGCAGCATCAGCTTGATCATATATCTCACTACCCTCAAATGATGAGATATCTTGCCTATACAGGCTAAAAGGACTCTTCATACCTGCTACAGTAACAGAACCTTTGTACAATTTCAAAGTAACAGAACCTGTTGTGGTCGCAGTAATCTTCTGCATAAAGGCGTCCATCGACTCACGAAGTGGATCAAACCATCTACCAGCATACACTAACTCTGCATATTTAAGGGCTAATGTATCTTTCACCTGTATTGTTTCTCGATCAAGTGTCAAAGACTCCAACTCCTGTGCTGCTTTAAAAAGGATAGTCCCACCCGGAGTTTCATAAACTCCGCGGCTCTTCATGCCTACAAGCCTATTCTCAACCATGTCGATCCGGCCAATTCCGTGCTTTCCACCTATCTCATTGAGCTCAGCGAGTAAAGTTGCTGGTGAGAGCGTCTTGCCATTGAGTGAAACAGGAAGTCCTGACTCAATACCAATTTCCAAATATCTGCAAGAAATAATGTGTACTTTCAAAAAATGTAAGGTACAACTTCCAAAAACAATAGTAAGCACCCTTTTTAAAAGCATAAACCTGTATATATAGTTGGGCCCTGTTTGGATAAACAACTTAATTTAATACTTATAGCATAAGTGTTTATCAAACTGTTTTTATATAAGCTATAAGTTGTTTTCATAAGCTATCCTTGAGAGCTTATGAAAGTAAGCTAAAAGCATAAGATGTGTACATAGGTTCTCCCAAAGAGTCCCACAAGTGTTTATGCCAGTAAATAAACTCAAACAAGTCAATCCAAACAGATCCTTAATTAGTAAAACCATGAGAAGGAAGCTTACTCTGCTTGATCTGGAGCATCCTCCGGGTCTACAGACATCATGTACATATCCTTTTTGGGTTCATTAGCCGGGTCTTCCAAAATATCACCCTTTAGTGACACAGATTACATATATCAGAGAAACAGTAGCATTTCACTCCCAAAGATAAACAATTTCAGACAATAGATAAACAATTTCATAAAGCATAATCCTAGATCAAACTAAAGATAAGCAATTTTGAACAATATAGCATAGAAATGATGCAGTCCATTCCCTTCGAGGATTCAGATGATCTCTTGAGACCGGTAACAAATGATAGGATATCTTTAAATAGTTCTAAAAATATGTTATGTTACACACATTTAGAAACAAATTACAGTGAACCATAATTTTTGTCCTTCAAAGATTCAAGTGTCATCACACATAAGATCTTAAGAATTTTGTTGTCACCAATTTAGTGAGTCCATGTCATTTTGGTCTATCTGTTACGGAATGAATGAAGGCCATCTAACAAACATTAATGTGGCGAGTAGGTCAAACCCATATGTGCTTCCAAACATGCAGACACATGTATATTAGCATCCTTTAGACCGCCTTCCAACAAAGGATAATTAAAGGACAAAACTAATAAGGAACTAAATTGATGACTAAAATCTTAGACTAAAGTAAAGACGTTTGTGTGGATAATCACATGATTTTTTGACATTTCCCGGAATCTATTGATCTATTGAAAATTTGTATATCTTGCTTTGATATATTATGAATATGTGTTCTTATAGACCATTCTTTAAAGGACCAACTCCATTACTTTGAAAGGATCATCTGACCTTAAATTCAATAGCAGCCAAGACCCAATGAAAAAACAAACAAATCATTAAACTCAGCCAACATTCAACACTACAACTAAAGCTAGATTGAGGATAACCACAAAGCATACCTCATGGCTAAGATGCCATAGGTTCCTATCCCTGCTATAGATGGATTTTTTTGTCACTGGAACGGGAACATTGTGCTTTTTAGCATACTCAATGGCATCTTCTCTCCCTGTAATATCCCACTCCCTCCATGGAGCCACAATGTTTAGCTTGGGGTTCAGCGCAAAGAAAGTAAGCTCAAATCGAACCTAAATGTTTATAAAAAATAAATAAATCAGTCAGAATAATATAATTGACATGACAAAGTACAGTAACTACAATAGTAAGAAGACTGAAAACATGCCTGATCATTTCCTTTCCCTGTACACCCATGGGAGACAGCATCTGCTCCAACTTCTTTAGCAACATCCACCATGGCCTGCCAGTCAGCACGGACAATCAGTACAACAACCACAGACACGGGGATAAGTATGTTCCACTATCATCGTCAATTACAACTACTATGAAGCAATGGCACGGACACCGGACATAACATTGACATGTCAACCGATTATTATTTGAAGACTGGAAGAAACTGAATATAAATACATGTGTCAGTATCATGTCAGTGTAAGACACTGACACGTGTTGGACACCGGACACGCCTTTAATCTGAAGTGTTGGGGGTACATATTTACAAGCAAAAAGGTTTTACAAGTTGAAATGAAATATTAAACTTCAAGCCGAAGTACCTTTGCAATTACAGGACGGGCCATTGAGGTCCCAAGCAAATACTTCCTCTCATAAATGGCACCAGCACGCAGGCAAGGAAATACGTAATCTTTAACAAATTCCTCCTTCAAGTCCTTTACAACTAATTGGGAGGCTCCACTGGCTTTTGCTTTGGCTTCCAAACCGTCCAATTCTTTTATACCCTATATGAAATTAATTTCGTTACCAGACATGTAGCACATCAACAATAAACAGAATAAAACAAATTCTCCTGGCCAGAAATTTACAATCTCATAACGCCTCTTCCAATAACAGATTTAGACAGCATAATCATGATTAGAAGAAATAAATTTGAAAAGTAACAACATACTTGGCCAACATCAGCAGTGAAGCACACAACATCACAACCGTAATTCTCTCTGCAGCAACAAAATCATCAAATAAGATAATATAACAAGAACAAATTATACAACAATAGGTAACTTCAAAATGGTTTCTAAACTTTATTTACCCATTCCACTCAAAATTAAACTACATCTCTAAAATCTAAATTACTGAGCATTCTTTATTCAGAATATACAAAGGAGAGGATTGTGAACTTGTGATGGAAATCTAGTAGAAAAATAAAAAAGAACAAGGCAACATATATACCTCAACCATGGGACAATGACTGATGTGTCTAAGCCACCACTGTAAGCAAGTACAACCTTATTCAATTTTCCACGTAGCCCGCTACCCTTCTTGGCTTCGGAAACTTCAACATCCGTATCACTGCGCGATACTGCCTTTACAACTGCATGTCATGAAAATTTCTATAGCATTACAAACATTAAACTTAACTATCAAACAGCATCTAATCAATATAATCAACTGGTGAACACACAGTTCCTCTCCTCCACATAATTTATCCACTTTCAACATCGATGCAAATTACACTCTCCATAAATTTATTTGTTTACTGCTTTTATGTCAATAATTCTGTTAAGAAAATGATCATTTTCAAAATCCAAGTGAAAACAGATGAGTCAATTCATTTCCAACATATAAAGAATAAAATTGGAGAGACACATCATGTTAATACCTGATAAGGTCTTAAATCTTAATTGAAAGATTAAACTACAAAGAACAATAGAAAATACCACATGCTAATGAATAATTCTGTTTTAACTTAAAGAATATGGTTTTAAATTGCGGTCCACAACCGCAGTATAACAGATTTTGAGGTCTCCGCAACAGCGTCACAACCACAATTTCGACCGAATTTTGCCGCAATACAAAGGTTCACGGCGAATGGAAACTAAACTGACACCGCAGTTTAAGACCACGGATTCACCATTGTTTATAAATCAATCAAATAAAGGCAATGCAAACCACATACAGCTTTCAATGGATCTTGAGACAAAATAATCTCACCTTGAAGTCTACCAGCACCAACACTAGCTCTTGGTTTCAACTACACATATTAAAAAAGTCCAAATTAAGACCAACACAAACGTATAATAAAAAAAAAGGGTCAAAAAATATGAAATAAAAGCATATATTAGTAAACTCTAATAATAAAGTTTGAACTTTTAAAGATCACCTTTTTGAATGAACATGGATTAGCCTTCCAGACCCGATTAAACAGAATATTCTCTGCAAATGACAATCAAGGAACCAAAAATGATGATGAGATAAGGAAATGTAATGAAAATCAATAAAGGGTCATGATAAATTGTTAATAACATTCAAAAAAATGGGGTTTTGGAAATTGTTAATAGCATTTTATAAAGAGAGTGAAATGAAAACGAAGGAGAACCTGTTGCATGAAGGGAAGGAGTAGTAGTAGCGCATGGATGTGAAGGAAATGCTTTCAACTGAGCCATCGGTGAAGTGAACAAGAACAACTTCACAACCTAAGTGCGTGCGTGCGGCTTTTGTCGAATATGTGTGTGTTTGAGCTGCGTCGCAGTGTTTACAAGGGTTTTACAACTTTCAACTTAGTGGAAATGACCAAATTGGTCCCTAAAGTTTCAACTTTTTTTTTTTCTTTTCGGAGGGGACCAAAAGTTTCAACTTGTTCACTTAAAATAAGTTTTTTATATGAGCTTCGCTTGTTATTTATTCATTTCTAACTTTATTTTTTTATGTAGACGCAGGGACGTCTTAAAAAATTTGAAGGCCCCATTTTAATTTTAGAAATTGGCCCCCAATAAAAGTCAAAACAAATAAAAAAAACAATTTTTTTATATAAATTATAAATAACATCCAAATTTTATAAAAAAATATCAACTGACTGTTATAAGGTTTCTTTTGGATGTTGAACCACATACCTTGTGGTAAAATAGAAGAAGCTTTACCATCAGACCATGCAATGCCACACTCATAGTCTTACTTTACGAATATATAAAGTGTCTTTTTTTAATCTTATATTTAAAAAAATAATATTATGGGCCCCAAAAATTTTGAGACCCGGTGATCTAGCCTTGCCTCAACGGGTTATGGGTCGGCCCTGTGTAGACGAAGTGTCAAATATCGTTCAAACTTACATACACAACATGTTGATGGTTAGAACTCGAGTGATGATATTTAACCTAATTATATCAACATCATTAGTTGAACTAAACATGATGATCATTTTTTAACTTGGTTTTATAAGAAAATTCTTTATTTTGGGTTGATCCTCTCTCTGGAACTGTAGCTCTCTCCCATCTCTCTAAAAAAAACAACTTTCCAGCCACTGATTTATCCCTTCTTCCCTCAAATCCAGGTTTTTCTTCACACCATGTAGGATTTCTGGATGGTGGTGCGATTAGCTTCAACCTCTGCACCACTGATGGCCTTTTTTTTTTCTCTAGCAGTCCCTCGTTCCAGTTTTTTCTTTGTTCGTCGCTTCGAGATATATTGTTGTACGCAAGAATTTGGTTATGTTTTGGTTGGATTCAACTTTTACTAGTTGGTTGCAGGCGTATTGTCCAGGGCTCGCCTCTTTATGTTACTGCAGGTTCTGGGATTTGCCTCCTCCACGTGGAAAGATTGAGGGTTGCAGTTGTAGGTGGAGTTGTCGCCATTGTTCTTCAAGTCTCGGGTTTGGGTGGTGGTCTGCATCAGGTTTTTTGCATTTTTTGTTTTTTGTTTATGGGTTCGTATTGTTATACGTTCGTACAATTTTGTTTGTTTTTATGTTTTTGAGTTTCTGATCAGAGTTTTGGTAGTAACATATGTGGCTTCTTTTGCAGTGGTTCGGTTTTATAAACTCGAAAGGGTATGGTTCTATTAACCTAAAAAGGCTGCTTGGTTACTAATGTGTTGATCACGTCCCTCGATTTGGGTTCAAACATGTTTTTTCTCGTGAAATCGGCTGAGTTGGTGATCCTATGCTTGATTCTCTAATGTTCAGGTCTGTTCACATCTGCAAGTCTCAAAGTGTTGTGTCTACCTCCACTCAGACACCAAATTATTATTTGTCTCAGTCTTTGTGACTGTTCTTGATTGTTATGCTCGAAAAAGTTATTATGTACACTTCTTTGAACAAAGGTTAATGGTACGTGGATCTTGTTGCTGTGTTGGTGGTCGATCCACTCGCCTGCTTATAACCCCTTTTAATCCAGACAGATGCCCATAAAAATCTAAGTTGCCATTATTATTATTTTGTCTAAAGAATGATATTTTGATCGAATCTTAGTCCCAATAAACAACGAAATTTATTTTTTTGTTTATATGTAATGATCAAAAAGTTAAACAACTTAAATTTTGCTAAGAAAATACCATTACAACGTTTAATGTTGTTACAATTTTTTTAATTAATGTTGTGAATTGATTCACAACTTGCTTGAATAAATTTTCAAAGGGATACATTTTAGAATCTAACCAAACCTTATGGAATGTATGATTTGTTAATTATATAAAAAAGAAATTGCTCAAAAAAAATATATAAAAATAAAAATACAATTAATATATAATCAATTAGAATATTTTTTAATATTAGATACATCATACACAATTAATTTTCTTTCATTCTCATGAAGTAACCATGACTCTGGAGTAATACATTTCAATCACAAACACTACCACAAACTTCATGCACGAACCACCAATATATAGTAATACATTTCAATCACAAACATTACCACAAACTTCATGCACGAACCACCAATATATCTTGCAAATGATGTATATCCATCTCGTTCTCCATGTATATTAAATATGACTCTTAAAGTCATGTAATTTAATCATAAACAACACCATCAACTACATGCATGAACTACCAAATATTACGCTGAGAATATATATTTTCTAAAACATTCATGAAATAAATTAGTTTATTTGAGTCATGCATGTTATGTGAGAATAAATATTATATAGGTTGGAAATACAAATTAATTGTAAATTTTAACCCTTGTTACATTTATAAATTAGGTATCTATTATCTTTCATAACAAACTGAATTTTCTTTTTTATAAATAATCGCAAAAGTTTTGCAACGTACTTTTTTATGAATAAATTATAAATTACATAATTTACCACTTTAGAATTAGATCGAAAACATCAATAGCATTAATTATTTATTTGTACTCTTGTCTTTTCTCATTTGTTCATTTATTTATTTTTTTCTTTTCCCATAAATACGTAAAATATAAGGTTTAATGTCCATAGTTTTTTTTTTCTATAATGAAGAATCGAAATTCCATTGTCTTGTTGAAACCATAAAATCTCACGTTCCCGTCTTTCCGCCATTTTAATCACGATAATGCTTGTACATCATCAACGATATTTTATAGAAATTTTGCGTGTAAATTACAAACGATATTTTATATAATTTTTTTAAAATAGATAAAAAATTATAAGTATAGATATTTGTGACTTTCAAATGTAACAAACTCAACAAACCATATTTATATTTTTCAATGACAACAATAATATAACAAGTATAACAATTTTTTTTATCTTTTTTAATAACACCAACAATATAATAATATTATATGAAAATTTGTTTAAGGGTATAATTGGAATAGCAAAAAAACAATCCCAAAATCTTCTCGAAACCCCATATTTTCGTTATATATAATATATATTTAGTACAACTTTTGTTATATTTAATGATAATAGGACATGTCACGACGCAAGTAAAGTTTTATCTTTTCAAGAGATTTATAAACCGGTGCTTATAAATGTTGGTATAACTTTCTTTCTCTTGCATACCAACACCACCATAGTAATATGGTTGTATGTTTAACCCATCATCTTCAACAACACATTTTAGAGGTCTCATACGCCATTCAACCAGTTTTTAAGAAACTTATCATCAGGGTCCGAAAAATCTTCGGTGTTATTATAATCAAACAAAAGAACACCATCCAAGAATGGCCAACGTTTTTGTTTAAGCAGGCTCATCTTAGCCGATACGACCTTTATTGACATGAGATTCCTCTAACATTTGGATAACCAATGCATTCTTAGAAAAGAAGATTGCAAAAATTGCAATTAAAAGTACCATCGTCGTAGAGGTTGAATGTAAGGATGACGCAGATGGGTCAACCATCGCATCACAATAATCTTTTAATATTGGGAAGAAGCCATTAAAACATTAAGAAGTTATTGAAACATTCTCCTTTGGTTGACATTTTTGTTACTTTTATTGTAGTTGCAAATTCTGTTACACTATTAAGCATCATTGTTATTATTATTTTATTATTTTGTTGATGAAATTTATTTTTGAAAAAAATTAGTTATTTGCCGGTCAATTCAATCTCTCACAAAAATAAAACATACAATAATCTCTTACATATTTCACAACTAATTGTCATCGTGAGTTTATTGAAATTATACTGTTTGAGGCCAACTTATATGACATTTTGAGCATTTTACACATTAATAAATCTAATTAATTTTGTGTGAGAAAGAGATATTATAAGTTATTTTACAAATTTGTCCTTAATAAATGATATGAGAGAGATAAATGAAAGAATTGAAAGAAGATAGAGTAACAAATAGTTAAAGATATAGTAATAAGAAAAATATAATTTTCATTGGTATTGTAAGATATCCATGTATCCACGACAAATTATTTTTTCAAAGCGGCATACTCCCTTCGTCCCAAATTATAAGCAAAAAAAAAAACACACTTATTAAGAAAACTAAAACATAAGAATTTGGAGTATAGGTTTTTGTGTTTTCTTTGGAAAAAGTTTTATAGGAAGATGTAAAAAAAAATTTCATTGACTATTGGTTATGGAAAAAATGAAAGAGGGAGAAAATTGAATGTAATTTGCATTTAATTTTATGAGAATAAACAAAAGTTTTAAAAGAGATATTTTTTAAAAACAAGATTAAATAGGATAAAAGTTTGTCTGTTTTGCTTATATTTTGGGACAAAGAAAATGAATTTTTTTTGCTTATATTATGGAACGGAGAGGGTACTATAATTTGAGACGGAGCATTAATTTTATCTTTTTTATTGATATATTTTTTTTACAACAACCTAATTCTAATTATTTCTAAGAAAAGTAAATCAATTAAAATTATGATAAGTTCGCCAAGAAGAAAAGTTTAAATTTTAAGCATGTTTATTGAGTGAATCATCAACTTCGTCCCTGAATTTGCAAGCATCGGCCAAAATCGTCCCCAAATTTTGCGAAATATCAATTTCGTTCCCGAATTTCTCTCACGTCTATCAAAATGGTCCCTCCGTCCAAAAGGTCTGTTAGTGATGTTGAGCTGGCTCCCTGCATGTTGTGTTGTCCTATACACGTATCAAAAAGGAAGCAACGTGTACAAGGACCAAATTGATGGAAACGCAAAAAATTCAGTTTTCACTTTTCAAATGCAATTTTTCTGCTTTTCCATTTTTACCCCTGTCTTATCCTTACCTTCCACCCTCAGATTTCAGTCATACCCATCAAAACAGTCCCCGACCTTTCTCCGTCCCGCTAAAACCTTCATCACCTTCTCCTCTCCAAAATCATCATCATCCCCGACGATCAACAATGGGTTTTTGAAGAACGAAGCAGTCTTTGGTTAAGGTAAGTCTCACATCCATCTCACCTTCTCCTCCTGTTCGTTTTCACCATTTTTTTGGCCGTTTTTTTTTTATTTTCATTTTTAGTTTTGATGATTTCGTTTTTATTTTTAATGATTTCGTTTTCATTTTTAATGATTTTGTTTTCAAGTTTTCAGTTTTTTGTTGTTGTTTAGATTAGTCTTATTAGGGTTTTTGGTTTAAAAAATAGAAAGATGATTTTTGTTCTGGTTGGTTACTATATTTGATAATGGTGGAAATGCAAAAAATGTTGAGGCTGATAATGGTGGAAATGCATAAAATGTTGATGCTGCAAATGGTGGAGATGTTGTAAATGTTGATGCTGCAAATGGTGGAAATGTTGATGTTGCAAATGTTGTAAATGATGCAAAGATCAAGTTGTGTTTTCTGCGTTTTGTATTTTGTTCTGCAAAGGTTGCCTTTCAAGGACCAAACTGATAATTAGTTATATAATTTAAGGACTGATTTGATTTTTTTTTTTAACATAATCTAGGGGTCGATTTGATGGATAGCCATTAAATTTAAGGATTAATCTGATGTAAATATTTTGACCGAAAGGTTACATGAAGATTCATCTTCAACCTCTTTTCATTACAACATTACACACGTCTAGTACAATTCAGAAGCATGTTCACAAACTCAAACAAGCAAACCATGACTATCAAAAACTTAAT